>Ga0256844_10000427_pt1 | contig 16210 bp, 13 predicted proteins | sample MusselsmetaG_FD_189100 | JGI IMG/M metagenome (GOLD analysis project Ga0256844, IMG submission 189100) | Mussel associated microbial communities from hydrothermal vent at the East Pacific Rise, Pacific Ocean - Mussels | ecosystem: Host-associated > Mollusca > Shell > Unclassified ... | reverse complement strand
CTAACTCAATGCTCTGGCTTTTTCCTCGCGCATCCAGTTTACCTACTTTGTATTCTGCCTGTTTAACCGTTCCTGTGTGATCTTGCAGGTTGTATTGTATCGATTGACTTTTAAATTCTAAATTAGGCGCTGCTAAAATCACATTACCGTCAGCAATAACTGTCTGATTACTTCGATCAAAACTGGCACGATTGGCATTAAACAGCAGTCCATTTTTTTGAATAATAATATTACCTTGCAGTGTCGAAACCGCATCGGGGTTTATTATTCCTGTATCTGCTTCGAGGTAAACCGCATCAAAAGAAGGTTGTTGTGTTATTTTAGAGTACGGTGTGGAGGCATTCTGCGCTTGTTGTAAAGCATAGCATCTTCCCCAATCGGTAGGCTTTAAATTAGCGTCTTCACCATTAATGGGTTTAATTTCTGCGTAGATAACCGTATAAGATACGATAAGCAGTAACAGGAAGGATAATTTTTGAGGTAAAAAATTCACAGCGTAATTATATGATTCCTCACGCTTAAATCCATAACTATCTAATACAATTCACCCAGCTTATGTATTTAGCCATTATAAGTATGTGCTATGCAACGGTTTTACTCTAATAATTATTCGGCTAAGCTCACCCTTCGGGCTAGCTTAAGCTATTGTCTTGCAATGCTCGGCTGAGTTGTCGCTTTTTTAAAGAACAAAGTGCAAGCTCTCTAAAAGTAGGGGGGTGTGCATAAAGTAGCTGGCTCTCATATTTAGCAGGAGCTTTGTTAAAAATATATTATGGATTATAATTTATACTCACCATAATATGATTGATACCCATAGTTATATGCACTATTTTTCGCATCATAACCATTAAATATAAAGCCTTTAGTTTCTACTCCAGCTTGCGATAGACGTGCAACAGCATGTTCAATTTCTTTTAAAGAATGACGATCAGAATGCACGACCATAAATACAACCCCAGCATGACCACCAATAATAGTAGGATCAGTAACAGCGTGAATAGGGGGAGAGTCAATTATTACAAGATCGTAGTTGTTAGATAAGTGATCTAACAACTTGTCAAAATACCCATGCATTAACAATTCAGATGGGTTTGGTGGGGTTTGTCCTCTAGTAATAATATCTATATATGTATCTCCCACTGGTATTGTTTGTATAGCGTCCTCAAGTGTTGCTTTTTTAGTAATAATATCTGATAAACCAGGAACTAATTCTTGCTTAAATAACTCGTGTAAATAACCTTTGCGCATATCTGCATCAATAAGTATAACGCGTTGTTTAGCAGTAGCGATAACAGCCGCAAAGTTAGAAGAAATAAAAGATTTACCGATATAAGGGGAAGGGCCTGTAATCATAACGATATTGTTTTTAGCTTCATGTAAGGCAAAATGAAGACTAGTTCGCAGGCTGCGCAAACTTTCTATTGCAGGATCATTTTTATGATCCTCAGCTAATAAGGATTTTTGTTTTTTTACTTTAGTGTTTAATCCACCCGTTAGTTTTACGTTCTTTGATAATGGTATTGTTGCATAAACAGGTAAACCCAATGCTTCTTCCAGTTTGTCAGGGTTATTAACAGTATGGCGCAATGCTTTACGTAAAAAAACAACAATCATTCCAAAAATCAAACCTAATAAAACACCAATAGAAAGTATCCTTTTTTTATTGGGCTTTACATAACTTTCATCTATATCAGCAAGGTCTACAATATAAGCATTCCCAACAGTACTAGCTTTAGCAATCTTGAACTCCTGAATCTTGTTTAAGAGGTCTATGTAAATAGCGTTAGAGACTTTTATTTCGCGTTCGAGTTTAAGTAGTACTTGTTGCTTTTTTGGTAGCTTTGCTATTTTCTCCTGTGTTTTTTGTTTGCGGCGTTTAAGTTTATTTTCTTGAAAGTTAAGTGCTTGAATAGTGGGGTGTTGTTTTGCGTATCTTTGACTTAACTCCTCTCTTGATAATGAATACTTTTGCAATTTAGCATCTATTCCTACGATAACATCAAGAATAGCTTGGGTTTCTTGTGGTAAATCTGCTGTATGGTGTTCAATACGGTACTGCTTTAAACTAGCCTCTGTTTTATCGACATTTTCCTTAACGGGTTTTATTTGCTCTTCTAAAAATGCCAAGGCATTACTAGCCTCTTCGGAGCTTCGTGAAATATTTTGTTCAACATAGTTCTTAGAAACATCATCAAGTATTTTTACAATCTTGTCTTCATCATGACCAGTAAGAGATAAGACAATTATTCCTGTTTTTTTGCCTTTCTCTGAAGCTGTAATTTTCTTTTTGAGGCGAGCTGTAGCTCTTCGCATTGATAATTTAGTAATACTAAATTCAGTGCCCAGTAAACCTGTTAATTCAGATACAAATATACTAAATGATTTATCTATTGATGTTGATGATTCTCCAACTTTACCTTTCAATAAACTACTATCGCCAGATTTTATTTCAAAAGAACTATCTTGTTTCGTTATGAGCGTTAGTGGTTTATTTAACCACTTGTTAGGTACATTCAATCGGCTAACTTTAATATGTTCATTACCCCAAGAATACCTATGCATTAAGGTATCAAGTTTTCCCCAGATGAGGGAGGGCTTTTGAGTTTCTTCAGGGCTAAAAAAACGTTTATGTAAATTACTAAAAAAAGGTACTTTCTTTGGCTGAGCTATTATATTTAACTTTAATTTATTAACAGTAATAGCTAAGTTTTTTCTGGATTTTATCAACTCCAACTCTGTCCCAACAGAAGTATCTTCTGTCCCCATCAGGCTTGCTAAATCATCGATGCCCGGTATACCCGCTTTTTGAGATTCTACCCGCAGCAATGTATCTGCTTTATATATAGGTGATTGCCCATAAGTATAAATAAAGGCTAAAAGTGATGAAATGAGAGTAAAGAATAAGATGAGCCACTTTCCCTGTCGAATGGTGTGCGCAACGTCTAAAAGATTTATATAATCTACGCTTTGATGAGGAAGAGCTAAGTTATTTTTATCGTTCATAAATACATTTCATTAAAAGTACACTAAAGTTCTGATATTTTTAATATAAAACAGTATTCTACAGTGATTATTATTATGATTTTGTATTGATTTTAAGCACTATGTGATACATAGATTGCAATTTTAGAACAATTAAATAGAAGATAGGGAGGAGCACAGTTGTTTTGTCATCTGTTTCATTAACTGTTCATCACCTTTAGATTCAACATTCAAGCGAACAACAGGCTCAGTGTTAGAAGAACGCAGATTAAATCGCCAGTCGTTAAACTCTAAGCTAATTCCATCCGTTTCATCTATATGCAAGGCGCTGGGACTATATTTTTTAACAATTTTTTCAATTGCTGTTGCTGGGTCATTAATTTTAAAGTTTATTTCTCCTGACGAAGGAAAAGCCTTGATTCTATCGTTGACCATCATTGATAAAGGTATCTTTTTCTGTGAAATCAAACCGGCTACAAGTAGCCATGGAATCATACCGCTATCGCAATAAGAAAAATCACGAAAGTAGTGATGTGCACTCATTTCCCCACCGTAAACTGCATCTTCCTGTCGCATTCGTTCTTTAATAAAAGCATGACCCGTTTTACAGAGAATAGGGGTGCCACCATTGGCTGTGACTACATCAATCGTATTCCACGTCAGCCGTGGATCATGAATGATTTTTGCACCAGAATTTTGTGCAAGAAAAGCTTCCGCGAGCAAGCCAACAATATAGTAACCTTCAATAAAATTACCTTTTTCATCAAATAAAAAGCAGCGGTCAAAATCTCCATCCCAAGCAATTCCAAAGTCTGCTTTGTGTTCTATTACGGCATCGCTAGTGCTAGAACGATTCTCTGGCAATAAAGGGTTAGGTATACCATTAGGGAAGCTACCATCAGGTTGATGATTTATTTTTATAAATTCAATAGGGATATTTTTTTTATTAAATTCACTTTCAATAGCATCAATAATAGGTCCAGCCGAACCGTTTCCTGCGTTGACCACTAATTTAAGCTTTTGCAAATCTTTTAAATCAATATAGGTGAATAAATGTTCAACATAAGAATCTATGCAAGATAATGTGCGAATAGTTCCTTTTGTCTTAACAGGCTTAAAATCATTTAATTCTGCAAGTTTTTGAATTTCTTTTAAACCCGTGTCGCCACTGATCGGCTTTGACTCTTCACGAATTAATTTCATTCCATTAAAGTCAATAGGGTTATGACTAGCTGTAACCTCAATACCTCCATCCAGCTTTAAGTGTGACGTGGCAAAATATATTTCTTCCGTACCCGTCATCCCAAGGTCAATAACATCAACACCTGAATCCATTAATCCATTGGATAATGATTGTTTTAATATTTCTGATGTTAATCGTATATCGCCACCCACAACAATTTCTTTAGGTTTCAAATATTCACCATAAGCACGACCTATACGGTAGGCAATATCCTCATTCAACTCTTCACCTAACTTTCCGCGTATATCATAGGCTTTAAAACAACTTAGTTTATTCATCAGATTATTTCCTAGTTGTCTGAGCGTCCATACTGATCTTCAAATCTAACAATATCATCTTCGCCCAAATAGCTTCCTGTTTGTACCTCAATCATTTCCATAGGTAATTTACCAGGGTTAGCAATACGGTGTTTAGAACCTTGTGGGATGAAAGCAGATTGATTTTCAGAGCACAAAAAAGTTTTGTTATCACACGTTATTTCTGCAATCCCACTTACAATAATCCAGTGTTCTGCTCGGTGGTGGTGCATTTGTGCTGAGGTGCTTTCCCCAGGATTTACGGTAATTCTTTTTACTTGGAAGCGCTCCCCACTATCAACGCTATCATATTTCCCCCAAGGTCTGTACACCTCGCGGTGCAACTCTGCCTCGCTACGTTTATCGGCTCTTAGCTGTTCGACAATGACTTTAACGTCTTGAACATCGTCTTTAGAGGCAACAAGTACCGCATCTTTTGTTTCAACAACAACCAAGTCATTAACCCCAATGAGTGTTACCAATCTACTTTCTGACTTTACTAAACAATCTCTGCTTTTATGTGTAAGCACATCACCTTTTAAAACATTACCGTCCTTTTCTTTCTCTTCTATTTCCCACAATGCATCCCATGAGCCTACATCATTCCATCCTGCATCTAATGGAACAACCACTGCATTATTTGTTTTTTCCATTACAGCGTAATCAATAGAATTACTAGGGCATGCTGTGAATTCAGCTTTATCAAGTCGAATAAAGTCGAGATCATGCGCAGATTTTTTTAACGCTTTTTGGCAATAATCCAACATTTTAGGTTGAAACTGTTTTAACTCTTCTAAGAAGACAGAAGCCTTGAATAGAAACATACCACTGTTCCAATAATAGTCTCCTGACTCAATATACGATTCGGCAAGCGATAAATTTGGCTTTTCAACAAACTCCTCAACGGCAAATAAGTTTTCTATACTTTTGCCTCGTTTAATATAACCATAACCTGTTTCTGGTTTGGTTGGCACAATGCCAAAAGTAACTAAATTATTATCCATAGCTGCTTTAGTGGCTATGGTTATAGCATTATGAAAGGCTTCTTTATCCTTGATAATATGATCAGCAGGTAACACCAGCAATAAAGCATCATCATGTTTTTGAAGAGCACGTAAAGCAGCAATAGCAACAGCTGGGGCAGTATTTTTACCAACAGGTTCGAGAATAATATCGCCTAATTCTCTGCTCATTTCGGTCAGTTGTTCGGCGGTAGTAAAACGGTGTTCTTCGTTACATAATACGATGGAAGAATCTAGGCTTTCTACGCCCTCTAAACGAGACAGCGTAGCTTGTAACAACGTCTGTTCACCAATTAAGTTTAAAAACTGTTTAGGATGATTTTTACGCGAAACAGGCCATAAGCGTGTGCCAGAACCTCCTAGCAAAATAACAGGAACAATATTCATATAATTCTCTTACTAAATTTTTTGTGTATACGATGATAAAATCATTTTCTTACAGTGGTTTCATTCTCAATAAACCATTGGTAAGTACTGTTAAGACCATCTTCTAGCGATATTGTAGACTCCCAGCCCAATGCTTTTAGTCGTGAAACATCCATTAATTTACGGGGTGTGCCGTCGGGCTTACTGCTATCAAATTTAATATGGCCTTTAAAGCCTGTTACTTTAGCCATGGTTTCGGCTAATTCTCGTATCGTGCAATCAATACCAGTACCAACATTAATATGAGATAACATAGGTTGAGTATTAGCCTCATAGATATCAGAATCTAATTGAACAACATGAAGGCAAGCGGTAGCCATATCGTCTACATGTAAAAACTCACGCATTGGTTTACCTGTACCCCATACCATAACCTCATTAGCATTTGCTTGTGTAGCCTCATGAAATCGTCGCATCATAGCGGGAATAACATGGCTATTTTCTGGATGAAAATTATCATTCTCGCCATAAAGGTTGGTGGGCATAACACAGCGGAAGTTAGAACCATATTGACGGTTATAAGATTCGCACAACTTTATACCTGCAATCTTAGCAATTGCGTAAGGCTCATTGGTTGATTCTAAAACATCTGTTAATAATGCATCTTCTCGCATGGGTTGTTCCGCTAGTTTAGGATAAATACACGAAGACCCTAAAAACAAAAGATCAGTGATACCAGCCTTCCATGCACCATGAATAACATTCGCTTCAATCATTAAATTTTGATAAATAAACTCAGCAGGGTACTCATTGTTTGCATGAATGCCTCCTACTTTTGCAGCAGCCAAAATAACAATATCAATAGTATTATCAGCAAAGAAAGCATTGACCGCAGATTGATCACAAAGATCTAATTCGGAATGAGTGCGAGTAATAATATTGGCACAACCCATTTTCTTTAACTGCCGAATAATTGCAGAACCAACCATACCTCGATGCCCCGCAATATAAATAGCATCTGTTGATTTTAATTTAGCCAAAGTGAGTACTCCGCAATGTTGTCAAGTTTATATAAAATTCGCAGTAAATAATTTTTTCAGCAATCACTCATGAGGGATAGCTATATCGTAACCATTCTCTTTTAATAGAACATTTTTCTTAGCGATGCTAAGGTCAGTCTCAACCATCTCTTTAATCATTTCATCAAGTGTAATTTCAGGTACCCAGCCCAGCTTCTCTTTAGCCATTGTAGGGTCACCCAATAAAGTTTCGACCTCAGTAGGGCGGAAGTAACGAGGGTTAACATCAACAATCACATCACCAACATTAATTGCAGGCGCATTATCACCGTTAATCTCAACAACAGTGGCAATTTCATCAACACCTGCACCAGAAAACTCAAGCGTAATACCCAGCTCTTTAGCAGTTGCAACCACAAAATCGCGTACAGAATGTTGCACACCCGTTGCAATAACAAAATCTTCAGGCTTATCTTGTTGAAGCATTAGCCACTGCATACGTACATAATCTTTTGCATGTCCCCAGTCGCGCAAAGCATCCATATTACCTAAAGATAACTTAGAATCTAAACCCTGAGCAATATTAGCCATAATACGTGTGATTTTACGCGTAACAAAAGTTTCCCCACGACGAGGAGACTCATGATTAAATAAAATCCCATTACAAGCATACATGCCATAACCTTCACGATAATTTACCGTAATCCAATATGCATACATCTTGGCAGCCGCATATGGAGAGCGAGGATAGAATGGTGTGGTTTCTTTCTGTGGGATTTCCTGAACCTCACCAAACAATTCAGAAGTAGATGCTTGATAAAAGCGTGTTTTTTTCTCAAGCCCCAAAATACGAATAGCCTCTAAAAGCCTTAAAGAACCGATGCCAACAGTATCAGCCGTATATTCAGGTGACTCGAATGAAACAGCCACATGAGATTGAGCACCTAAATTATAAATTTCATCGGGTTGCGTTTCTTTGATAATACGAATTAAATTCGAGGTGTCGGTTAAATCACCATAATGCAAAGTTAAATTCTCATTATCATGAATATGATCAATGCGCTCAGTATTAAAAGAAGAAGCACGACGAATAATGCCATGAACCTCATAACCTTTATCTAATAAAAACTCAGCAAGGTAAGAACCATCTTGACCTGAAATACCTGTAATTAAAGCGACTTTCATAAATAAGAACCTAAATAAAATAAATGTACAGAGACCTTACTCTCGTGCAAAGGTCTCATGATTTGAAAAACAAAACTATATCAATCATAAGTAGTTTTTGTCACGAAAAATACGGAAGTAAAAAAATGTTCTAAGAACGTGATTTTGGTTTCAGAAAATGGGTGTTTATTATTATCACTCATATTATCCTTTATTCAAGTTATCCATTGCCCTAGTTTTCTCAATGGCTTCATTGCCAATGTCCAAGGGTAGGGTGTTAAACCATTTACCTTCCAAGCTTTACGATCCATAAGATTAGCTTTTAAGCGGTTTTTAATAGAAGAGTTACTTACCCCGCCTGTTCTCATATGTACTAATGTTTTAGGAATATACTGAGTTTTAATTTTATGTTTAAGTAAAAAACGTAACATAATTTCATAATCTGAAGCAGAGCCTAAATCAAGATTAAACAGACCATACTTCTCATAAACAGAGCGCCGAACGAAGAAAGTAGGGTGGGGTGGCATCCAGCCTTGATAGAATTTACTCGTGGAAAACTCACCAGACCTCCAAACTCTCACAATCTTATTAGTATCATTTGCATCGACATAAACAAGATCACCATAACAGGCATCAATGTTAGGGTCGTTAAAAGCAGTAACTACTTTTGATAGTACGGTATCATCAGCATAATAATCATCAGCATTCAATATGCCGATTATGTCTCCCGAAGCTATTTTGATACCCTTATTCATGGCATCGTAAATGCCATTGTCAGGTTCGGAGATTGTTACCGCAATCTTCTTTGAGTGTTTCTTAATAATGTCTTGAGTACTATCATTAGATGCACCATCAATTATAAGGTACTCAGTGTCTTTATGAGTTTGGGTAAATACTGAGTCTATTGTTTGGGCAAGTGTATCTTCACCATTATAGACAGATGTGATGATTGATACTTTCAAGTGATTACTCGTTTTCTTATTTCAGTTGCAGGATTACCTTGGTAAATAGTATAAGGTTCTAGGTCTTTTGTTGCAGTTGAACCAACAGCTAACACACTGTGAGAATAACAAGTTACATCAGGGCATACTATTGCTTTAGCGCCAATCCACACACCATCTTCAAGCACAATTTTACCTATGATTAAATTAAAGGTTTCTTTTTTATAATTATGGCTACCCGTTAACAGATAGACGCCTTGAGAAAGAACAACATTATCCCCAAGGGTTACTTTTGCAAGGTTATCAATCCAAACATTTTCACCAATCCAAACATTAGAACCGATGTTTAATAACCAAGGGTATTTAATATTAACATTGGGTTTTATCACCACGCTTTGCCCTATATTTGCGCCAAAAGCGGTTAAAAGTGTTTTTTTAAATGAAAAAGGAAAGGGTAAGGATGTGTTAAAAAAAAGGCTATTAATAAAATACCAAAGAGATTTCTTTAATGGGTTACCTGACTTGTACCAATCGTTGTTATAGCTTTTGAGTTGAACTTTATTCAAAACTTAATCCCATGCTCTTTTTCTAAAAGCTCTAATATTTTATTACGATCTTTTCCTGCCTTAAAATAAATTTCATTAATCTTAGCGTCAACAAGAAACCGGTACCAACCTCCTTGTAGAAAATGCCAGACGAGACCAGATTTGCCGTCAAGAAAGCCAAGCTTAAAGAAATAACGCCAAGTGAAATAGAGAATAGGTCTAATGAAAAGAGGCAAAGAGGCGTAGCGAATTTTTAACCAGCGTTTTCGTTGTTCTTGTGTTCCAAATAAATTAGGCTCAACTTCATCATATTTTTTGAAATTATAAATAATATTTAAAATATCGACTGCTTCGCGGGTAGCGTAGTTATTATGTTTTTCTGTCCACCATGTGAGATTGTTCTTATTATCATCTACTAGGTCATTATCAAATTGTACTGTTTTTCCTGAGCTCAGTTTGATATGTTCGTCCATCCAGCGTTCTTCAATTTTACCTTCTTTGTATCGCCAAATGCGAAGTAACCAAATAGGGTAATAACTACCGTGTTTAATCCATTTGTCCATAAAATAAACACGTCGCTTAATATATATCCCTGAGATATCCTCATTGATAGTGCTTAATTTATTGCTAATTTCTTTAGCAAGTTCGGGGAGGACATATTCATCTGAGTCCATTCTCATAACCCATTCAGTATCAATGGGGCAATTATCTAAGCCCCATTGATACTGAATGGCATAATTAACCCACTTGTTTTGATAAACCTTTGCACCTAATGATTCTGCAATTTCAACAGTTTTGTCAGTTGAATAGCTATCAATAATGAAGATGTCTTTTGCAAAAGGCTGTAAAGATTTGATACAGCGTGCTATATGTGTTTCTTCATTAAATGTTAAAATTAATATCGAAATATCGTTCATGATATGTCAGTAACCATTTCTTTAAAAGAATCATTAAACTTTATTGCAATATTTTTCCAATCATACTTTTCAGCATATAATTTTGAATTCTCGCGCATAACTTTTCTATCTTTTATTAGCATGTCTAAGATAGCTTGTGCAGTTTCATCAGTACTGTTATTTACCCATTTCCCACAATTAGCTGTTTCAACTTCAGCCCATGGCGTATTTTTACTAGCAACTATTGGAGTTCCTGCTGCTAAACTTTCAACATAGACGTTACCAAAGTTTTCATTATGAGAAGGCAATACAAATAAGTCAGCATTAGCTAAAAAATCAATTTTTTCTTGTTCTTTCAAAGCTCCAGTAAAAAAGACCTTATCCGACATTTGAAGTTCTTCAATTTGTTGTAATAGATTCTCTTTTTCACCTTCATCCTGTCCTGCTATAAATAACATTGCATTTGGATAGTTTGTTAAGACCTTAACGAATGAATTTATTAAGATATCAAAGCCTTTTTTCTTTTGAAGTCGTCCCATTGAAACAATGATTTTTTCAGCCTTTTTCTCTGTCTGGGAAAATTTATTGGTAAACTCATTTCTTGAAAGTACAGCATACTGTTGGAAAGTATCATATTCTATCCCATTGGGTATTATCTTAACCTTTACTTTAGGAAAAATAGATTGAATTTCAGTTTTTTCCTGTTCTGCAGTGGCATGCCAAATGATATTGTTGGAAAAAGGTTTTATAAACCAGCTCAACCATTTCTTTTTGAATCCACTACCATTGTCTAAACACCAACTACCAAGTGACCCTCTTGGTGAAAGTAGGATGGGTTTTTTCATTAAGGATGCAAATAAAAGTGATATAGGTGTAGGTGTACTAAAAATTGATTGAATATGGATAACATCTGCACTTTTTATATCTTTCCAAATATTAAAAAAAAGCGATAAAGAGAAGGATCCTATTTTAGTCTCATTATAATATTTAACATAAAAGTCTTTTGTATATTTATGCCACTTATTGGTTTCAATATCTAACCTTGAAGTCATATTTGTATTTGTAGTAGATACAAATACTTCCATATCTTTAAGTTGTGCAAGCTCTTGGCAAGTGTGAAGAGTAGAAAAGATAGGGCCGCCATATATGACAGCTGGATAAAATGAAGGAATGATGAGTGAGATTTTCATGTGCGTAAATTTGCTACTAAAGATATGGTTTTTAGGATTATAAATGTAAATAAAATTGTTGTAGCAAAGCCTACAATATTTCTATTAGTTAAGGCGAAAGTCCCAAAAACCACATTTGTGTATAGATAAACTGAAATAGCATCAAATTTTTGTGCTTTTGCAAAATTATAAAAGTATTTTAGAACATATCCGTATATTAACCCCCCGATACCAACACCGAAATACCAAAAATTAATATACATATTTGTAATAGTTGATGGTGGCCATCCAACAGCCATCATCTTTCTTAGGGGAGTACTCGGTGAGACTAAATTACCATGTGCTATATTGTAAAGATATACGCCTTCATCAACAGGTGGTTTGTCAGGAAAAAGACTGCGAGGTATTGGAGCGTATAAAATATCTATAAAGCTACTTCCAAGCCATAGATTTGAACTATCGAATAAAGAATAAATCATTAAAGAGCGCTCTAGTTCGCTAAATCGTTGAAAAAATAAGCCCATATTTTCAAAAGAATCTTGAAATAATTGAGGGGTATTACTCATGTAAAATTCAAAAGACCCTGCTGTTCTAAAAAGAGGTAAAGCAGAAAAGTAGAGTAAGCCGATGAAGCCCACAGTTATATTCCTAAGTGTAAAAAAGCGCAACTTATTAATATTGTAATGCCATAACAAAAGGAAATAGATAACAAAAAGAATAGGTCCTTTTCGGCTGCCTATAGCACTAAATATCAGAAATATAAGAATTAGAATGAAGGCTACATAGAGTAAGTTAAATAAAGTAATATGCTCTTTTTTTGAGTAACTCATAACTAAAAAACCCATACTCATAGCTCCAGATATATTGTAAGCAGCTTGTAAATATCCAGTTCCAGCAATAAGGGTTGTTTTAGAGTCAATATTCAATAAAAGGAAATATAAGCCACCAATACTCTCTAAAAATATGATAAAAGAAATTCCAGTTACGACAAGTAATAGAATATGTGCTACAAATAAAGATTTAATATCAGTTAACCTAGTTTCAAGAATTTTGCCGAGTATCCCTATTTTAGGGTTCGTAAAAACGGAAGCTATTATCACGGTAGATACAAATATAAATCCATTAAAGAAATGCTGTAGAAAAACCTGATCAAAATCTTTGATGTGTTTTAATGCGTAAAAAGGGATTAGCTCAGGGTCTGAATTTACCGTAAAAGCAAAGGGGATTTCAAACGCGACAAGGAGAAGAAAAAACTTAGAAGGTTTAAAGAAATCAGTATTTCGAGATTCTGGTAAATTTACACTAGGTGTATTAACTAACCAATGGATGGAATATAAAAATAAGGCATAAAGAGAAATTAAAAGAACGTTCATGGAATATACTTTTTAAAGAGTGCAGGTGCCCCAGCATAGATGCTATTTTTCTTTACACAAGATTTTGTAACTAATGAACCAGCGCCCACAATTACCCCAGAAGCAATAAATTTTGCTTTTTCAAGAATCATTGCATCATTTCCTATCCACGAGTTTTCACATATTACTAATTTTTCTGATGTAGGTTTACTTCTTGGATTATAACCATGTGAATGTGAAAATATTTTAACACCTTCAGAAAGGAGTACATTTTCTTTTAAAATAACCTCTCCACTATGGTCTATGGAGCAATTTCTGCCAATATGGGTATTATTATGCAGAACGAGCGTACCATCTAAAGTTTCACTGCCAAATTGTGTCCCACTACCAATATATACGTTATCACCGATGGTTATTTTCTTTGGGTTTCCAATGCTGACTCCATATTCTATAAATAAGTCTTTCCCTACCTTTCCTATAAAGAATCTCCAATATAAAGTGTTCGCTTGATTTCGTAATACCTTAAAACTACGTATGGGTAAGCGTAGAAGAAACAAAAGAAATCCACTTTTTGCGTACAATGATGCAAACTTATTTAATGTATTGTGCAAAGGTTCCATCCTTTCTTTGATAAAAAATTAAGTAAAGTATTGTACTTGTTAAGTAATATAAAAAAACAGATATTGCAAGTGTGTATGCATTCATATTAATGGAGAACATGAGATAAGAAAATAGAGTAATACCACTTAACAATGTTGTGAAAAATATAACCCAATTTCTATTTCTAGCAACCATGTACCGATTAAATAAAGTTGCTAAGGTGAAAAATACCGATGTGATTGCTAAAACTACTAACGTTGAGTAGCCTTGTAAATACTTCGGGCCGTAGATTGACATAATCTCTTTTGAAAAAAATATAAAAAATAATGCGATTAGAATTGAAATACATAAGTTAACAAGGAAATTAATAATAAATATTTTTTTTATATCATGCGCGTTACTTTTTTTTGATAGCATTGGTAAGACAATGCTGGTTGTTGCACCTGTAATTGTCATGATAATAGTTAACCATTGGAATGCAGCATCAAAAATGGCAATATCTTCAAAAGAATTGGTTTCTTGAACAACTATTACTCGTGCGTACCAAAAAGAAATAGTAGCAATAACTACAGATAAGAAAAGCGGTGAGCTAGACTTTAGAAGTTTTATTCCTTTTTGACTCATGCTGGTAATATTATGGGTAAAGGAGAAGGATAAATATTTGCGTAGTAGGTAGTATTTACATGCAAAGTCACTAATAAAGTAAATCACTACCCCCCATATCGCGCCATAAAACCCAAAAAAAATAATGAGTGCTACAACAAGAGGAAAAGATATAAGTGAGGCCACTATTCCAGCAAAAGCAATTTTTTTAAATTCCTCAAGCCCAATGAGCATACTTTGCATTATGTTGGATAATGAGGTGGCAATTATGAGAAAAGAGCCTATTTTGAGTCCAAAGATGAGCTCACTTTTTGCTATAAAAAAACTTTCGACAATTATTGGGGAAAGGAAGTAGATCATTAATGCTAGAATTATAGCTATGCTAATGTTGGTAAAAAACAAGGTAGAAGCCACGAAGTTTACTCTATCTGTGCTTTCGTTTGCAGTTTCACTTATTTTTTTAATAATAGGTGACGCTAGGGCGCCACTAAGTAGTCCCTCAATAGAGGATATTGTACTTCGAATAATGGTAAACTGACCAAACACTTCCTGTGGAAGCACTCGTGCGACAACTATGTTAGCCATAAACATAGTGAGTCTACCTACGGAGTTGCCAATAAGAAGCCAAAAGCTGTGATTAAGTATTTTTTTTAACATTACATTCTTGGTTTATTAGTTGTGGCAATGATGATGAAGGTTTAATTTGAAAGAGATACAATATTCCAGTTATATCTTAACTTTTTTAGACTGGTCACTCTGAAAAAAAGCCCCTTTTTTCCTCAAAGACCGCTTCCGCATTAACTCAGGATGATTATCACACAACCGAGTCAAAACAAAGTACCAAGCAACAACAGTCAGTAAAAAGAAAGGTAAAGTGACTGCTTGAGGCATAATCTTGACTAAGGTCATTCCGAGTATTGTATATACAAGTTGTAGCAGTGCAATGACTATAACGGTCATTTTCACATTGCCTTTGAAGTAATTGTATAAAACATGATGGGCGTGATTCTTATCAGGATGAAAAATTGATTGCCCATACATTCTTCGCCGAGAAATAATAACAAAAGTATCAATAACTGGGATGGCAATTAGAAACAACATTACAATGGGGTTAACATATTCTAGAGCTTTTATACTTAAAAGTGAAATAACAAAGCCTAAGGTTAATGAGCCACTATCTCCCATAAAAATCTTTGCTGGATACCAGTTGTAAATTAAAAAAGCGAGCAGGGCAGGGATGATAAGGATGGGTAAGCCCATTAGGAAGAGATCATTGTTTTGATAGCCTATAGACCATAAGCTACCGAGTATTATAATACTTATGGTTCCTGCTAAGCCATCCACGCCATCAATTAGATTTAAAGCATTTGTAAAGCCTAATACTGAAAATAGAGTGAGGGGGATTGCTAGCCATGTGAGTGGTATGGTATAGCCAAAATAAGTACCGGCATTCATTATTATGATGCCATCCCAGCAGGATAGAACGGTAACGAGTGCAATTATTATAACTTTATAGCGGGCGCGAATGTCTTTAAGGTCATCGTAAGCGCCTAATAGGAAAATCAGAAAAATCCCAAATGCAGTGGTAGTATAGTTATGAAAAATTTCAGGGCTTAAAAACATTGAGCTTAAAGCTATGGCAATAAAAACGGGGATTCCAGCACTACTGGGTGTGATTATGGAGTGATTACTTCTATGGTCTGGGGTGTCAATAAATCCTGTATGAGCTACAAATCGGATAAAGACTTTCAGGGAAATAAGGCTTATAAAAAATATTATAAGGCTTAGAATAAATATAATGATAAATTGAAAATTCATTGGTTTAAAATGTCTTAGTCAGTTGAAAGAAAACATCTCTTTTAAAGCCAATAAGCGCTGATAAAAGCGCGGTGAATCTATCACTAATTACTTTTATAGTCAATATAAACTTAGGGAATCAAGCCACTTCTATAGCGGTTTGGGGTATTGATGAACTTCAATTTCTGGGTGAATTTGTAGCAGCGTTAAGTGGC
>Ga0256844_10000426_pt1 | contig 16210 bp, 17 predicted proteins | sample MusselsmetaG_FD_189100 | JGI IMG/M metagenome (GOLD analysis project Ga0256844, IMG submission 189100) | Mussel associated microbial communities from hydrothermal vent at the East Pacific Rise, Pacific Ocean - Mussels | ecosystem: Host-associated > Mollusca > Shell > Unclassified ... | reverse complement strand
AGGCGGGTGCACTGCATTTGACTCGCAGTGAAGACTTGCTGGAATTAACCTTAGAAGCAGCAGATGTCAGTGTTTATCAACCCAGTGAAATTAAAGGGACAAGTTATGACACAAACCAATAATACAACTCACATTGATCAGACCCAAGAACAACAATTTTAATTTAAAAATGATCGAGTAAAACACCCTAAAATGTTATAATAAATCTTTCACTGGAAAGTTATTATGACATTTAAAATCAAAAGGTTAGACCATCATGGCATTGTATCTGGAGTGATGGATGATTTGGGTTTAGTCGACTTAATTGATGAGCATTTACCTCAAGATGTAAAGCAGGAAATCACCCCAGGTGAAGCCATTAAAGGAATGATAATGAACGGATTAGGTTTTTCAAACCGCCCATTAAGTTTAACACCCCAATTTTTTACTAATTTACCAATGGAACACCTTTTTAGAAAAGGGGTTGATGCGAGTCATTTTAATCGCCACAAATTAGGCAGAACACTCGATCAAAGCTACGCATTTGGTTGTGAAAGTCTGTTTGCTTTGCTCTCTCAAAAAGCCTGCTTATCAGAGCAGGTGAATACTCAATTTCAATCATTAGATAGCACAGCCTATGCTTTAACGGGTGATTATAAAAAATCAGAAGAGACAGGTGAAGAAGTCCCGATTCATATTACTCATGGTTACAGTAAAGATTATCGCCCCGATTTAAAGCAAGTTGTTCAGGAAATGATAGTCAGCCAAGACGGAGGTATTCCGTTAGCTTGTAAAAATTGGGATGGTAATGCTTCTGACAATAAGATATTTAGAGAAAGAAGCAAAGCCTTAATCGCCTCGTTTAAGTCCAGAAAAGAAGAGCAATACTGTATTGCTGACAGTAAACTGTACCATAAAAAAAACAGTGAGTTTTTGTCACAAATTTTATTTATTACTCGTATTCCCTCGACTAATAAAGAAGAAAAGCAGTCAATTTCTAACGCATTATCAAATAATCAATGGACTATTGTCGATGAAAATTATCAATTTTGTGAACAACCAATAGAGCACATGGATATTAAACAACGCTGGCTAGTGGTGCATTCAAAAGCAGCGAGAGAACGAGCACAAAAGACAATTTCCAGACAAGTTAAAAAGTCAGAAAATCTCTTAGAGAAAGCGTTGTTTCATCTTCAAGCACAACGCTTTGCTTGTGAAGCTGATACAAAAAAAGCACTGGAAACATTAGCAAAGAAACAGAAGTTCCATACCATTGTTAAACCTGCTTATCACTCACGGGCAGTGCACAAAGGCAAAGGCAGACCTAAAGCGAATACCACTACGGACTTAACTGAATGGCAAGTTACTGCAGAGCTCGAATTAAACCAAAAATCTGTTGATACCGCTATAGAGCAAAAGTCTTGTTTTGTGTTGGGAACCAATGCAAAAAAGTCATCACTTTCAAATGAAGAAATTTTAACACGCTATAAGGCGCAGTCTTGTGTTGAGCGAGGCTTTCGTTTTTTAAAAGACCCTCTGTTTTTTGTTTCATCCCTCTTTATCAAAAAACCGAGCAGGATAGATGCATTATTAATGATAATGACCTTATCATTACTTATCTATTCCATTGCACAACGGCGTTTAAGAGCCACAATGAAAAAACTTAATGCGACTGTTCCAAATCAAATTAACCAGCCAAAAGCAGCACCAACACTGCGTTGGATTTTTCAATGTTTTGAAGGAGTTAATATACTGCAAACCACAAAAGAATACCTTTATAAGTCTCTAAAGATTGATGGTATGAATGATCTTAGAAAACGAATTATATCGTATTTAGGTGATAAAGTTGGCTCGTTGTATTTAAATCAAAATTCTTGCAGGCTGGTTTGATCAATGTCAGAACTATGTCTGTCCTTTGTACATTCTCAGTTGTCATTAGAGCTGAATAAAATATTGACCTGTTTTTTTAACCTCTGGAAATTACCGCTTTATAGAAATTTGCTTGTATATAATATTCATTCACGAATTGTAGTTTAAGGTAAACCGTCAGGGCTGAGTTAAGGAAACGCTTGCATGAAAAGCCTTACGATACAGGACGGTGGCTCAGAAAAGTGGTTCAGGGGCATGTTAACTATTATGGTGTGCCTTTTAATGCGCGGTCTTTGAATTTATTTGTGAATGAAGTGACAAAGGCTTGGCTTTGGTCGCTAAGACGAAGAAGCCAACGGCATAACATGGATTGGAAACGATTTAAATTTTATGCTCGGTACTTTATCCCAAGTCCTAAGATTGTTCATCCTTATCCTGAAATGCGCTTTTACGTTAAACACCCAAGGTAGGAGCCGTATGCGTTAGTAGCGCACGTACGGATCTGTACGGGGGGAGCTGAGAAATTGGCTTTCCTACCGTGACCTGTACAACAGCTCTTATTTTATAGTTAACGGTCATTTAAGGTGTTTTTTATGTAAGTCTTTGATGAATTTTTTACCATTAAAACCATCAACTAGTGGGCTATTTTCTCCTGCCTGTAGTTTATCTCTCAGCACCTGAAGTTTGGTTTCATCTTCTTCTAATTTACGCAAGCCAGCACGCACCACTTCACTCACCGACTGAAAGCGCCCGGCATTAATCTTTTCAAGTACAAAGTCATCAAAATGTTCACCCAAAGTTACTGATGTATTTCTTGCCATAGCCTTGCCCTAAATATTAAATTGTATTAAATATTAATATAGCAAAAAATTGGGTAAGATTCAGGAAAAAGTAAGTTATTAAACAAGTTTTTTTGAGGTGACTTTAAATTTATGCAGTACTGATTGATAGCAGTACCCGTTAAATTTGGAGTTTGTAATATTTAAATATATCATGATGTTAAGTGTAGAAGTCAGTTCCCGCCATCACATACTAAAGTCGTACTAAAAGGGCTCATATTGAGCACTTTTTTATTGCCTGAATTAAATGATTAATTAATGGTTTACTAGGGTTTTACTTTGTTTTTACTGTATTTTTTTGAAATAGTCTTTATGAGGTAGTGAAGTCAATTTATTTATGATGACAGAATATTTAACGACATTGACTTTACGACATGGTAGAGTGATTTACAATTCCCCCAATTTAAGTCAATTAATTGGCCTAATAAAAGTTATGGAGTAAACAAATATGACAGGCGATCCACCTTGTGGTGAATGCACTGGTAGTTGTTGCATCTCATACGATGTTATCGCTCTAGAAACGAAAGAGGTTGAGTACTTTGGTGTACCTCATTTTCAGATCGGTAATGATGGTTGTCAATACCTGGAAAAAGGCCGTTGCTCTATTCATAATGAAAGACCCCAGGTATGCCGAGATTTCGATTGCAGGGATATCTCTTCCGCTAGAGAAATACGTGCGCTGACTATAAATGGGGCTCCAGTACAGTTCCTTAATTCGAATAAAGGTATGTAATAGCTCGGTTGTTTGTATTTATTGCTCACAACAATAATTTTTATAGCTTGGTGAAACCTGTTAAGATTTCTTTAGTGTTTTTAGTTAATGGTGGAAGTTGGATTAAATATTCTTATGAGACTCGGTAAATACATTGGTCAAAATACAAACCTGACTTGTTCTTTAGCTAAAAAAGCGATTTCATTGGGTCAGTATCGTATCAGCACGATTACTTTAGATGTTCAATTGGGTGATAGTTTAACAAAAGATAAAATTGTATCAATGAATTAGAAGTAGATTGTTTTTCACAAACGTTATGCTTGTGAAATACTCGAAAATTAATTTCTTAAGCCTGTATTATGCAAAGAAATCACTGTTTTCTTTATGGCAGTAGATGAGGTGCGAGGGCTATATTTGATTTGTACAACTTCTTTTCCCTGTTCACTTAAATATTTTTCGACACCATAATTGTGTGGTTTTCTCCCCCAATCTTCGCCAATTACAAAAATGTCTGCTTTTACCTCCTTACAAACAGAGATATAGTCTAATTCATGGTATGGCAGTACAATATCAACACACTCTAAAGCTTTCAGCATTTCCATTCGCTGTTCAAGAGGAATAACAGGTACTGTTGCCTTATACAGATTGACAACCTCATCTGAAGCAACGCCCACCGCAACTGTATCACCTAATGATTTGCAATATTCCAGCAAAGCAAGGTGGCCAACATGTAATAAATCAAATGTACCAACTGTATATACGACCATTATTAAATTGAATCCTTTAAGCGTTGTAATAGACCTGTTACTATAACACGCTTTCACCTTACCTCAGTTGACTGCAAGCAATACTGACCTAAAAAAATAAATAGTCTGTTTGTATTGATAATTTAATGCTATTTATTAAGGAAATAAAATGACAACAGAAGATTTAATCCATCAGGAACAACAGCCAGCCACTATTCTCTCTTATGTCAAAGATCTTCCAAACCTTTGTTCACTTGCTGGACTTGCCTGTACCATACTGGCTATTTATTACAGTATTTTAGGTGTTTATTCTGCTGTAATGATTGGCATGATCTGGGCGGTTGCTTTTGACTGGGCTGATGGACTCATTGCTCGAAGAATGAAAGGGCGAACGGGTGATGATAGTGCTTTTGGTGGTCAACTTGATGTTTTAATTGATATTGTGAGCTATGGTGTGACGCCAGCCATCCTTCTATTGAGTGTTGGTAAATTCGATCTTCTCTATCTCCCTGGCGCATTTCTAATGGTTGCGGGCAGTGCTATTCGATTGAGTTATTTTAGTACTTTTGGCCTTGTTGGGGGGAAGAAATATACCGGACTGGCACTTGATAATAACAATATAATTCTTGTTTTCATCTTTTTATTCGCAGGTTTTTTTAGCGAGGAGACTTTTGCTATTATTCTTTATGCCAGTTGTTTGGGGCTTACTGCCTTGAATGTCTCACAACTCAAAACACCGAAGCTTTCTGGAAATCCATTAAATGTCTTCATTCTTGCTGCCTATACACTTGGATTGACAGCAATCTATGGTTGGATGCTTCTGTAAAATTACACTCATTATGCAAGGTTATTATCAGTCAAGCTAAATAATGGCTGATAAAATGTCACACCCTTGTATCGTGTGTTAATTTTTCTACAGAATGATATGCACTTTTCGGCAAAAAGCCTGAATACCTGCAAGTCAGCAATGTTCGCAGAGTGTAACTTCAACTTAAAAAACGCAAATAAATCCAGGCCTTTGATAAAACTGAAGGAGCTAAATTAAACAATTTTCTCATCAACGAAAAAGGGCAATTTTTCAATTTTACCAGGATACTGAAAAGCAAGAAAATATGGTGGCTGCTCTGGTTGCTCTACTGCTGTCACGCTATCGTATCGTCATGAGCTATAACCTGAGCCTTGAAAACTCAGGAAATGTACTGGTCAAGTCCAACGGCATCTATTCTAGATGCTCCTTTTAGCATAAGAATGGTAATGACATAAGTTAAGATTTTCACGTATTGCTGTAAAATTTCATCAAGGATGGTACACCGATTATCCTCTGAGTTATAATAGTTTTTTTCGCATACAGGCTATTTTAAATGCATCACTTTGAGCAATTGAATCAGGTTCTTATCCTTTTATTTTTTTCTGTACTCAGCGTTGCAATTTTCCGTAAAATTAACTTACCCTCTGTGCTGGGCTATCTGCTGGTAGGCATAATAGCAGGTCATCACTCTCTGGGCCTGATCTCTGAATCGCCAGCAATAGAGCAAATAGCTGAAATAGGTGTCGTTTTTTTATTGTTTACTATCGGTCTTGAAGTCTCGATACCTAAACTGATGTCAATGAAAAATATTGTTTTTGGTATTGGTCTGGCACAGGTTCTGATCACGACTATCGGCACGATGGGACTGGCTGTCTGGCTCGGCTTGTCATGGCAGGCGGCTTTTGCGGTTGGAGGCGCCTTATCACTCTCGTCAACGGCGATTGTGGTCAAACAACTCACTGAGCAGCATGAATTACACAGCCGACATGGTCATATTGCACTGGGTGTTCTGTTGTTTCAGGATCTGGCAGTGGTACCATTTCTGGTTCTGATTCCTATTTTTGCCCTGCCTGAAAGCGGGAGTCTGTTATTGCCTATCAGTATTGCACTACTCAAAGGTGCTTTTGCATTTGGCGTCATCTATGTAGTTGGTACTTACCTGATACGTCCGGTTACTCACTGGGTGTCATCCACCTGTTCATCTGAATTATTTACTCTTTTCATACTCTTAATCACATTGCTGGCTGCGTCATTGACCTGGCAGCTAGGCTTGTCACTTGCCATGGGGGCTTTCCTGGCAGGTATTATGTTGGCTGAAACTGAATTTCAACATCAGGTGCAAACAGAAATCCGTCCTTTTAAAGATGTATTAATGGGTTTATTTTTTATCTCAGTTGGTACTCAGTTTGATTTGCAGGTGCTGGTTAATGAATCACTGGCGGTGTTCCTTCTTACCGCATTGCTTATATTGGGTAAAGGCCTGGCAGTTATGCTAATAGCAAAATTGTCGGGTAATGAAACGGGGGTTTCTATTCGCTCCGGCCTTTCTTTAGGACAAGGGAGCGAATTTGGTTTTGCTTTACTCGGTGTTGGCTTAAGCACTGGTTTATTATCTCTGGAAGTCAGTCAACCCATTATTGCCGCCATTGTTTTCAGCATGGGATTATCACCCTTGATCATTCGATATAATGGTCATATAGCAAAAAAATTGAGTCCTGATTATCTGGCCAGGCAAAAACAGAATGACACTCATATTGAAAAGGCTGCTGCTCATATCTCTGAGCATATCATCATTTGCGGTTTTGGCCGCACCGGGCAAAATCTTTCTCAGTTCTTAAAACAGGTTAACATCCCTTTTATTGCCCTGGAACTTGACTCTGAATTGATTAATGAAAACTGGGATGCCGGTGAACCGGTTTATTATGGTGATAGCAGTCATCCGGAAGTCCTTCAACATGCCGGTATCGACCATGCCAGAGCAATCGTGATCACCTTTCATGATTTTAATATCAGCCATCATATTACTCGCACTATAAAGCAGCTTACACACAATATTCCGGTGATTGTCAGAACACGTGATGACCTGCATCTGGAGGAATTGCTTGAAATGGGGGCGACCGAAGTTATTCCTGATACGGTTGAATCCAGTATCATGCTGGCCTGGCATGCTCTGACTCATATTGGACTAGATAAAAAGACAGTTGATGACATGATAGCTCAAGCTCGCTCCGATCATTACTCACGCATCAGAGCATTTTTTCACAGTAAGGAAGACTACGAACACCCTGAGCATTTTTATCATCTGCATAGTATTGAAATATTACCGGGTTCTCTGGCAATTGGTAAAAGTATTGATTCATTTGAATTTAATAAACATATAGCAGTAATGGCTCTGATAAGGCATAACATACGTTGTGATAACCCTGAGCCGCAGACTGTTTTGCAGGCAGATGATGTGTTGGTTGTGGAAGGTCCGACCAATGAAACACGAGCTGCTGAGCTTGAAATTTATCGGGGAAAGTAATAAGTAATCATTTTTTTATCCAGAGTTCAAGGCTGTGCAAATGATTAAGTGCACCAGCCATTTCAACTAAGAGGAGTTGAGCAAAAAAGTCGGAACTGCTTTGGACGTCGGTAAAATATCCAGTTTGTTTTCATCAGTAGGTTTAACCATCTTTTGTGCTATTTGAGTGGTTGACCCAGTGTAAAATTATGATAACGTTATCACTCTCACTCAGGCAAGAGAGACTTTAACTGAGGCCAGAGAAATGGTTGTAATTGGTATTGCCCCCTGTCTCCATCGTAAAATACAAAAAAGCTTCTGTCTTTTTAAATAGACTATAGATTGATCTTCGACATAATAAACTATGCTTAACAAAAATTAACCTTACTATTTTCCATATTGTTTATTTTTTTTAATGCCCCACCTTAGAATATATGGATATATCAGCACTGCAAAAAATATTAGCACAAGGTCATGATAGTGTGATTTTACGTTTTGGTCTGGGTAATGCACTGTTTAAGGATGGACAGCCAGCAGAAGCTATTCCACATTTACAGGCTGCTCTTGAATTTGATGCAAATTATTCTGCTGCATGGAAGATATTAGGTAAGGCATTGGCTCAAACTGGTGATACCCTGGGGGCCACAGAAGCGTATAAAAAAGGCTTGCTTGCGGCAGAAAAAAAGGGGATCGGCAGGCTGTGAAAGAAATGAACGTTTTTTTAAAGCGCTTGCAAAAATAAGCTGCAGGTACACCTGTTTATGCGGTTAAACAATGGTATTTATCATTTTGTAGCGTTACCGAAGCTCTAAGAATAATTGTTGCTTTAAACGGCACACACTTTATCAATAATACGATGCAGTAAAGTGCCTCTGCAGTCATAGCGAATACTTATTTCGACTTAGCTTGTTACATTGTCAGCAAATATAAAATATTCATATTCAGCTATCTATGCTAGCGTTAGTCATAACCTTATTACTGACTGGAGTGATTGATTATGTTCCCCAATATTGAATTTTCACAACTCAGGCTGATGGATGCTCTGGATATGGCTATTTTGGTAGAAATAGAAGCCTTTGAGCGCTATACACTATTTAGCAATCAGTTGGGACACCGCTATCCTGCGGATGCTGCTGATGTGTTTAGAAAAATGGCTGAAAGTGAAAAAAAACATGTGCAGGAACTTTCAGAGAAAAGGAATATATTATTTGCTGATACTCCGGTTGAGGTCAGTAAAGATTCTTTATTTGATGTGGAAGCACCGGAAATTGCTTCTTTGCGCTGGAATATGTCGCCCTTTAAAGCCTTTCAGATAGTCCTGTCATCGGAACACAAAGCATTTGCTTTTTATGATGAGGCATTGTCGTATGTCACTGATGATGAAGTTCGCGAGTTGTTTACTGAGTTACGAGATGAAGAAGCTGAGCATGTTAACATGATTGAGCAGTTTATCTCGCAACTGCCTGAGCAAGCTTATCGTGATCTGGAAGATGAAGATTAAGCTGCAACTTGTGCTATCTATACTGAATTTTAGTTATGATGAATAATGATGAAAGGCTGTGTCCATTTTCCAAAGCCATTATTGGTCAGTGGTGCTGTTGCAAATATGCACGACTATCTGATCCTGACCGGTGTGCAGGAAAAATGCACTGCCAGCATCCTGATAATCATCTGCAAACCTGCCGGCAGTTACTGGCCGATCTGGAAAAGAACAGCCGCTTTATTTTAGGTGTCAGTCATACTGATAGTGACAAGTCGTTGACGCATCAGCAATATATGAAAATCAAATGTGGCGGTATGGAAGGAATGCAGCGTGTGCTGGCGCAGGACACAGAACAACTGCCATGTATCACGGATATTGCAGCACAGATAATAATACAATATGGTTCTCTTGCTCATTTTCCTTATGCTGATATCGTGAGGGATATTGCCGGTTTCAGTCATCGGAAATTGTGTCGTCCTCGTTGAGTTGAACCTATTGAACAGGCTATTATAATAAGCTCTTTCATTCATCTTTTGCAATATATACTAGGCCATGAGAAAAATTATTCATATTGATATGGATGCCTTCTTTGCATCAGTAGAGCAGCGAGATAACCCTTCTTTACGAGGTAAACCCGTGGTGGTTGGGGGCAATCCTGAAAGCAGGGGAGTGGTTGCGGCTGCCAGTTATGAAGCCAGAGCATATGGTATTCACTCTGCTATGCCCTGTGCTCAGGCTTATCGAAAATGCGCGCAAACCATTTTTGTCAGACCCCGTTTTGAAGCTTATAAACAGGTGTCTAAACAGATCAGTACAATCTTTTTACAATACACTGATATTATTGAGCCATTATCTTTAGATGAAGCCTATCTTGATGTCACTAATAATAAAACGGGGCAGACATCAGCGACAAAGATAGCTGAACAAATCCGGCAGGATATTTATCAGCTCACAAAACTAACGGCTTCAGCAGGTGTATCGTATAATAAATTCCTAGCGAAAACAGCTTCTGATATCAATAAGCCTGATGGTATTAAGGTGATTTTGCCTGAAAAAGGTGAGGCATTTGTGGCTTGCCTGGCCATTGGTCAATTTTATGGTGTAGGTAAAGTGACCGAAAAAAAAATGCAGCAACTGGGTATTTATACCGGGCTGGAGTTAAAAGAAAAGTCACTGGAATTCCTCAAGCAACATTTTAATAGTGCCGCTGGTTACTTTTATAATATTGCCAGGGGTATTGACGAACGACCGGTTAAAGGCGATAGAAGCCCCAGAAAATCCTTAAGCAATGAAACTACTTTTGCTCGTGACAGTGATGATATCGAAGAGTTGAGCAATTATTTACGACAACTGGCTACAGAGATAACTGTGGATTTAAAAGAGCAGCAATTAAAGGGTAAAACGATTACCTTAAAAGTAAAATATGATAACTTTCAGTTAGTCACTCGTTGCCAGACTTTTCAGCAGGCTATTGATGATTATCAGCAGATTTATACGATTTGTAAAAAATTATTGCTGAATACTGATGCTGGCTTGAGAAAGGTTCGCTTATTAGGGATTGGCATATCCTCATTTGAGCTAAGAGGATCATCAATGGCAGAGCAAATGGAATTGGATTTTGGCTGATACAAAGAGCAGAATATCCTGTGCTACAATATTGGTTGACTTTATTGCTCCGTAAACAGGTTTTAATTAGTGTTAAATACAGAAAAAAATACCGTTGATGAACGCTGGATGCAACATGCTTTAAGGCTTGCGGCAAAAGCGGCTGAACTGGGTGAAGTACCAGTTGGGGCAGTAATGGTTATGGATAATGAGCTATTGTCTGAGGGCTGGAACCAGCCTATTATTCAGAGTGATCCGACTGCTCATGCAGAAATTATGGCGCTACGTCAGGCAGCGCAAAAAATGGTTAATTATCGTTTACCAGGGACGACCCTATATGTCACAATTGAGCCCTGTAGTATGTGTGCTGGAGCCATTATTCATGCACGTATTTCGAGAGTTGTTTTTGGTGCAGCAGAACCTCGGGCGGGTGCAGCAGGAAGTGTCGTTAATTTATTGCAAAATACACAATTTAATCATCAAACAGAAGTCACTTCAGGGGTTTTGGCAGTTGAATGTGGGCAAATTATAAAGGATTTTTTTGCTTTGCGCCGAAAAAAGTAAAGCGCTTAAAATAAGCCATTCCTCTCTCGAAATTAATCAGAGAGGGATGACTTATTTTTACTTATTTGATTTCCAGTAATTCTATGTCAAATATCAGTGTAGCTCCCGGGCCAATAACCGGAGCAGAACCCTGATCGCCATAGGCCAGATCAGATGGAATAGTTAAACGCCATTTAGAGCCGACGGGCATTAATTGTAAAGCTTCAATCCAGCCCTGAATGACACCATTGACAGGAAATTCTGCCGGCTCACCACGATCCACAGAGCTATCGAAGACAGAACCATCAATCAAAGAGCCGTGATAATGAGTAATAACAGTATCATTCTGGCTGGGTTTTGGGCCACTTCCCTCGGTAATAATTTCATATTGCAGACCGGAATCTGTAGTAATAACACCCTCTTTTTTGCTATTCTCATCAAGAAATGACTGACCTGTGACTTTGTTGGCTTCAGCAGCCTGAGAAGCTTCAGCCTGAACTTGTTGATTGATTGCAGAAAAAGCTGCCTGCATTTCATCTTCAGCAAAACGCATGGGTTTATTATTAAAAACATCGCTTATGCCGATGATCAGTGAATCCAGGCTGAATCCGGGAAAAGACTGGCTTTTTACCTGTTGAGCCAATTGCAAACCGATGCCATAGCTGACTTTATCAGCATTTGTTTTTATTGTATCTTCTGTATTACTCATATTTACTCACATTCTATGTTCTATAGTTATCTTATATTTAAAAACAGCTATCAGAATTAACAAGCCGTAGTGATGTCGTGCTAATTGAAAACGCGCGAATTATAGCACATATGTGAGTGTTTATTTGTTTACTCTATCTTCTGCAGGTGAAGAATCAGCGGGTAAGCACTAGTCCGGCGGGTCAAAATCATCTTTTTGGAAGTATTTAGGGCCAAACTTATCATTGTTTTGTTCTGGATCATAATGTTGAATCTGGTTTCTACCGGCTAATTTAGCTTGCTGTAGTGAACTATCAACGCATTGTAACAGAGCTGAAAGTGACTGATTTTCCTGCACGATAGAAAAACCGATACTAACCGTCACACCAAACTTAAGCCCACTAATTTTAAACACATATTCAGAAATAGAATTTCGGATGCGTTCTGCTGTATTAGTTGCTCCATGTAATTCGATTTCAGGTAAAATGACAGCAAATTCATCACTGCCAAAACGTGATAAAAAATCACTTGGGCGGATGGCCTCTTCGAGCATTTTAGCTATCTGAATGAGTGTGAGATCGCCGATATGTCGGCCATAGTTTTGATTAATAGAACTCATGTGATCAATATCAATATGCATTAGAGTATAACGGCTATCGTATCGTTGGTGGCGAATATGCTCGCTTTTAAGTTGTTGGATGAAAGTACGTTTGCTATTGACTTGTGTCAGCTCATCTTTCTGCGAAAGCTGGCTAATAATCGTTTGATCATCTTTCAGTATCTGCGCTAATTTACTATAGGCATCGGCAATAAACTCAAATTCGCGATAGGTGTGTAATTCTAAGGGAGGATTGTCTTTAGTGCGGGAAAAATTATGGATCCAGTTTTCCAGCTTGTTGATGGGGGCCATTATTGAACGATTGAGAAAAATAATAGTGCCCAAAGTGGTCACATACACTAGTAAGAATACACAGCTGATCAATATCAGTACATCAAATTTAAGTGATTTAGCCTTTTGATAACGTACCTGAACTCTATCTTGCATAGCCAGGTGTAATTTGTCTAATGCGAGAGTTGTCTCAATAACAAATTGATAAAAATCCTGTAAATAGCGGTGGGAAATATGAGGAACATGACTGTCAATATCACGAAAAATTTTATTGGCTATACGGGTGGCATTACGCCAATTCAGGTAGGCAGAACGATAAATATCATCTGCTAGAGAATGGTGTTGCTGATTAAGTTTAACGGGATCAGCCAGGGCCTTTTTAATATCAATACTGAGTTGCAAAAAGTTGTTTTTATCATCTAACTGGCCATTTTTTAAAAATTTATTAAATGGGATGACACTTTGTTGAATTTTATCCTTAAGCTTAGTTATCGGGATAACATCGGTGACGATGTCTTCAATGGCAAGGTTAAAAGCGTTGGTGGATTTTTGAAAAAAAAAGAAGCCAATGGCAGTCAATAAAAACAAGGGCAATATAATAATTAAGATGCTGATTTTTAATCTGTTTTTTAAAGAAGGTGCTGACATGTTTTTTATGCTGGCAGCAATCGTACTTGTTTTTGTTGTTATGGCAGGCATCAGTTTTTATTAGCAGGTATGTTTGATAATAGTAGCATACTCAATCGGGCAATCATAATATTCATGAGTGGCTGATGAGAATAATGAGCCTTTTTTTTGCTTCCTTTCGTATGTTCATAATGCTGAAGGGGTTATTTTTAGTGCTTTTAAGGGGGGGGCAGGCAATTCTTCCTGCCAGGTACGTGCTATGTGCCACTTTAAAATGTCGTAGTAACGACGAATATTCTCGACATATTTTACTGCTTCATCCCCACGAGCATAGCCAAAATGAGCCTGTTGATGCCATTTTTTTTGTCTCAAAAGTGGCAGTGTTTTTTTAAGGTTTATCCATTTAGTGTCATCCAAACCCTGTTTTTTTGCCAGTTTCATTGCATCATGAACATGCCAGTAACCGAGGTTATAAGATGCCAGGGCAAAGAAAACACGATCACGGCCGGTTACTTTGGCCGGAATTTTTTTTAGCAATTTATTAAAATAGTAGGCACCACCAAAGATACTCTGATGTGGCTCTACGCGATTATTAACACCAATATGCCTGGCTGTATCTAAAGTGAGCATCATCAGACCGCGAACACCAGTAGGTGATTTTGCCTTTTTATTCCAATGCGATTCCTGATAAGCCATTGAAGCCAGTAAAATCCACTCAATATTATTATCCTTGCCTGCTTTTTCAAACCAGGGCTGATAGTTGGGCAAACGGGTGATGATATGACGTTTAAAAACCAGAGTCCCAACGTAATTAAAGGATTTTATATGACCAAAATGCTGTTCAATGAGTAGTTTTAACTCACCGTTTGCACTTTGTTGTTTAAGAAACTGGTTAGCTGCATTATAAAGTGAAGTGTCATCTGATTTTGCAAAGGCCCAGGCAATGGGTTGACGTTGGCCAATATTAAAGGCAACTCTAAGCTCCGGGTAAAACTGCTGATTAAGTTTGATTTCATCAGAGCTGGCTATAGTGAAATCAATAAGCCGATCATTAACCAGAGCCATTAAATCTTCTGGTGATGCATCAGGGTTAATCTGCCAATCCAGATTGGGCAGCTTTTTTTTCAGCTTTGTTAATTCATGCTCAAGGTTATCATCTGCTGAAATTTCCAATGAATAGGCTTCAATATCTTGTAATTTTTTAGGACGTTTAGTGGCAGAATGGTAAATGAGCTGGAGAAAAATTTCATGATAAGCCTGGGTAAATAAATATTTTTTCTGGCGTTCAGGGCTAATGCTGAGTTTTGCTGCTGCAAAGTGACCATTATGCAGTGCTAGTTTGTCTAGTAACTCGCCCGCATTTGCGGCAATTATCAGCGTCAGTTTGACTCCCAGAAAATCACTGAATCGTTTTAATAAATCGTATTCAAAACCTGTGGGACCCATCGGTCCTTCGAAATAGATACCAGGTGAATTTCGGGTTAGTACCTTTAGTTCGCCATTCTTTTTAACCCGCTCCAGTAAATCAGGGGGTTCAACACAAGAATTAAGTAGTATGACAAGCAGTACAATAAGAAAAGAGCGCAACATGTTGATGATAACTCTATTGCTTATCAGGTATTATGTTTGAAGTCGGAAAATATATGTACGGCTTTATGCCAGCCGATATTGATGCCTTCAATTAATGACTGTAGAAAATCAATAACTAACATAATAAAATCGGAAATAAGCTCAAAAAAGGATGTCTGCAGTGTATTTTTTAATGTTTTAAATGAATAAGATGTGCCGTTAATAAGTACCTTGAGGGTTTGGTATAATAGTTCAATAATAAATAAAGTCAGCAATGAATAAGCGATTGCAATTTTCTCCAGAATAACAAGCATGTATTAAACCTCATAAAATAAATAGATTGCATTAGTTTTAGTCTATAAACCGCTGAATCACCAGAAACAAGCGGATAAAATGCCTGCTTTATTTTAGCCAGAATGCTTTTAAACTTTTTGGCAGTATGATATGAACGATAAAAATTGATGTAAAGGTATAACATATGTCTCACTATAAGCTCATTGATATAGGTCTAAACTTAACCAATAGACAGTTTAATCATGATAGGGAGCAGGTGATTAAACAGGCTGTTTCAATGGGTGTTGAGACGATGATTGTGACGGGTACGTCATTAGAACAAAGTCAGCAAGCCCAGCAACTTGCTTTACTATACCCGGGTATATTGTATGCAACGGCAGGCATTCATCCCCATGATGCCAGTTCTTTTTGCCCGCAGAGTATTCCATCGCTTGCACATTTATTGAAGCAGACGAATGTTCGGGCAGTGGGTGAATGTGGTCTGGATTTTAATCGCAATTATTCTACACCGGCTGAACAACTCTATTGTTTTGAAGTACAATTAGAATTGGCAGTGGAATTTCAACTACCGGTCTTTTTACACCAAAGAGATGCGCATAGTGATTTTATGCGTTTAATAAAAAAATACCGTAGCGGGCTTGTTGATGCTGTGGCTCATTGTTTTACCGGTGATCAAAGGGAATTAGAAGCCTACTTAAATGAGGATTTGTATATTGGCATCACGGGCTGGCTCTGTGATGAACGTCGAGGCCAGGCGTTACAGCAATGTGTGCATTTAATTCCAGATAACAGGCTGATGATTGAAACAGATGCTCCTTATCTTTTCCCCAGAGATTTAAAACTAGGCGTTGATGACCTGCTGACCGGGAAAAAGAAAAATAAGCGCAAGCGTAATGAGCCTCAATATCTACCGCATATTTTGCAACGTCTGGCCGGCTACAGAGATATGGGTGAAGCCCAACTGGCACAGTTAACAGTGCAAAATAGTCGACGTTTTTTTAGCATAGCTGAGTAAGCTAAAATTTTTTTTCTATGGTATTTCTTTTTATAACTCTAA
>Ga0256844_10000425_pt1 | contig 16220 bp, 19 predicted proteins | sample MusselsmetaG_FD_189100 | JGI IMG/M metagenome (GOLD analysis project Ga0256844, IMG submission 189100) | Mussel associated microbial communities from hydrothermal vent at the East Pacific Rise, Pacific Ocean - Mussels | ecosystem: Host-associated > Mollusca > Shell > Unclassified ... | reverse complement strand
ACTCAGCTACAAAGAACAACAAGACTATGACAAGCTACCAGATGAAATAGAAGCTCTTGAAATAAAAATAGCTGAGATAAACGAATGTCTTTATGACCCTAAATGTTATGAAGAAAAAGGATTAACTGCTTTGAGTGAAGAACTTAGCCAATTAAAAGTTGAGTATGAAGAAAAAACGGAGAGATATTTGGAAGTACTAGAGGTCTATGAATCTCTTTAATTACCAATAGATAACAACGCTTCTTCTTCCCCAACGTAGCGCCCTTCTTTTATTCATCCCCATATAAATATCAATACGTTTCCTGTACCGTTTATTCATTTTATCACGTACCAAATAATACCCTTTTAATCCACCAATTCTTACTCGTGAACCATTTCGTAAACCATACCTTGTAATCAAGTCACGGGAGACTGCTATAATTTTCATACCTGGACGAAGACGATTATTCCAAGCAGCAAGAAAAGGTGTTTTATCTGTTTGATTACGATGTGATGTATATGCTGTGGCAGTAACACGAAGTTTTTTCTTACCAAATCCTCGAATCATTTTCACTTTTTGTCTTACAGCTTTTTGTTTTGCTAACCTTCTCTTTTTTTCTGCTGTTTTTTTTGAAAGCATACTTTTCTTCACTGCTTCAACTCTTTTAATATAATGAGGGAACGGTAAGACTAACTTTTTCCCTTTTTTGATAACCGTATTTGATTTAATATGATTATATTTGACTAAATCTTTAGGTAATATTTTAAATTTATGTGCTATTGAAAGGAGAGTATCCCCTTCTTTTATACTATATTCAGCATTATTTATAGTATCAATCATTTTTTGAGAAAGAGGAATTTTAAATTTTTTTCCTACTTTAATTGTACTACTTTGTGTTAAGTTATTATGTAGACGTAATCGACCTTGACTAATAGAGAATTTATGTGCAACTTTAATTAAGGTATCACCTTTTTTTATCGTATAAAAACCTAACATATTTCGAAGTGTATGTGTTTTTTTAGGTTTTAGACTTTGAAGGGTATGTAAGTTTTTAAGGTTTTGGGGTGTAACTATTTCATCATATGTATCTTTCTGTGTATCAATACGATCAATAATTTTTTTAATTTTATCTTTGGGAACTGTCTCTTTAATAACATTAATATGTAAAGATTCTCGCTCACTCCATTTAAAGCGTAAAGAATCTTCTACTTTTACATATTTTTCAATCATATCAGAAACAGATATGACTTTCACTCTTTCTTTTTCAGGTACAGGTAGTGTTTTAGAAATAATAAGTTTTTTTGTATCTATATCATAACTTATCTCTTTAGCTCTTAGCAGTTTTGAACCATACTGGTTACAGTCTGTTGTACCTCCAGTCACAACTCTACAGTCTACGATACTTTTTGCAACAATAGTCTCAATGATAATAAAAGGTACAATAAAAGCTAAAAAAAATCTTGACATTACGTTATGCTAAATTATAAAAAATTTAACATCTCTCCTTTTATAGATTCTTTTTCTACAACAATGGTATGCATAATAGGCTTTTTAAACAAACCTTCAATCATACTTGGTACTGTTACATTTGCATGTTCACTAACCCACTGCAATGCTTCTGTATCACCTTTTACTTCCTTTCCTAATGCCCGCGCTACAGCAGGAGAAAACTTTGTCCACTCCGCCGTAGAATAGATAATCGTTTTTAATTTATGTTTACGTAAATGCTCATAGGCTTTTAGACAAGTTGCTGTATGGGGATCCATAATATATCCTTGCTTAGCATACAGACCAATCATAGATTCACATTCAAGATCATCTGAGAAAGAGGCATCAAAATCTTCACGTATTGATGCCAATTCACTTTCGGTAAGTTGAAACTTACCCGTATTTGATAAGTCATCCATCAATGCTTTTGTACGTTCAGAACCAAATTTATCGAACATAATACGTTCAATATTTGAAGATTTCAAAATATCCATTGCAGGAGATTCAGTCTGAATCAGTACTTTTGAATTTAAATCATAAGTACCTGTAGTAATCCACTCTGTTAAAATATTATTCATATTTGAAGAAATAAGGATTTTTTCTATGGGAAGTCCTGCCTTTTTAGCATAATAAGCACCCAAGGCATTACCAAAGTTTCCAGAAGGGACGACAAGGTAAATTTTTTCACCCATGTCAATAGTCTTTTTACGTACCAATTCTAAATACGCATGTATATGATAAATTATTTGGAAAATAATACGACCAAAATTTACAGAGTTTGCTGCTGAAAGTTTGATACCACGTTCTTTAAGTTCTACTTTAAAATCATCAGAAGCAAGTAACTCTTTTAAAGCATTTTGCGTATCATCAAAGTTACCTTCTACCCCAATCACTTTAAGGTTTGATGCATCTTCTGTAACCATCTGTAATCTTTGGACATCAGAGGTACCACCATCAGGATAAAGACATGCAACTTTTACACCTTTTTGATTTTTAAATGTCTCAAGAGTTGCAGGACCAGTATCACCAGAAGTTGCTGCCATAATAAGGTAATCTTCACCTCTTTTCTGTGCTAACTTACTTAAAATATATCCAAAAGGTTGCAATGCCATATCTTTAAATGCACGTGTAGGTCCATGGTAGAGCTCGGCAACATAACAGTCGTCCTCTATTTGAGAAAGGGGAACAGGATTTGAAGGATCATCAAAAGCATCATATCTGTTAAGTGCCTCTTCAAGTATTTCTGTTTCTATACCAATATTAAATTTTTGTAAAAAATCTAACGCTAACGCTTTATAATGACTTGAAAGATGTTTTTTTAAAAAACTTTGATTTAAATTTGGAAGATTTTGTGGTACATAAAGACCACCAAAACTAGCACTTGGGCTAAGTATGGCTTCAGAGAAAGATACATTCGATGGTTTTTGTCCATCATTACCTCGTGTCTCAATAAATTGCATAGTTTGTCCTGTTTGAGTAATTAAATAATGAAGTTATTATAGCCAAAAAAGCTGACAAAGAGTATTATTTACGGGATGTTAGGGATGAAAGTTTTGATTTATTAGAAACGTTAGTATTTAGTATGAAGGATAAAGTGTTATCCCATGTCCATTAAGTATATTTAGGGAAAAAGAATGTCAATCAACATAAGACAAAACTCACCATACATACTAAATACAAGTTGAATAGAAGGAAAAGAAGATTATTCAAGAATGAATAATCTGGTATACCTCTATTGGTAGTCCGACTTTCTCAAAGAGATTCTAGACTTTCCGTATCCACCTCGCGGCAAATTTGGCTTTTTCAATACAGCATACACTGTATGGAAGAAGTATAGTTATTTATTCTTAATCTAACTTAAAATGACAAAATCACTTTACAATTCTATACAAGTTCCAACACCAGAACTTGTTAATATTTCTAAAAGAAGTGAATGTTCTACTCTTCCATCAATAATATGTGCTTTTTTTACACCTCCACGAAGTGCCTCAATACAAGCATCTACTTTAGGTACCATACCACCTTGTATTGTATCATCACGCTTAAGTGCTTCAGTCTGTTCTATACTTAAATTTGTAATGAGTTTCATCTCTTTATTTAGTACACCTGGGGTATCTGTTAAGAACAGTATTTTTCTAGCTTCCATCGCTACTGCTATTTTACTTGCAGCTAAGTCTGCATTGATATTAAACCCTGGATGTCCTATTGTACTACTACCTGCAATAGGTGCAATCACAGGAATAGCACCATCTTCAATAATATTATTCACTATCTCTGGATTTATATGCTCGATTTTACCGGTATATCCAAAGTTTTTAAAGTCTTTAGGCATCCCTTTTAAAAAACCACCATCTTTACCTGAAATTCCTATAGCTTTACTTCCATGGTTGTCTAAAAGAGAAACTATTTCTTTGTTAATTTCTCCAGAGAGTACCATCTCTGCAATACGCATAACTTCTCTAGTTGTGACACGTTGTCCATCTACAAACTTTGTCTCTACACCCAGTTGGGTCAGTAAATCTGTGATACTTTTACCTCCACCATGCACTACAATAGGTTTCATACCCACAAGATGTAATAAAACAATGTCTTGGGCAAATTGCTCTTTCAGATTAGCACTTGTTTGTGCAGAACCTCCATACTTTATTACTATTTTTTCATTGGTAAATCGTTTAATATACGGGAGTGCGTCTAATAAAGTTTTAACAACATCCATATTATTTCGCATGTTTGAATCCTTCGATATACGCATCCACTTGCGAAAATATCTCTTTTTTAATTTCTAATTTTAACTTCATTTCAGAGATAGGAAACTTAAAACCCTGCATCTTCACCTTATCTTTTGAAGTACACAATAATGAGGTAGCTTGAAAAGTTTTTATAATTTGTTGTAATCTCTCTTCATCAAAGTAAGCATGGTCGTCATAATAAACTCTCTCTACTACTCCTTCAGGTAAATACTTATCTAAACGTTTAGGATTAGAAATGGCTGTAACAAGTACCATACGCTCTGTGGGGTTAGTAACCTCTACCTTCCTATAGAATCCTTTTCCCTCTTTTACAATAACATCTGCTTTTTTTCTTGTTGATAAAAACTCTCTAAAGGGTCCTGCAGGGAAAGTATAATAATTGACTATCTCATTAGGTTCAAGTAAAATATCAAATTTTTCTACATCCACTCTATTAAAACCATCATCAAGAATAATCAGCTTCGCTCCCTGTTCTTTTGCAAAGTGGATTGCTTTTTGTCTGTCTTCTCCTACCATGACTGAAGCATTAGACAAGGCTGTCGCCATCAGCATCGGTTCATCTCCACTCTCTTTTACATCTACAAGAATTTCTCCTTGATGACTCACTTCCACTAAACCTTCACTTTGACGACCATATCCTCTAGATATCACTGTAACATCTGCATATCTAGAAGCCAAAGCAATGACAAATGGTGTTTTTCCAGAACCACCAACAATGAGATTACCCACTGAAATAATAGGTATAGTATACGTTATAGGCTTAGTAAGTTTTCTGCGTAATTGCATAGCTAAACCATATATATACGAAAAGGGAAGTAAAAAAACTATAAGAGGATAGTGGTACCATCTTGTTGCAAAAAATATTTGTTCAAAAAGTTTTTTCACGAACACTCTCTTGCTCCAAGTTTTTTAATCTCTTTGCAGGTAAATCCTGCAATTTTTCGTGCTTCTACATTGACATGTGGTCTATGCTTATCTAAAAGTTCATATTTTGCAAGTATTTCAAAGTAGATTTCTTCACTCTTAGCTTCATCTTCACAAAGATACTTAAACCATCTATCCCCTTTAAATACATGCTCTATCTCTTCTTCATAAATGATATTTAGCATCTCTATAAGTTTAGCTACAGCAGGAATTTTACGTTTGTTATCTAATTTTTTAATAATCTGTGGACTCACATCTAGTCCTGAAGCTTCAAAGTAACGGGGAACGATTGCCATTCTATCTAGTATCGAGTGTGCTGTCTTTTGTGCTGCATCAAAAAGTCCAGAATGCACGGGGAAATCTCCATGTGCAAACCCCAGCTCTTCTAAGAGTTCATTTAGCATTTTAAAATGACGAATTTCATCAGAGGCTACTTCTAACCAATCTACTTTATATGCCATAGGCATCTGAGGGTAACGGTAAACTGCATCAAGTGCCAAATCTATAGCAGAATATTCTATATGGGCAATGGAGTGTACTAACGTAGCTAAGCCTTCTTTACTTTCAAAATCTTTACGGTGTGGCAACTGAGAGGGGGAAACAATCGTACAATATGTAGCATAAGATGGTACTGCAAAAATACGTGTCTGAAACTTTTCTTCAACCCTAGCCTCATTGTGCTTACAATACTCTAAACATCGAGCAGTTAACTCTTCTTTTAGAAGTATATTATCACTCAAAATAGCTGTTTCCATCACTTCATATATATTCATAAGAGATTATATAGTAGACTTCTTTTAAAACTCATGATTTTAAAAGAAGGCTACTCAGATGCAAATCAAAATACAACCTATGGGTGCAACGCAAACCAATTGTTACATTGTCACAGTAGATGGAAAAGATTTAATCATAGATCCTGGTATGGGCGCAACAAAATGGATTCTTGATAATGTCACAAATCCTGTAGCCATACTTAATACACATGGTCACTTTGATCATGTATGGTCTAACCAAGAAGTAAAAGATGCACTAAAGGTTCCACTTTATTGTCCTAAAGCAGATAGCTTTATGCTACAGAAATGCCCCCTAGGACAACCTACCCCACCGAGTATCCCAGACTATGAAGTCATGGGTGATGAAGCACTAGAGATAGAAGAGGTAAAGATACAATACAGACTTTTCCCAGGACACACTCCAGGCTGTAGTATTATCCAAATTAAAGATGTATGGTTCTCTGGTGATTTTCTTTTCCAGCAAAGCATAGGAAGATGGGACTTCCCTTTTTCCTCAGGTGAAGAGATGGTAAAAAGTTTAGAGAAAGCGATGAAGATAGAGGGAGACTACACTGTCTACCCAGGTCATGGACTGAGTACAACACTTAAAGCAGAGCAGAAAGTGATGCCTTATTGGGTAGAGCAGGTAAAAGCTACAATTTAATACAACTCTAGAATATCAATCGCCGGTGGTATTAAAAATCGCATGGGCAATCCAATCTCTCCTAGACCACTAGTTACAAACACTTTTTTATCCTTAAAAGTATACAAACCTTGATCCCATAATACATCACCACGTATAGGAATAATCTTTTTATACAGATACGGAATACGGATTTGTCCTCCGTGTGTATGCCCTGCCAATGTCAAATCAGGATAATAATTTGGTAGAAAACCTAAAGTTGTATCTGGATTATGTGTTAAAACTATTACCTTATCTTCTTTTGTATATTTACCTAACAAACTTACCTTATCATCTTTTGCCCAATGACTTCCCAATCCTAGTATAGTCACACCATTCAATTTTGTAGCTTTATTGGTAATGACATGTACACCTAATGATGTTAATATCTCTTCTAATTCATCACGTATGTCAGGACCGGGTTTCTGGCAGTCATGATTTCCTAACACCGCATAAACAGGTACATTCACCTTACGTAAAGAAGCAAAAAGTTTTCTCATATTATAAAACTGTGGTTCATAAGTAAAATCACCTGCAATAAGTACAGCATCTACGTCTTCTGCATTTATTTTTTCTACAGTCCGTTCAAGTATGGAGGCATTATTATAAATACCAAGATGAATATCTGCTATAAGTGCATACTTGGCTTTGAATCCTGTATTTATTTTATAATGATTTACAAAAAGCAATTGGGGCTCTATAAAACGTGCATAAATAAAAAGAATCGATAAAAGTATTAAAGTTGTCCAACGTTTTTTTACAAACCAGTAAAATAATGGAAATACTAGCCAAGAGCCATAATATATAAAGAATTTAACATATAAAATAGCTGTCATGTTTTCCATGTTATCCTAACACATGCGTATCTAAAACAAACGTAGTAAAACTTCCTTCAAATACAAGCTTATCTGATACAAAAGCTTGTACCTCTACTACTTTTTTCTTCCCTTTTTTATCTATAATCATAGCTTTACATAAAACGACATCTCCTATTCTTATAGGAGTTATAAATTTAGAACTTGAAGAACCTAGAACGACATAAGGGTCATTTACCGCACTCATCGCAGAAAAATCTGCTGCACCAAATATAAAGCCACCATGCACTAAACCTTGTTCATCTACTGACATTTGCTGTGTAGTATGGAGTAATACTTCTGCATAGTCAGCTTCCAATTTAATAATTCTTCCACATAAAGAAGTATCTATTGCTAGATGGGTAGTAAGTTTCATCTATTTACCTCCAGCACACTTTCCTGCACCACATTTACCCGCTTCACACTTCATCTCAAAAGGTTTTACCTCAGATGGTTCTGGCTTTGTTTCAAAAAAACCTTCCGTATAAAGAATGTATGCAAATACCGCACCTAAAATGACAAGACCTAAAAAAGTATAGAGAAAGAATTTTTTCATAATGTAACCTTTAAATATTTTGAAAGATTATAGCAAAAAAAGAAAAAGAAAAAAAAGATTAAATTGGTGGGGTTAAAAACCCACCTACAGAAAAAAAATTAATAAGAGAATTTATATCCACGTCTACGAACAGTATGTATCACTTGGAATCCAAGAATACTCTTTAAACGTTTACGTATTTGGTTAATAGCTACTTCTACTGTATTATCACTCACATACTCAGGTTCTTCCCAAAGTGCATTGATAATCTCATCTTTAGAAAATACTCTTTGTTTACGAAGCGCAAGATATGCCAAAATATCAAATGTTTTACCATTAAGTGAAACAATCTTCTCATCATACTCTATCTTTTTATTGGCAATGTCTATCACAAGTTTTTCAATATTGACATGTGTTCCAAAAAGATGTCTCATGTTTGAAAGTACACGTGCAGCTATAAGGTCAGGTGCATCACAGTGATTACATATGACATCATCCACACCTAAACCATAAAAGCCTTCTTGACTTGGTAAATGTTCAGAAAGAATGATAATCTTTGTTTCACTCTTTTTCTTCTTTACTTCATTGACATAACGTTCTAATGAAAACTTTATCCCTTCATCAACAATGACTACAAGTTCATAGTGTCTAAAATCTGTAAAGTTTGTTGCATCATACAAATCTTTTGCATTATCTACTATACAGATAAAATATTTATCTAATTCTTTTTCTAGTTCTTTAACGTACTCGTCACTAAAACCTACAGTTAATATTCTCATATATTTCCAATCTCAAATCAGTTTCAAACCTTAAAGTTTTTCCACTTCTTGCATTTATTAGCGTATTTATAGCAAAATCAACCTTATTTAAAAATAAAAGTAGATTTTACTTCAGTGAGTAAAATGCTTATTTATACATAAAGTATAGTGAAAAATTGTCAAAAATTGTCAAGATTGTGCTTTTAATGCTTTAATATAAACCCTTTTGGGTGCAGGATAACCTTCGACTGTCTTGTTTTGATCGTTGGGGTCGAGGAAATCTTCAAGACTTTGTGTCTCTATCCATTCTGTTTTTCTTTGCTCATGATGTTCCGTTACCATAGTTTCTAGTACTTCCACACTTTCAAACCCTGCCCTATGACACCAATTTTTCAAAGCATTCACGGTAGGCACAAAATAAATATTAGGTATTTTAGAATATCGGTCTTTAGGCGTGAGACACATTTCACCCTCACCATCTATCATAAAAGTATCAAGTATGAGTTCTCCACCTTTATTTAAACCTTTAAACAAAGATTTTAGCATAGCCACAGGGTCTGATCTGTGGTAAAGTACGCCTAAACAAAAGAGTATGTCAAATTTATGTTCATAAAATGCTACATGTTCTACACCCAAAAGTTCATACACGATGTCGGACTGTATAAAATGATTGATATACTGAAACTGAGAATAATAGATAGCTGAAGGATCAAACCCTATAAGCTTTTTAGGTTCATGTGTGAGCATACGAAAAAGATAATACCCATTATTACACCCAATATCACCTACGATTTTATCTTTTAAATTAAAGTGAGGTTCTAAAAGATTATATTTAATTTGGCTTTTCCACTCTGAATCAATGAAAAGATCATTGATTTGAAAGGGGCCTTTACGCCAAGGTTTCATAAGCAGTGCAGTCTCTTTAATCTGTTCTGCCTGTTCTACAGAAAGATGGGGTATTTGTATCTCTACTTTATCATCAAGATGTGTAGCTACCTCATCAAAAGAAGGTAAGTTTTTAATCGCTTCCTGATAAGGTAAAATGTTTTTCCAAGTGAGCCATTTTTTTCGCTTTACACGTAATGCGTTTAAGTCCATCTATTTTTTTATGTACACTTTTTTCATTGTCTGAGGGAAAAGTGGTTTATTGGCTCCACGGGAGACAGAAACATTTTCTATCTTCTGTACAACTTTTTGTCCAGAAATGACTTCACCGAAAATACTATACCCGCCATTTAGATGTGGTGTAGGCACTGTGGTAATGAAAAACTGACTTCCATTGGTATTGGGTCCATGGTTTGCCATAGCAAGTAAAAATGGTTTATCGAATACTAGATTAGGTGTATTTTCATTTTTAAACTCTTTGCCCCAGATAGATGCTCCACCTGTGCCTGTACCAGTAGGGTCTCCCCCTTGTATCATAAAATCTTTTATCACTCTATGAAAAATGATACCATCATAATAGCCTTTTTTCACTAGTCCTAAAAAGTTTTCTACTGCTAGTGGCGATTTGTTAGGGTAGAGTTTTACTTCTATCTTTCCTACATTGGTTTCTATGACAACCACTGCTGCTTTGCTCACTGCATCTTTAGCTACTTCTTTTTTTACTTCTTCCGCATTTACACTCAGACTTAAGCCTAAAAATAGGAGTCCTACAAGTAATTTTTTCATCTATATATCCTTTTCACATTTATCTATATTTAATTTTTTAAGTACCGCAGTTAAAAATGCACCACCTTCTCTATGGATGTCATCTCTAAACTCTATATATACCGCATGTAAATCTTTTCTGTCTTTAGAGGTTTTTTCAAAAATAAAAGGTGTTTGACCTGTCTCTTTTTTCACTGTATCTATCGCATCTAATATCTCTGTTTTAAGTGCTTCACTCTCTGCAAAAACCAAGCTCAACCCCTGATAACGCTCTTCCATTCTTATATGTGCTTTAATCTCGTCACATCTACTCATTTATATCCTTTAAAAAGTATCAAATATTATAACTATTTTTAGATTAACTTATCGTCATTAACATGAACCTTATTATTCTATTTTCTCTATGTTCCAAGTTCCGTTTTTTAACTTGAGGTAAAACAAAGCCGCATCTTTATCGTCAATGTTAGCTTTCACAGTTGCTTGATAACCATCATATTTGACAACATGGTAGTCAACATTATGTCGTTGATTTTTCTCATACGGAGTAAAAATAGTTACAAGCTTCTTTAACTTCTTTTGGTCAAAATTTATTTTTGTCAAATCTGCTTTATTCCATTTTGGTTGGTTTATCTTCTTTAAAAATTGTGTAATACTATCTTGAATTTTGTTATATATTTTCGTATATTTGTTTCTTAATATGTATAAACCTTTTTTCTCTTCATAGGCAATGAGTACGGTATCACTATCTGGTATATACATTGCTATTTTGGGTGTGTATTTCAAATACGTCGTTTGGTATCTTTTTTTCTCCATACATAGATAAAAAGATTTCTCTTTTTTATCCATAATAATCCCTGTATAACTCGTACTATTGCAGTCATTATTTTTTGTAAAAAGTTTACTTTGTTTACCGTCACGTATTTTTTGGATATACTTTTTTTTGAGATATTGCTTGAATGTTTCATGTTTTAATACACTAAAAATACTATCGTGTTTTTCAATATCATAACGATAGTCATAGGTACTCAATATTTCATTCTTATCATTTAATACAAATATTTTAGTTTGTGGAGAAAAAGTCATTACTATATTATATAAATTCAAATTTTGTATCTTTAACTTTTCTTTACACCAAAATTCTTTATCCTCTTCATAAAAATTATTTGTTGCATCTGTATTGTAAGCAGATAAAACCTGTATCCCTGTACCTGTTTTCACATATAACAATAATTCATCTTTAATCAAAGCAGTAATATTCTCATCCATCAAGCATCCCACTTGACAATCTTCTTCATACACACCATAACTATATGACTTTTCTATACCATAGCTGACACTAGGAATATAACTTAGATACCAAGTTTCAATTTTTCCAGCACCAAATAAAAATATCCATAAGATAAATGTTTTCAAAATTGCTTTATTTGTATTTATGAATAAGCTTAAAAATATTAATACTACTAACATAAGAAATACAAAAAATGCCATTAGATTAAAAAAATTAACATCTTGAAGTAAGTAGCCTCCACTACCATACACTATAGATGTTGCACTCAAAAAAGCAATCATCAAAAACTTACTATTCATCGCATAACCTTTATGTTTAAACTTGTCTCACTACTATCAATGCTGCTAATTACTACTTACAAAACCTCCTGTAGGTGTGCTTGCACTACATACTGCTATGCTTCTTTCTTTACCGATGTATCCATCATAGATAACGATGATTTTTTTATTTCGTATGCGTACTTTAGTCTCATCATCTAAAATGATGGGGACTTCTATGGTCTTACCAGGAGCAACGTTTATTCTTGAAGGAAAGTTGTCAAAGGTTCTGGTGTCTCCTACTGAACCAGAATACGCAATGGAACCGTCAAGCTTTTCTACATCTATACCAAATTTTAGAGGGTATCGTTTACCATTACTCTCTTCATACATCAACTTATATACGCCATTTTCTTTAAGTGTAGCTGTATCTTTATAGGCAAGTAAGGAAGCATTTGATCTATTGCGAACTACTATTTTATGGTCGGTGACGGCGGCACTGATTTGTCCTCGGAAGAAGTAGTTAACAAAGTTTCTTGCATTAGCTATGGCTCGGGGGATAAGGATTTTGGCATTCTCTTCTATAACTGTATAGTCACCTTTGAAAGATGTGGTTTTATCAAATCCCATCCATACTTTATCATCTGCATAATACTTCTCTCTAAGTGTATCTAGTATATAACTTCTAACATGTATTGCCAACTTAGTGTTCTTTCCACTATTCCTTTTAATATAGTATTTATAAATATCTCCACTACTACTTACTAACTCTTTATAGGTATCACTTTTCTTTGGTAATGGTTTTGTAAAAATAGTGTCTTTACTAAAAAAATGTGTAGATGTCCATCTTGCTTCACCAGTGATGAAATACTCAAAACGGCTATATTTGGGTACACTATTGTCAGGATTTTTTGATACACCAGAATACGATTTAACTGTATTGCCTTCTACACGAAACCCTCTATTACTAGAACCCCATACTTCCATTATGTCACCCTCTTTATGTGGGTCATCTCTTGTATGTGCTGTAGAACTCATATCATTCATCAGGTGCATAAGCTGTCCTACACTCACGAGCATCTTGGCTTGGTTTTTTCGTCTTACTGTGGGGTTAGGGTTAGTAAATCCCTCTTTAAAATAATCTAATGCCTTTACATAACTATATGCATTAAGACGTTTCCTAAAATCTGTTCTTCCCAATCCCCATAAATTGGTAGGTTCAAATTGAATACCGTACATATAGAGTCCATGAAGATTATGTTTAAAAGATTGTGCATCATAAAAATGATTTACAAATCTACCATCTCCCATATCAAAAAAGTTATATGACCCACCATTAAGCGTATGTGGCCATTGGGCATCTTCTAGGATTGACCCTGCTTCTATTAATTCTTTATATGTCGCAGTATTTTCATTAAAAGATTGTTTCCATAAAGACATACCATTAAGTTCACCTTTTGTAATATATTTTGTGTAGGTCATTCCATACCCATCAAAACCTATCACATTTTTTTGAAAAACATAATTTTTTAATCCACTAGCCGATAAAAAACTCGTAAGATTTTTTGCATAGCCTATAGCCATCTGATCTATTGCTCTATGGGTATTTATTTCCCATGAATATACATTAGTGATTAGTACAAATATTACAACTATTTTTTTCATTTTATATTCCTTCTACTGTTTCATTGTAGTGCAGATACCACCATTTTTGCTACTACCAAAATTTAATGGATAATCAACTAGAAAGTGGGTACCATTCTTTTTTAAATCAATATTGGCAACTGTTTTCGATAAATCATTCCTCATTTCTAAAGAAATGTATATTTCTCTATCAGAAAGATATGTCTCAACTGAAAGCAAAATATTTATTTTTTTATTTTTATTTAATAAAATGCACTTCTCAGTTTTTCTTATAAGCTGAGCATGCTTTATATCTGTCTGTTTCCAATCACCATTTACAACATTCAAATACTCCTCACTTCTCTCACACCCCTCTAACGCATAAGGTAACTCAGGTATATCTTTCAAACTCTCAGGTATCCCCTTTGTCATAATATATTTACTTATCTTCTCTGCCATGGGTTTCATAACCTTCACATCTGCGTTGTTAGGACCACAAGTAGCGTTATAATAATAGGTAAACGCTAAAAAACTTGCTGCAAAAACGAGTATCGCTATACCTGTTGCTTTTATGCCTCCATTCAAATAAGACAAAAATATAGTCATTATAAATAAAAACACCACAACACCAAACATAATAAATCCTGGTACAGTTAACGTCAAAACATATAGGAGAACAAATAAACCAATCCCCCCTCCAAGTATTATTTTCCACATCTCACACCTCCTTTTTCATATAATTCACCATTTGTATCAAATGCCCTACACTCACAAGCATCTTAGCTTGGTATTTGCGTCTAATTGCAGGGTCTGACTCTATAAAACCAAGTTTGAAGTAGCGCATAGCTCTTGGGTAGTTATAGAGGTTTGGATTGGCAGTAGGTACGTTAAGATTGGTTGCCCATTCTACTGCATTGACATGAAAACCATAACCATAAGTTAGTTTATGCCCGCCATTTTGTGCTTCATAAAAGTGGTTATTAAACCGTCCATCTCCTCCCAGTGCTATAGTGTCTGCATCTTGCCAAAGAGCATCTTCTAGCATGGTGCCTGCTTCTATAAGGTCTTTAAATTTATAATTTTTAAAGGTTTGTCCCCATTTTGCCATAGCATCCCCACTATATTTCTTATTAAAATAATCAAAATAAGTTATAGAGCTACCTGTTCTTTTATTTGTATATGTCTCAAAAACCTCTCTATAGTAATTTTGATTAACTATCCCTGCATTTGCTATAAATTTCGATAAATTTCCTCTACCACCTGCTTCTATAGCAGTTTTATCTATAGCTCTGTGAGTTGTTGTTTCCCATGCATTCAGCATATTAAAAAGTGTAATTATAAATATAAGTTTCTTCATCTCATTCTTCCTTTATTGCTTAAGTTGTCGACAAAAACCAAAACGATTATCAAAACTAGAACTAGCATCATCATGGATAAGTTGATTCCTAATCATTTTAAAATTAATTCCCACACTCGTTTTATCAAAACTAATCTCTATCTCACCATGAGTATTATTTTTATCCTTATAATTTTCTATAAACCAAAATTTTATACTATAATGCTTGTTTCCATGAAAAAAGTCACAAGTTTCTTTATATATCACCCAATCTGCTTTTTGTTCTGAATCGACTCTTATACTACGTAATTCCTCTTCCTTTTCATAAACTATATTCTTGTTACAATCACCAAGTTTATTAGGTAAATCAGGGATATTCTTCAAACTCTTAGGTATCCCATTTTGCATAATATACTCACTAATTTTCTCTGCCATAGGCTTCATCACTTTTACATCTGCACTGTTAGGACCACAGCTAACAAACCGTGCCAACAGTAAAAGTCCAAATAAGACCAACGGTGTACCTACTACCCATGCTAATACTTTTAAAATTTTCATTCTCTTTTCTCCTTTTATTGTCTCATTGAGTTACAAATGGCTGATGTCTTACTACTATAAATTCCTATTTCCCCATCAAGTATAAAAGAACTATTATCATTATTGGTAAAATCGGCAAGTAGCCCTGTTTTACTCACGTAATTTTTCATTTCTAAATGAGCTTCCTTATAATTTATTTTATCTATAGCAAATTCACCATAATCAAATATCACCTCAATGTAGTTATTTATTGAGCATAACTCTGTTCTACTACTATCTTGATTTGTTTTCATTTGACATCGTTCCAACTCATAAGGCAAATTAGGAATATCTTTAAGTGACTTCGGTATGCCGTTTTTTACGATGTAATCACTTATCTTCTCTGCCATAGGTTTCATTACCCTAACATCAAAATAGTTGGGTCCACAAGTCATTTTTGCATATGTATAAAAGCCTATTATTATTATAGTAAATCCTCCAAACAACCATATAACTACCTTATTTTCTTCATCTGTATTTAACCCAACAATAATCACTATTGTAGATGCAATAAATACCATTACTAACAAAATAAACATATACATCTCACACCTCCTTTTTCATACTATTCATTATTATTACTATATTATACATCAATAAATCTGCCTAATAATCCATTTATTACCTACCGTACTTTTCATCAACTCAAACCCACCTTTATGTACACGATTATTGTCTACAAAGGTGATGGTTACACTGGCATCTCCCATCTTTTGGTGTCCGCCTTCTATCTTGATGACATTTTT
>Ga0256844_10000424_pt1 | contig 16235 bp, 19 predicted proteins | sample MusselsmetaG_FD_189100 | JGI IMG/M metagenome (GOLD analysis project Ga0256844, IMG submission 189100) | Mussel associated microbial communities from hydrothermal vent at the East Pacific Rise, Pacific Ocean - Mussels | ecosystem: Host-associated > Mollusca > Shell > Unclassified ... | reverse complement strand
ATAGAGAGTAAACTTGAAGAGTTAGATGCTTCAAATGCCTCATATTATAAACAAAATTTAGCAAATTTTACAAACGAGTGGAATAGTTATCTAACAAAACTAGATGCAAAAATGGATAGCTGTAAAGATAAAAAAGTGGTTCAGTATCATGAGCTTTTCAACTACTTTTTACAAAGATATAACTTTAAAAGCTATGGCAATCTTGAACCACTTCCAGGTATCGCTCCTAGTTCAAAACATACTATTGAGCTTATAGATTTGATGAAAGAGAACAATATCAAGAATATCTTACAAGATGTATATCACCAAAAGAAAACAGCAACATTTATAGCAGATAAAACAGGTGCAAAAGTGAAAGTATTGCCTCATGATATGGGTGCAGTTGGTGGTAAAACACTTCAAGAGTTTTATGAGAATATAGCAGATAGATTATGCAAATGATAGAACTTTTATGGCCAGCTTTTGTGTTGGCCATTGCACTTGTTTTTATTCATAGTGTTTTTGGGATAGAAATCATAAAAAGAGGTGTTATCTTTACCGATCTTGCCATCGGTCAGATAGCTTCTATCGGTATGGCTATTAGTATCGCTTTTATGGGTGGAACTTATCAAAGTGCCATGACATTTTTGTTTGCTCTTTTTGCAGCTATTATCATCACATGGGCAACTAAAAAAATAGATAAGATAGAGGCTTTTATAGGGCTTTTGTATGCACTTGGTATCTCTTCTATTATGCTTATTTTGGCAAAAAGTTCTGAAGGGACAGAGCTGTTTTCAAAACTAAGTGCTGCAGATATTTTGTTTACTTCTAGTAGTTCTCTTTATAAGAGTTTAGCTCTATATAGTGTGGTTTCTCTCATCATGTTTTTTGTCTATCCTAAAACAAAAGGCTTGGTTAAAGAGTTTCTATTTTTTATCATGCTTGCTGTAACAGTTACATCTTCGGTACAATCAGCAGGGGTTTTAGTAGTATTTGCTCTACTGATAGCACCTTCGTATGCTAGTATAAGCCAACAAAAGATAAAGCCATTTCTGTTTGCAACACTTTTTGGTTCGTTTGCTGTTATATTGGCTTTGATTTTTTCATACAATTTTGACTTACCGACAGGTTATGCCATCATCTTTGTAACGGTTCTTAGTTCATTGGTATATGTTAGTTTTAGCCAAGTGGTAAAAACCCGAATTTAAACATACATTTTCAAGAGAATATATATTATGTTAACCAAAACATGTATTCTCTTATTTTTCTACTTTCCTAAGCAAAATGAGCCAAACATTTTATCTAGTATCTCATCTCTCTCAAATATAGTTGTTATAGAAGATATATTGTAAATAGCTTCATTTATATTATAAGCAAAAAGTTCAAGCTCTCCATCTTCTAATTGGGTGTAAGAGTTATTTATATACATCAAAGCTTCTTTAACATGGTTAATCTGTCTCTTGTTTATGAGTATCATATCATCAAAGCTAGAATGATTATCTAGTTTTGATTCTAAAACTTGTACAATCTCTTTTACATTATCTTTAGAAGAAAATTTTATGGGATTATAGTTTTCCAATATCTCTGTTTCTAGTTTTGTTTCTAAATCATTTTTATTTATCGCTACTATAATCTCTTTTGAGTTTTGGTGCTCTTTGATTAAATCTATAATTTTTTGATCATCACTATTTAACTTTTCACTTCCATCAAATAAAGCTATAACTATATCACAATCCCTAATAGCTTCAATAGAACGCTCTATTCCTATCTTTTCTATGCTATCGTTTGCTTGTCGTATTCCTGCTGTATCCACAAACTTTACAAGGTGTGTTCCTATCTTTAAACTCTCCTCAATAGTATCTCTTGTAGTCCCCGCTATATCGCTTATGATAGCTCTATCAAATCTTAAAAGGGTGTTTAAAAGTGAACTCTTACCAACATTTGGCTTTCCAATTATTGATACTTTATACCCATCTATCAACCCTTCTCTACTACAAGAACCTTCATAAGTATCAATTAATAAGTTTTCAATATTTATCAATTTTTCTTTTATTTGATTTTGTAAATCCTCTGGTAAATCTTCTTCAGCATAGTCTATATTTACCTCTATAAAAGCTAATATCTCAACAAGTTTATCTCTTAAACTATCAACAAACTCTTGAAGTTCACCGTTTAATTGACGTGAAAGTATTTTTGCAGCATCTACACTTTTACTCTCGATAAGTTTTGCAGCAGCTTCAGCTCTTGTTAAATCAATCCTACCATTTATAACCGCTCTTTTGGTAAACTCACCAGCTTCAGCTACTCTAGCACCCTGCTCTATACAAGCATCGATAATTTGGCTAGAACTTATCATTCCTCCATGGCATTGAAATTCTACAACATCTTCAGCAGTAAAACTATGGGGAGCTTTGAAGTATATGATGATACCTTCATCAATGATATCATCATCTTTTGTATATATCTTTGATAAAGTTGCATATCTAGGAGTGAAAGAATCTTTATGAGTAATTTTTTTGGCAATCTTATGCGATAAAGAGCCACTAACTCTTACTATAGATATCCCCCCTACTCCGTGAGCTGTGCTTATTGCACAAATTGTATCTATTTATCATCCCTTCTAAACTCATTGACGATAACTATCTTTCGTCCATCTCTTAGAGTTCTTATAGCAACATATTTTTCAGGATATAAAGCTCTTAATTCACTCAATGCAATTTTAACTAAAATCCCATCTAGTGGTTTGGTTTGGGCTTTTCCATTTGCATCTACTTTATCTTTTATACCCTCAATGTACTTTTGTATCATCTCTTCTTGATTTTTCAAAAACTCTGCAATTTCAAGTGAGATATTCATATCATATTTGATTTTTATCCAGTTATGAAGTATATAAGAGAGTGCTTTATATCGATACCCTTCTTTACCAATCATAAGAGCAACATCTTCACCATCTAGTTTTATATAAACAATTTCATCTTCGATTCTAAGTTCAACTAAGTCTACATCAAAACAGCTAGCATCTAGAAGTCTATTTATCCCCTCTTTTATCTCATATTTTACTCTATTATAATCTTTTGTATTATCATCACTTGCAATAGATTTATTTGCATTTTTAGAAACACTCTTTTTTGTGACTGTTTTTGGTGCACCTTTTATAGAAACATTTATAATAGCTTCTTTTATAAACATACCTAAAAAGCCATTGCTTGGGTTTTGAACTGTTTCTATATCCAAGTCAACTATAGAGGTATTTAATACCTCTGAAGCTTTTTTATATGCCTCTTCTAAAGTTTTTGCTCTAACTTCTGTCATGATGCAGCCTTATTAGCCTTCTCTTTTGCAAAAATTGAGTTTACGTAGTACTGTTGGGCAACAGAGAAGAGATTATTTGTAAGCCAGTATAGTGTCAAACCAGCTGGAAATGTTATAAAGAAAAATGTAAATATAACAGGTAAAAATTTCATAATTTTAGCTTGCATTGGATCTGTAAAGTTTTGAGGAGTTAAAGATTGTTGCCAAAACATTGATGCACCCATCAAAATAGGTAACACATAGTAAGGATCCATAACCGACAAATCATTGTACCAAGCTATCCATGAAGCGTGTTTTAACTCAATTGAGTTTAATAAAACCCGATATATTGCAAAAAATACAGGGATTTGCATAATCATTGGTAAACAACCACCCATAGGATTTGCATTGTGCTTTTTATAAAGCTCCATCATCTTGGCATTCATCTTTTGAGGCTCACCTTTATACTTTGCTTGAATCTCTTTTACTTTAGGCGAAAGCTCTTTCATTCGATTCATTGAAACCATACCTTTATATGTTAAAGGATAAAGTATAAGTCTTATTATTACTGTTATTGCAACTATTGACCAACCCCAGTTTCCTAAAATAGAGTGAATATATTTTAAGAAAATAAAAACAGGTTTTGAAATAAATGTAAAAAATCCATATTCTATTATATCTGTCATTTTAGGGTCAATTGCATTTAATCTATCATACTCTTTTGCTCCAATATATCCATTTATATTAAAGTTTTGAGCCCCTTGTATAAAACCTAAAGGATCATCACTATTATCTTTTGACATAAAAATGTTAAAACCTTTTTCTAAATCATAAAATGATGAAGTATAATACTTATCACTCGCAGCTAGTATAGATGCACCCATAAAGACTTCATTACCTTCTCCATCTCCATCAGCTATAGTTTCAATTGTCCCATCAGCTTTTTTTACAAGTACACCTTTAAAAGTATACATATCAGATGCTACATCAGGACGGAAACCTGGGCCTATAAAGTATTCGCTTGGGTTTGACAAAGATATATTTATCGCATATGTTCCATTTGGATTAAATGTAATTTTTTTTGTAACTATTGTGTTTGAAAGTTTTTGGGTTAAAGTTACAGTTTTAGAACTTCCTTCCAATGATATTTTAGAAGCATCCGCTTCATATGGTGTTGAAAAAGCTTCACTGTTAAGAGTTGCATCTTTAAAACGAAGTTCTAATGGTTTTAGTTCTGATTTGTCTGAGATAAGATTTGGATAAGTGCCATCTTTACTTTCAAATCTCTCTATTAAAACTTCATATTTGCTAATTCTACCTAACTCATCAAGAGTTAATCTAAAATCTTTCCCTTCAACTGATACTAAAGTATTTGATTGTTTACTTACAACTGGTGCGTCATTTGCTTGAGCTACATTTGGAGCTGCAGTAGTTGTAGCAACTGGTGCTATATTGTTATTTTGTGGAGTTGTCTGAACATTATGTGAAGTGATGTTAGTATCCAACGCTACTCTTTGCGGTTTTGGCATAAAAAAATCGTATGCTATAAAAAATAAGAAACTAAGCACTAAAGCTAGTATCATTCTCTGGTTTTGTGACATATTATCAATCAATATATAATCCTTGTTGTTTTTTTAAATTATGCAAAATAAATAAAATCATCTTACACACTTATGATAAGTTCTCTTCAAAAAGAACACAAAATTTGTGCTTTTTTATACTAACTATTTCATCTAAATTTTAACTATTTAAATTGTTTCACTAGGTAGTATTTATCTCCTTCTTTGGGAACAAGCCAAAATTCTACAATAAAACTGTTTTTAGTTTTGTTATAAGTACAAAGTTTTTTACAATTTAAGTTCTTTTTTACAATTGGATAGTCAATTCCACCTGAAAAGAGTTGATTACAGCTTAAAATTCTAACAATTGTGGCGAAAAATGCTTTGAAAATATTATTTTTTTGAAATTGCCATTTTGCATATTCTGAACATGTAGGATAATAACGACAGCTTCCAAATCCCAAAAGTGTAAAAAACTTTTGGTAAACATCTAAAAATTTAAGAGCTAATTCTCTTATCATTTTCAATAGCCCCTAGCCTTTTGAGAGATTTATAAATATCATTTTTTAATTTAGAAAATTTTATATCTATGATGTCGTGTTTAGCAACAAATATATATGTTCCATCGTTTAAATTGTTAGAGTACTCTGCAAATATAGCACGAAGCCGTCTTTTTGCAAAATTTCTTTTAACAGCATTGCCAACTTTTTTGCTAGCAGTAAAACCTATCTGTTTTTGATTCATCTTTTTGTAGAAAACGATAGCAGAGTCTGTATGAGACCTCTTGCTATTGTTATAAAAGTAGTTAAATTGTTTTGAGTATTTTAAAGTATTATACTCTTTTAAACTGCTAATCTTTTTCTACCCTTAGCTCTTCTTCTGTTTATAACTCTTTGACCATTTTTAGTTTTCATACGTGCACGAAAACCATGAGTTCTTTTTCTTGGAGTGTTATGGGGTTGGTATGTTCTTTTCATCTTATTTTTCCTTGTTATTATTACTAATTAAGTCGGGCATATTACTAAAATATAACTTAAATTTTACTTTGTTCTTTGGCAACTTGTAGTGAAGATATCAAATCATCAAGATTTTCATATGGAATATGAGCTTTCCAATCTGGCTCATCGATATCGCCTTTTAGTGATATTCCTATACTTACAACTGAATGTGAACCTTTTCCGTATGGCTCTTCAATACTTGAAACTGATATAGTCCCCTCTTTTGTTCCTGCTAAGTTAAATGATTTTAAAATTGTGTTTTTTCCACTCATATTTATTCCTTTATTTGTTATACATGTAAAATGTGATTGACATTATATCTTTATTTGTTAAAATATTTTGATATTTTGGCTTGTAGTTTTAACCAATCTTTATGTTTCATTAGAGGAAAGCCACTATAAACCTCTCCACCTTTGATACTTTTTGTAACTCCACCACGTGCTGCTATAGTTGCAAAATCCCCTATTTCTAGGTGTCCTGCCGTTGCTGCTTGTCCACCCATGACAACATTTCTACCAAGTTTTGTAGATCCTGAAAGTCCACTTTGTGAAACCAATATACATCTCTCTCCAACTTCTGCATTGTGTCCAATTTGAACAAGATTATCTATTTTTGATCCCTCTTTTATGATTGTTTGAGAAAAAACCGCACGATCTATGCAACTATTTGCACCTATTTCTACATTATCTTCAAGGATTACTTTTCCATTATGATAGATTTTTATATGTTCACCTTCATTTGTATGAGCATACCCAAAACCATCACTTCCTATAACTGTATTTGCATGGATGATACAGTTTTTTCCTATTTGTGTATCATTATATATAGTTACATTTGGATATATGATACTCCCTTTTCCTATCGTGACATTATCGCCAATTACAGCATTTGCAAGTATCATAACATCATCTTCTATAAGTGAGCCTCCACCGATATGAACGCCTTTTTCTATAGTTGAACTTTTGGATATATTCGTTTTTAAATCATCTCTAATTAATTTTTTTGAAAAATATTTTGTTGCTTTAGCCATGATAAGATATGGATTTTCACATATTATAGGCTCCACTTTTGATGGAAGAGAAGAGACAAACTCCTCTTTTATAAAAACTGCACCCGCATCTGTGGATTTTAGTGAATCTATATATTTTTTATTATCAAAAAATGATATCTCTTGTTTTGAAGCATCATCCAAAGTATTTATAGCTAACACTTCAAAATCTTTTCCAGTATAAGAAATTTGAAGTGTTTTTAACAGTTGGCTTAATTTCAAGATTTTTCCATTGAAACAGAGCCACCTCTGACGATGTCTGAAGGTTTAAACTTTTTTATAATTTTTAAAAAGTTAGTTATTCTGTTTGAATCATCAACAGCCATAAGGATAAGTGAATCATCAGTTGAATTTGCAACTATTCCGTTATAACCTTTTAAAATAGCATCTAGTCCACTTAGATTGCCGTCAAGTGGTACTTTTACAAGAACCATCTCTTTTTCAACAACATCTTGAGTTTCTATAACTTTATATGTAGGGATAAGTTTATGAAGCTGTTTTGTTATCTGCTCTAACACTCTTGGACTTCCATTTGTAACTATTGTAAATCTTGAGTATTCACTCTCAGGAATTGGTGCAACTGTTAAAGATTCGATATTGTATCCACGACCTGCAAAAAGACCTGAAATTCTAGAAAGTACTCCATCTTCGTTTATAACTATTACAGATATTACTTTTCTTACTTCACCTACGGCTCTTCTCTCATTCATGACTCTTCCTTATATTCTAACATCATGTTATACAGCGTTCCACCTGCTGGAACCATTGGTAGTACATTTTCAAGTCTATCAACAACAACATCTATCATACAAACTGTTTTTTTCTCAACTGCATCTTTTAGTGCAGCATCAAACTCTTCTTTTGTAGTAACTCTATATCCAATACCACCAAAACTCTCACTAAGCTTTACAAAATCAGGTTGCATACTCAAATCTGTCTCAGCATATCTTTTATCATAAAAGAAAGTTTGCCATTGACGAACCATTCCTAAAAAGTTGTTATTAAGTATGATATTTATAACAGGTATTTTATGCTCAACCGCAGTCATAAGCTCTTGTATATTCATCAAAATTGAACCATCACCTGTGAAGTTTATACTTACCTTATCAGGATGAGCTTCACTAACACCCATAGCAGCTGGAAATCCAAATCCCATCGTTCCTAATCCACCACTTGTGATAAACTGTCTTGGAAAAGAAAATGGATAAAACTGTGCTGTCCACATCTGATGCTGACCAACATCTGTTGAGATATAAGCTTTATCACCTAAAAGCTCTCCAACTCTCTGTATAACCCATTGTGGTTTTAATCTATCACTATCCTCTTTATAACCTAACGGATGAATTTCATTGTAACGATTTAAAAGCGTTCTCCAGCCATCATAATCATCTGAATTGATACTCTCTTTTGCTAAAGTTAACATCTCTGTAACAACATTTGACAAATCACCAACAATAGGAAAATCAACATCAACAAGCTTCCCGATAGAACTTGGATCTATATCTACGTGTATAATCTTAGCGTGTTTTGCAAACTCATCTAAGCGTCCTGTTACTCTATCGTCAAATCTCGGCCCTAGAGCTATCATAAGATCAGCTTCACTCATAGCCATGTTTGAAGAGTAGTTACCATGCATCCCAAGCATACCTAAAAGAAGAGGATCATCATTTGCCAATACACCACGAGCCATAAGAGTTTCAACGGCAGGAACTCCAGTTAGTTTTGCAAACTCTCTAACAAGTTTAGAAGCACCTGAGCTTATGATTCCTCCACCTAGATAAAGTATAGGTTTTTTAGCATCTTTTATAGCTTCAATAGCTTTTTTAATCTGCTTGATACTACCTTTATAATGAGGCTTATATGTTTTTAAACTTATCTCTTTTGGATACTCAAAAACTCCCATTTGTGCTGTAACATCTTTTGGGATATCTACGTGAACTGGTCCGGGTCGTCCACTTCTTGCTATATAAAAAGCCTCTTTTAAAATACGAGGTAAATCTTTTACATCTTTTACAAGGTAGTTATGTTTAACACAAGGACGACTGATACCAACTGCATCAATCTCTTGAAATGCATCAGTTCCAATCATAGTTATAGGAACTTGACCACTGATAACAACCATGGGAATTGAGTCAGTATAAGCAGTAGCTAGACCTGTAACTGCGTTTGTAAATCCAGGTCCACTTGTAACTATAGCAACACCAACTTCTCCACTTGCTCTTGCATATCCATCAGCTGCATGGATAGAAGCTTGTTCGTGACGTGTTAGTATATGTTTAAAGTTATTTTTATAAATTTCGTCGTATACGTTCATTATGGCACCACCTGGGTAACCATATGCGACTTTTACGCCCTCTAATTTGAGAGCTTCTATCACCATCTGTGATCCGCTAATTTCTTGCATAATTTCTCCCCAAAAATTTGTCGATAAGTATAACGAATTATTGATTAAATGGGGAAATTATGTTTTATCTAAGTTGAGAAAGTATCTCTCTTTGTGTTCCAATCTCTACAATTTGCACTCCAAAGTTTCCATCAACTATGACAACTTCTCCTTTTGCAATTATCTTATCACCAACAAGAACATCTAAAGGTTCATTTGCCAACTGATCTAACTCTATAACTGAACCTATATCCATGTTCAAAACATCTTTTAAAAGAAGAGTTTTAGTACCAATTCTAACTCTTATAGGAAGGTGAACATCAAAAAGAAGTTCCATATTTTTAAGCTCTTCACTACTTAGTTGCTCTAAACTAGCATCTTCAGCTCCTTCAGAGTCATCTCCACCTTCAAAGTTAGATATAAAATCAGCATCACAAGCTAGATATAGGCTAGCAGAGGTATTTGCTATCTCCATCCCAATCGTATATAATTTCGAATTTCCTTCAAAACTATTGCCCTCTTCATAAAACTCTATATTTGCAACTTCAAAACTCAAATTTGGTAAATCTTCTTGAGCTGAAAGTGCAGTTGCAATTGCTCCAAAAATATTTGACATAATCTCTTTAGTTGCATCTAAATCATCTTCATTCATGCTAAGTTGCTCTTCACCCTCACCACCAAGCATCATATCTCCAAGTACTGTGGCAACTTCAACATCCATAGCAAAGTTTAGAGAACCTTTTTCGCACTTTATTGTTGAAACGGCAACCGCATTTTCAACACTACTATCTTCACCTACATCTTGTTCGCTTTTTAATTCTAACTTAGGATTGTTTCCCGTTAGACCTTCTATAACAGAGACTATTTCGGTCATTAGTAAATTTATAAAATTATTCATTGACAACCTTTTTTAGCATTATATCTTTTTTAAACTTCCTTTGTTCCTCAAAATGTTTAAGCATACTTTTCAATTCATCTTTATCATTTTGTATTATTTTTGTAATTTTCAAAGTTTTATGATGTCTATGAATTCCCATAGTTGCTTCAAATATCTCTTTTTTGTCAACAGTCAAGATTGCAGTATCAGTTGCTGGTTGATTCAACCTTATAACACTACCTTTTTCAAGAGCAAGTAAATCTTTGATGTTTAGTTCTGTTTCACCTAAGATACCTTCATTAACCATCTCTGCTCTATTTACAAGTTCTCTTAGTTCACTATTTTTACTCTTTTTTGCATTCTTTTCACCTATCATAATATCTTTATTTGCCAATTTTGAAAGAATTGGCTCAAGATATATAACTGGATAAGCTAGATTTATCATACCACTAGTTTCACCTATAGTAATCTCTAAAACAATCATTATAACGATTTCATTTTGAGCAACTATCTGTATGACATTTGGACTAGACTCTTTTGACTCAACAATAGGATACAAATCAGTAATCCCAGCCCAAGAATCTTTTAATTTATTCATAATTAACTTAAGTATAGTATCCATGAGGTTTAACTCAATATCTGTTAATTCTCTCTCAGAGTCATAACTTTCACCTTTTCCACCTAAAATTCTATCTAACATGGGAAAAACGATAGAAGGGTTTATCTCTAAAACGGCACTTCCATCAAGTGGTTTTAATGAAAATATATTAAAACTTGTAGGACTTGGAAGTGACATCAGAAACTCACCATAAGTCATCTGATCTACAGATAAAAGTTGTATCTCTATGATAGATCTCATAACTGTTGAAATATTTGATGCTAAGTTTCTTGACATCTTATCATGGATAGATTTTATAGCACGAAGCTGCTCTTTAGATACACGATTTGGACGCTTAAAGTCATAAAGCATAATCCTTTCGTTTTCTTCAGAAACCTCCTCTTCATTGGTCTCTTTTTCACTTCCATCTAAAAGTGCGTCAATCTCATTTTGACTTAATATATCTGCCATATCTAACCTACAGAGTCAATCTGTCTCTGATTAATTTCATAAGCTTTTTATGAAGTTGAGAAATTCTAGACTCACTTATCTCTAAAATTTCACTTATCTCTTTTAAGTTCAACTCTTCAAAATAATAAAGTTGTATGATAGTCTGTTCTCTATCATTTAGAGTAGTCAATATCCCTTTTACAGCTTCTATAAGTTGATCTTGTTCAACTTTTTCTTCTATATTGTCTTTATTGTTTATGATAACTTGTTCATTTAAAGGAACATTATTTGATATCTCTGAAGCTGCTTTTGCTTCTCTTATCTTTGATAAACTTTCACCCAATTTTTCAGCTAAAAACTCTTCAGTAGGCTCTTTACTAAATTCAGTTAAATGTTTACCCGTCTCACTCTCAATAGCTTTAATCAATCTTCTATTATTTCTACTTACAACATCCAAACTTCTAAGATAGTCAAGCATAGAACCGTAAACTCTCTTTTTAGCATATCCCCAAAATGAGTCGTTTTGTTCTATATCGTAACGACGAGATAGTTTAACCATCTCCTCAACACCTATGGCAATTAAATCATTTACATCAATTGAAGAAGGCAATCTCTCTTTTAGTCTAAAAGACATAGCTCTTACTGCTGGAAGATACTGAATTACTACTTCATTTGTTTTTTCATGGTTGTTTTTTTGCTTCTCTACACTTGCTGTACTCATTGTTATCTAGCTCCTTGGATATCTTTGTCATCTACGTTATGTATACTTTTAAGAAGAAAAGTGATTTTGTCTTCTCTATTTTTTATACTTTTGATTTGATCATTAACACCATCTTCAAAATCCTTTACATCAAAAAGATTATCTTGGACAGTATCGTCTGATAAAAAAAGTATCAACACTACATGGATAAATAAATAGAAAAAAAGTGTTATTGTCAAGGTAGAAACAAGAAATTCCATAGAATCTTCAATTTTTATGACAGAGAATATAGAACCGACAAAAAAGCCACATACCGTAAAAAATGCAACAAAGTTTTCGCTTCTCATATAATAATCTCCATTTGTCATAATAATATTAAATAATACTAAAAAATTACTACTAATTACCTTACGTAATATCAACAATATTTCTTGCAAAAGACATAGCAAGTTGTGTGCCAACTATTTAATAAAAATGAAATTATTTAAAAAAATATCATATTTGATACAAAATCTATTTTTTATTGTGTTTTTTGTGAGTAATTTGAATTATAAGTTTTTAAAAGCTCTTTTTAGGAACAAGACAAAGTTATCTTTCTTCCTTTTGTTTAAAGGATTATATGCTTGTTCTAAAATAATATTGTCAACTATATCATCTATTTGAGAGCTTACAACACTATTAGGATTTATTTTTGTAAAGAGTTTACGAAGTTTTAGAGAACGAGATACAATTCTAGAGTTATCAATAGAGCCTAAAAAGTTTAAGTCAGTTGCATTTTGAAAATTATTATCTATAACTTTTTTAATTTTCTCATATATAAACTGACCTTCTCTCTCATTTTCAACACTATTTACTATAAGATTTATATGTTCATTTACAAGGGCTGTGGTTTTTATAAGTGTGTAAGCATCTGTAATTGCTGTAGGATCTGGTATAGTTAAAACGATAACTTCATCTGCATTTTTAGTAAAAATCTCTACATACTCTCCTATACCTGACCCACAATCTATGATAAGATAATCAAGGTTTTCCATAAATTCTTTGCAAGCTATAACAGAGCTATAAATCTCTTCAGGCGTATAGTTAAATATTTCACTACCGCTCTCTGATGGAACAAGAACCAAATTATCATCGATCTTTACAGTACAATCTTTTAAATCACACTCTTTATTTAACACATTTAAAAGATTGTTTTTTATCTTTTGGTTAAACACTATATCAAGATTTGCAAGACCAATGGAAGCATCAAATATACCAACTTTATATCCTCTACTTGCCAAAACAGATGAAATATTAGCCGAAATTATGCTTTTCCCAACCCCACCCTTTCCGCTTGCAAAAGAAATAATTTTACACATTTTAACTATACGCCTTCACTTGATCTCTAGTAAATCCATCAAATAGAAACTTAACAAGCATATCTCCTGTTGCCATCTCTATATCATCAGGAACTTCTTGTCCGATAGAGAAGTAACTTACAGGCTTTTTACTTTCAAGTATAGTTGAAAAAATATTTCCAAAACTTTTAGTCTCATCTAGTTTGGTTATAACTAACGTATCTATATCTAAAAATGAGAAGTTTTTATAAGCATCTGCTAAATCTTCTAGTTTTGAAGATGCGGACAATACCAAATTAACATCTATCTTTCTATCTGTCTGTTTTATAAAGTTTGCAATTTTCAAAATCTTCTCTTTATCGCTAGGGCTACTTCCTGCAGTATCAATCAAAATTAACTCACAATGAGAGAGGTTTTCCAAAGCCCTTTGGAAATCTATAGAATCAGTAGCATCTTCAATTGGAAGTTTTAACATCTTTGCATAATGAAACAGTTGCTCCAATGCTCCTATCCTATAAGTGTCAAGCGTGATGATACCTACTCTGTTTTTATACTTTAAAAACGAGTACTTAGCAGCAAGTTTTGCTAACGTTGTAGTTTTCCCCACCCCAGTAGGTCCTACAAACATCATAATCTTCTTCTCACCACTTGAAATCTCTCTCTCTATTCTTGTAGGAACCATCTTTTTTAAAAGTACATGGAAGTATCTTTTGATAGTTTTTGAATCATTTCTCATATATGTAGGCATAAGGTTTATAGTTTCGACCATAATCTCATCTATATGTTTTTGTGACAATCCACTAGTTTTAGTAACATTATAAATCTCAGCAAACTCAGGTGGAACATGAAGCTTTTTGGCCCCATCGTTTGTATCCCATAACATGTTTTGAAGTATCTTTATCTTATCACCTAAAGTTGAAATCTCATCTTTTATCTGTTTAAACTCATCATCTTTTATCTCACTTTTTATCTTTTCAAGTTTTGAAGTTTGTCTAGTTGCAACTAAAGGTTCACTAAGAGCATCAAGTTTTGATAATTGTCGTGCAGTTTGGGAGATATCAGCCATGATATCATCATCAAATATCGGTTTTTTATCCTCTTTTTTATCTTCACTTTTCACAACAACAGTATCTTCAACTGCAACAACAAGTTCATATAAAGCCTCTTTTGTTATAGACTTTTTTCTTATCATTTTAGTGCTAACAACAAGTGCATCTCTCCCACAAGCCTTTTGAGCTTTTTGAAGTGCAATAGATGGCGAAGAGGCGGTAAATGTAAACAGTTTCATTTTCTCTCTTTAAGTTAAATGAGCCAACGGTATCAAAACAGATTCTCTGTTTTGATAATCAAGATGCGGTATCGTTAGCTTTTTTGTATCTATTGTTATATTATCAAAAAGTATTATATCAATGTCTAAAGTTCTTGGACTATTTTCAAAATGCCTCTCTCTTTTAAAAAATCTCTCCACTCTTAATACAAACTTAAGTGTAGAGATTGGATTTAAATCAGTTTTGACAACTATGATAGCGTTATAAAAATATCTTTGATTTTTATAACCAAATGGAGGATTTTTAAGTATAGGTGATGTTTTTACGATGTCTACAACTCCGCCCATCTTAAGATATATAAAAAGTTTTTGAAACCTATGCCTAGAGTTTCCTATATTTCCACCTATGCCTAAAGTTACACGATGTTTTTTTCTTGAAGTTTTTTTAGAGTTGTATGGATAATATTTATCATAAAAGAGTGTAAGATTTTTATTTAATTTTTTTTTCAACTTTACCCTTTTTTATAAGATATCAACTCCATTTGAAGTCACAACAACCATATCTTCTATCCTTATCCCAAACTCATCAGGCAGATAAATCCCAGGCTCAATCGTAAAAACCATGTTCTCCTGAAGTATAATAGAAGATTTTTGACTCACAACTGGAAGCTCATGGATATCAAGCCCAACCCCGTGACCAGTTGAGTGTACAAAAAACTCTCCATATCCAGCTTTTTGTATGACTTCTCGACCTGCTTTATCGATATCTGAAGTTTTTACACCAACTTTTGAAGCTTTTATAGATGCCTCTTGTGCTTTTAAAACTGTATCATAAACTTTTTGAATCTTTTTATCACTAAACTTTTGCTCTTTTTTAAAGCTTATCTCACTGTTAAAGCTTGTACATCTAGTTCTATCTGAACAGTATCTTTTGTATTTCATTCCAGCATCAACTAGCAAAAGTGAATTTAATTCCAAAGTTTTTTCACTTACTGTTGCGTGAGGTTTTGCAGCATTTTCATCTATCGCAGTAATGGGTTCAAAACTAACAGGATATCTTCCACTATGGCTAAGAGCTTTGAGGGCTTCAAAGTTTATCTCTAACTCACTTTTTAACTCCCCCTCACTCTGTAGATATTTTGCAAATTCATCAAAAGCATCAGCACCTAATAAAACAGCTTTTTTAAGATATGAAATCTCATCATCACTTTTTATCATCCTCTTCTTTTGAGAAAAGTTTGCAGCTGCTTTAAAAGTTATCTTTAGTGACTGTTTTAAACGGTTAAACTCTGATACTTTAAAATCAGCTGGGTCATAATAAATCTTTTTTATTTTAGATGCTCTTATGATCTTTTTGGCTTCTATATACAGATCTCTTTTAGCTTCTATAACCTCTGCGTTTTTAACTTCCTCTTTTGCTTGAGTTGTATATCTAGGATCAGTTATAAAAAATGCTTCATTTCCTAATTTTAAAAAGAGTTCATTATCGCATGAAAAACCACACTCATAATAGACTGCGTTTTCATCTTTGAGGATATAGTTAACCATGTACTATTTTTTAGCCTGTTTTTCTTGAGCTTCTTTCATCGCACTTATCTCACTAAGTATTTGAGTCATAGCAACCATTGCTAAATGGTATGAAAATGGACCAAATCCACTAATCTGACCAGCACAAACTGGAGCTACTATAGAGGTATGTCTAAACTCTTCTCTTGCGTAGATATTAGAGATATGAACTTCAATAGTTG
>Ga0256844_10000423_pt1 | contig 16260 bp, 11 predicted proteins | sample MusselsmetaG_FD_189100 | JGI IMG/M metagenome (GOLD analysis project Ga0256844, IMG submission 189100) | Mussel associated microbial communities from hydrothermal vent at the East Pacific Rise, Pacific Ocean - Mussels | ecosystem: Host-associated > Mollusca > Shell > Unclassified ... | reverse complement strand
CAAACGGTTCAGATTGTGGTTCGCTCCGCTCTCACAATCTAACCTTATTCGTTAGTGTATTAATTGAACTATTGTTAGCACTGCTGATATGAAATTGTATACCGTTTAGTTGTAAGCTTTTATCAAAGCCGTCAGACTCATCATTGCTTACTGAATTTTCCTGCCTGGCATAACTGAGCTGATAGGTATTTTTTTCTAAACGAGCAGAATCCCAATAGACATTAATAGTTTCTGTTTTAAAGCGAAAAATCAAACCCTTTTTACCCAAACCACTTAGCCGATAAACATTGTCACCCTGAGCATCCTTATAGTGTCCGGGAGTATCGCCTTGAGGACTAAGATCATAGGTTACTTGGTCAGAAATTCTAATCGTAATAAAACCCTGGCGTTGACTAAACACGCAGGGAACAGATACATCCGTATGCTCTTCTTCTTTAGGATAAATACCGCAACGTGCCTGAGTCCAGTCAGCAAAAGCAAAAGGCATAGTCAATAGTAAAAATATAAATGCTAACAAGACTAAGCGTATCTTGCCTGATAAAAAAAGTGTATACATTAAAAATTCCTTAAATTAGCAGCGAAAGTTCTATTTTTTACTCTACAATAACAAAATTGAACTTATACTTCTTTGAAAATATTCACTCATATGAAAGCCGGCATCTCAACTGATAAGCCTGCTATTTTTGCCAATGCCTCTGAGGTTATTGCAATCAGTAAATCTGTTTTCGTATCAGCCTGCCAGGTTACAGTATTGTCTAAATCAATCTGTTCTTCATCATGATCTTTACCTCTAAGAGTTAAGACAGTGACTAATTGAGACTCTGTACCTAACTTATTATTTGATTAATTACTTAGTTCTTATATAATAAAAACACCTATTCCAATAGTGTCATAATAATAACTAAAGAAAACTCTACTATGGGCAATCAAAAACACCAGGTGATACTGGATCAGGAAATTCTTAAAACACTTACTGATAATCTTCCTGATATGCTCTGGATCAAAGATAACGAAGGGCATTATTTATTTGCCAATCAATCTATCTGCGATAACCTGCTCATGGCTAAGGATACTAATGAACCCATTGGTAAAAATGATGTTTTTTTTGCCCTCCGGGAACGCGCAACCCAACCCCAGAGCACTGACTGGCATACCTTTGGTGAATTATGTCATAATTCCGATGATGCCACTATTAAAGAAAATCGCCCTATGCGTTTTGAAGAATACGGCAATGTCAAAGGAAAATTGCTCTATTTAGAAGTGCATAAAGCCCCTTTTTATGATAAAGAGGGGCACATTATCGGCGTGGTAGGCAGTGCTCGTGACATCACCGAGATGGTCTTAATCAAACAAAAAATAGAAGAGCAAAAATCAATACTTGAATATCAGGCAAACCATGATAGCTTGACAGATTTACCAAATCGAATGTTGTTCCAGGATCGCCTTGAACAGGCTTTATTAAAAAGCGAGCGCAATAAGCAAGTAGTTGCCCTGTTTTTTATCGATCTCGATCATTTCAAAGATATCAATGATGTTTATGGTCATGACTGCGGTGATAAAGTACTTACGGTAATTGCCCAGCGCATTAAACGAATCACTCGTAAAACTGACACTTTAGCTCGCCTTGGAGGTGATGAATTTACTTTAATCATTGAGCAAGTTGGTGATATTTCAAAACTTTCAGTACTCGCTCATAAATTATTATCCATTATTAAAATGCCTATCGTGGTGGATACCACTCGCCATCATATTAGCGCCAGTATCGGCATTAGTCTAAACCACAATAGTATTGATTCAAGCAGTATCGTTAAACATGCTGATTCCGCTATGTACCGTGCAAAAGATCTGGGTAGAAATCGTTTTGAGTTCTATTCTAATGACCTGACCGAAAAAGCATTCAAACGGGTAATGTTGGAAAGAGAACTTAGAACCGCACTTAAAGAAGAACAATTCGATGTTTTTTTTCAACCTAAAATTAATTTACAATCCTTTACAATTTCTGGCGTAGAAGCACTAATACGCTGGCATCATCCTAAATTAGGTTTATTATCCCCCGACTCATTTATCCCCTGTGCCGAGGAATCGGGTTTAATAATTGAGCTGGATCGCTGGGTTTATCAATACAGTTTACATAAACTTAAACAATGGACTGAAAAAGGTATTGTCAGTCATTTTAAAATGGCCATGAATCTATCGACCTGTCAATTAGAAAAAACTGATTTTGTCGACTATATAGCCAATCTGATCAATGAAAATGAACTGGATACTGCCTGTATCGAATTAGAAATAACCGAAACACAGCTCATGCAGAATATTGAAAAAAATATGTTAACGCTGCAGAAGCTTAAAGAATTAGGCATTCGTCTGGCTATGGATGATTTTGGTACCGGCTATTCATCTTTAGCCTACCTCAAACAGTTGCAAATGGATACTTTAAAAATTGATCGTTCATTTATCGCTGATGTACCCACAGAAGAGGACGATACCTCGATTGTATTAGCCATACTGGCCATGGCAAAAAGTCTTGGATTGCAGGTAGTCGCAGAAGGGGTAGAAACAAAAACCCAATTGAATTTTCTCAAGAAAGAGCACTGTCAATATGTGCAGGGTTATCTTTTTTCCAAACCCCTGAATACGGATGACCTTGAAGCACTGCTCATCCGTCAGACTGACTTTTGTGCAGAATTAGAACTGGACTAAATCCCGAAGGCCTGTCACTGCTCTGCTGATAATTTGCGTAGTAAACAAATATTTTTATGCTGTTTAAGATTGCTGCGTGCATTGATCAGCAAAATAATTGCTAAAACTACTCGTGTAGCATTAATCTCTGCCAAAAACCCCATATAAAACAACATAGCCAGAGCGATAATAATATCCAATACACAGAAGTATAAATATAATTGCTCTTTTTTAAGCTGAGAAGTTAAAAATTTTTGTTCTTTATCACTTAGCAAGGTAATTTCATTCCACCTTAAAAAAGGCATCTACAAAGCAAGGCTCTTTAAAATAAAGCGCTATTAAGCCACATATGAGTCGCAATACTGGCAACATAGCCAGCAGCAATCGCCGGAGTCCATTTTAGGTGACCAAAGAAAGTGTACTTTCCTCGAGCCTGCCCCATAAGTGCTACACCGGCAGCAGAACCAATGGATAATAAGGAGCCTCCCACACCGGCAGTCATGGTCACTAGTAACCATTGCCCCTGAGACATCTCTGGGTTCATGGTCAAGACAGCAAACATCACCGGAATATTATCCACAATAGCCGATAAAACTCCAACGGCAATATTAGCCGTCGTTGCTCCCCATTGCGCATACATTAGTTCTGACGCCATAGACAAGTAACCCAAAAAGCCTAAACCGCCGACGCATAAGACCACTCCGTAGAAGAAAAACAGCGTATCCCACTCAGCTTTTGCGACCGGTGCAAAGACATCAAAGGCGACAATTTGTCCCACCGTGGTTTTATCTGTCTGACCTTCATAGTTAAGACACTTGTCTTTAGTTTTCTTTAAATAAAAACCTAATAACTGCAAATAGCTCAAACCGGTGAGCATACCTATCACTGGCGGCAGTCCGAGGAAATTATGAAAGCTTACTGCAGTGGCAATAGTGAGTAAAAACAGGGCAATGATACGTTTTGCGCCGCGTTTCATAATCACCGTTTCATCACTGGCATGAGGATTCTCATTAGGAATAGCAAAATGCATAATCGCCGCAGGTACGACAAAATTGACTACAGAGGGGATAAATAAAGTAAAGAAGCCCCAAAATTCGACCATGCCTTTTTGCCAGACCATCAGCGTAGTAATATCACCAAAGGGACTGAAAGCACCACCGGCATTAGCTGCGACCACAATATTAATGCAGGCCAGGGTGACAAAACGGGTATTAGTACCACCAACAGCCAGCACCACGGCACACATCAATAACGCCGTGGTCAGATTATCTGCAATCGGGGAGATAAAAAAGGCCAGAACTCCTGTTAACCAGAATAATTGTCTGAAGGAAAATCCTTTACGGATCAATAAAGAACGCAAAGCATCAAATACCCGACGTTCTTCCATACCATTAATATAGGTCATAGCAACCAGAAGAAACAGCATCAGTTCAGCATACTCTAACAAGTTATGACGCACAGCATGCTCAGCAAGTTCTGACATGCCGTGACTCATATACACCCAGCCGATCATGGCCCAGATAATACCAGCAGCAAGAATAACGGGTTTAGATTTACGCAAATGAGTAAACTCTTCTGCCATCACAAATAAATACGCAATAGCAAACAGCAGTAAAGAGAAATAACCGACAAAACTGGAGGTCAGATCCAGAGGCTCATGTGTTGCAACAGCACCTGCTGTTTCAGCAAATAGCTGCATAGGCAGCAAAATCAACGCCAGCAGAACAGGCAGCTGTAATTTTTTTAAATATGTCATAGTTAGCTCAGTCCTAAAAAACAATAGTCATCATGGTCATCATAACCACCAGGAACAAAATAGTCATAATACCACCTGCTCGCATAAAATCCGGTACTTTATAACCACCGGGGCCCATAATTAAAGCATTGACCTGATGCGTAGGAATGAGGAATGAGTTGGATGTGGCAATGGCCACTGTTAAGGCAAATACCGCAGGATTTGCACCCACACCAATGGCAATGTTCACTGCCAGTGGTACCAATAATACTGTGGCGCCCACATTCGACATCACCAGAGTAAAGAAGGTTGCCAGCACAGCCACTGAAGCCTGAATCACCCAGATAGGCATATCGCCTACAACCAGTAGTGTTTGTTCCGCAATCCACTTAGCGGTACCGGATGTTTCTACCGCCAGTCCCAGTGGAATTAAACTGGCTAATAAGAATACTGTTTTCCATGATACCGCCTCATAGGCTTCATCAATTTTAAGTACTCCGGAGAGAACCATGCCAATGGCACCGGTAAGCAGAGCCACCGAGAGTTTTAAATCAGTAAACAACACCATAGACAAGGCAATAGCAAAGAACAAACCTGCCCAGCCTACTTTGTGCGGACGATTTTCTTCATGAGGATATTCTGTGGTCACTACGACAAAGTTTTTATCTTTAGCAATACGATCAAGATTGGTCCATAAGGTATGCACCACTAGCGTATCACCCGCCTGAAAAGGTAAATCACGTACTCCTTCGCCAGAACTGAGCGTATCACCGTCTCGGTGTAGAGCCACCATGGCCAGACCATAAGTTTTTCTCAACCAGACATCACGGGCTGATTTACCGATTAATTGTGAACCGGGAGGAATAACCACTTCCGCCACACCTGAGCGTGAGGAGGATAAGGTTTCAGAAAAGTTTTCCAGATTATCTTTTACTTCCAGCGTATAATCTTTGGCAAATGCTCTGATATATTTTTCCGAGCCCAGAACTCCTAACACAGTATGGGCTTCAATAGTATAATCACGCGCCACACCATTAGGACCAATAGTGACACCTTTGGTATTACCCTTAACCGCAGCAATAATGCGTATATGTTCCTTGTGCTCAACGTCATTGAGTACATGACCGACCAGCGGGCTATTTGCTGGTACCACCAGCTCAAACATTGCATAATCAATACCATAAATATTCTGAAAATAATCCATGGTATTGGTCGCACTATTGGCATCTATCTTGTCGCTGCTTTTAGGTAAGACAAAACGACCGGCCAATACAAAATAAATAATACCGGTAAATACCAGTGCCAGGCCTACAGGCGTAACTGAAAACAGGCCCCAGGTATCCATCTGCTGATCAGCAGGCAGCGCATGATTTGAAGTTAAAATCAAATCATTTAATAAAATCAATGGAGAAGAACCAACCATGGTGACCGTACCACCAAGGATGGCACAAAAGCCCATAGGCATTAGCAAGCGTGACATCGGCAGGCCGGAGCGAGCCGATATTCGACTGACCACCGGAATAAAGAGCGCAGCAGCACCCACATTCTGCATAAAGGATGAAATAATGCCTACAGTACTGGAAACAATAGGAATAATACGCTGTTCAGAAGTACCACCGACATTAAGAATAAAAGTAGCCACTTTGCTCATAATACCCGTTTTGTCCAGTCCAGCACCAATGATCATTACCGCAATAATGGACATCACGGCATTACTGGAAAAACCATTAAATAAATTATCCGTTGAGACCAGGCCGGCTTCCAGACCCATAATTGGCGCAAATAAAGTAGATAAACCCAGTAAAACCATAATGGAAATAGCAGTCACATCGACATCAAGCACTTCAAAGGCAAATAAGTAAATGGTCAATACTAACAGACCCATTACCCATGCCATTTGAATAGTGGGCACAACCGAAGCCATAAACAGAGCCAGTCCCAGAAAAACAACAGCTGCAATTATTTTTTTCTTTTCTTTTTTAAATGTATTAATCATTAATACTCTCTGCTTACCTTTCACTAATCCCGTTGAATGATGCAATTATACTATTTCAGCTAAACACTAGCATGTTCAGTCAATAATCACCACGACCCACGACAACTCAAAATTTTTTACTTTTTATATTTATATTTAGCAATAACCACCCATTTTCAGCAATTAGTCATTAAAAATAAAAACAATTCGAAGCTAAGTTACTGTTTTATATAGATGCTACGCGTAATTGTATCATCTGTACCACAATAAAGAAATGTTGTGCTATAGTGATAAAAAAAATGCAGATGAATATTATTAAATATGAGTTTTTCCTGGCTTTTAATTAAGATATTATGCGTGTCTCAGCATTGCTGCACATTGTTATCATTCAGAGGTCTGCATGTCCGTTTTATCCATTAGTCAAGAAAAAGAAGCTTTTTCCTGGGCTAATTTCTGGCTATATTATCTGTTTTTTTTCTATTTCTCCGGGCTCTACCAGGGCATTATCTATAGCAATGACATTTCTGGTGGCACCGGCCTGCGTCAAGCTGTTTATATGAGTTTTTTATGGCTCATACCATTGCTCTTGTTTCCCCGTTACAGCAAGGCCATAGCAGCCATTACAGGGCTATTTGTCTGGTCCAGTTCATTGATGAGCATGGGTTATCTGGCACTTTATGGTCAGGATTTTTCACAAAGCGTACTATTTATCCTGTTTGAATCCAACTGGTCAGAATCCAAAGAATTTCTGGAATCCTATTTCAGCTGGTGGATGCTGCCGGCATTATTATTCTACAGCCTTATTCCCTTTTTAATCTGGCAGCATACAGCTGCCATTCAGGGCTCAGCAAACACCCGCATACTATTAATTATAATCATCAGTGCCATCATCCTCTGGCCGACCTGGAGTCGGCTGCTTATTTACCGGACATCATTTGAGCGCGCCATTACCCAGCAGATGAATTATATGGAACCTGCAGCACCCTGGCATCTGGTCATGGGCTATATTAAGTATAAAAAAACACTCCATGAAATCGAACAACATCTACTGCTTAACCAGAAATTACCACCTATAGCAGGCCTAAACGACAGCAATGCTCACACCAGCAACACACTGGTGTTAGTGATCGGTGAATCCACCAATAGTCAGCGTATGAGCCTCTATGGATATCAGCGTAATACATCACCACAATTACTGGCTTTAAAAAATGAATTGTTGATATTCGACAATGTCTATGCACCACGCCCCTATACTATTGAAACACTGCAGCAGGTACTCACATTTGCTGATGAAACCCAACCGGAACTGTACTTAAGCAAACCGACATTAATCAATATCATGAAACAGGCGGGTTATAAAACTTACTGGATCACCAACCAGCAGACACAAACCAAACGCAATACCATGCTCACCACATTTTCTAAACAGGCCGATGAGCAAATTTATTTAAATAATAACCGTTCTCAGGATTCAGCCCAATATGATGAGGTAGTAGTCAAACCTTTTGAAAAAATATTACAGGACAAAACTGAACGTAAGTTTATCATAGTGCATCTGTTAGGCACTCACCGAAAATATCATTATCGCTATCCAACGAGCTATGCCTATTTTACTGACACACAGGGAATGCCCGGAGGCTTAAGTAAAAGACAGCAGCAGGAATACAATGAATACGATAATTCCGTACGCTACAATGACTATATTGTTGCCCGTTTAATCCACAGTTTTAAAAATAGCCGGAATAATGGCTTTCTGGTATATTTTTCTGATCATGGTGAGGAAGTTTACGATAAGAGTGATCATTTGTTTGCCGGGCGCAACGAAGCAGCTCCCAGCAGTCACATGTATACCATTCCTTTTCTTCTATGGCAAAGCGACACCTGGAAAAAACATAATCCTCTGCCAGCAGAGGAGCAGTTTATACACCGGGCTTACGGTGCATCTGATTTTATTTACACCTGGACAGATCTCGCCGGCATTCATTTTAATGAATTTGACCCCAGCCGCAGTCTGGTAAACCCGCAATTTAAACAGCATCCTATCTGGATTGGTGATCCCAACAATCCAAAAAACCTGCGGGATCTGCGCATTCAGCCTTTCGCTGACAGACAGCTCCCCTGATTATCTACAGCCAAATTATCTTAAAATGGCCGACATACGGGCAACAGCTGGAAAAATACATTTTGAATAGTTATACCGTATTAAGATTATCTTAAGGTTCACTTGCTACACTGCCAAACTTTAGAATATTCATCACTATAAGTTTAGAGGTTGTTATGCCTGATTCACCATCTCAGAGCCGGCAGATAGCATTTTCCTGGGGAAACTTTTTTCGTTATTATTTTTATTTTTTTTATTTCTCTGGTGTCTATCAGCTCATTATTTATTTTAGTGGTTTTTCCGGTAGCACCGGGCTGAGACAGGCTGTATTAATGAGCTTTTTATGGCTTATTCCTGTTCTGCTATTCCCCCGTCAGAGTAAACTTATTTCTGCGGCTGTCGGTTTGCTGTTATGGACTACCTCTCTGGTATCCATGGGTTATCTGGCACTATACGGCCAGGACTTTTCTCAAAGTGTTTTATTTATTATTTTTGAGTCCAATTTTAAAGAATCCACTGAATTTCTGGAATCCTATTTCAGCTGGTGGATGGTACCGGCATTAATTGTCTATTCTATTATTCCTGTCATTGTCTGGAAGTATCTCCAACCAGTCTATAGTTCTTTAAAACTACGCACGCTATTAGTTGCTTCTATGAGTTTTATTGTGGCCTGGCCAATGATTCAGCGCCTGGCAGTGCAGCATACATCCTTAGAAAGAGGCATTTCACACCAGATTAATCGTATGGAACCCGTAGCGCCCTGGCACCTGATCATGGGCTATGCTAAATACAAAAAAACACTGCACGAAATTGAGAAACAATTACTGGCCAATAAAAATCTGGCACCTTTAAAAAACTTATCCGATAAAAATGCTCAGACAAAGAACACACTGGTGCTGGTCATTGGCGAATCCACTAATCGGCAGCGCATGAGCCTGTACGGTTATCAGCGTGAAACCACACCACATTTAGATGCCTTAAAAGATGAACTACTGATTTTTCAAAATGTCTATTCCCCTCGTCCTTATACCATTGAAACATTGCAGCAGGTACTCACTTTTGCCGATGAAAAAAATCCAACGCTATATTTGAAAAAACCAACCTTAATCAATATGATGAAACAGGCAGGTTATAAAACTTACTGGATCACCAATCAGCAGACCCAGACCAAACGCAATACGATGCTCACTACATTTTCAAAGCAGGCTGATGAACAAATTTATCTTAATAATAATCGCATGCAAAATGCTGCTCAATATGATGAATCTGTGCTTAAGCCCTTTGCCAAAATACTGAGTAATCAGGTGGCTAAAAAATTCATTGTCGTACATTTATTAGGTACTCATCGAGGTTATCATTATCGTTACCCTGAGAGTTTTTCATTTTTCAAGCGAGATAAAAATGTACCTGTTTGGCTCAATGACAAGCAAGGCCGTGAATATAACGAATATGATAATGCCGTGCGCTATAATGATTTTGTCGTAGCCAGCCTGATTAATATTTTAAAAAACAGTCAGGATAATGGCCTGTTAACTTATTTTTCTGATCATGGCGAGGAAGTCTATGATACCAGAGAGAAGTTATTTACCGGACGTAACGAAGGTGCACCCACCAGTGCAATGTATACCATTCCATTCTTTGTCTGGCAAAGTGACTCATGGCAGCAACACAATCCTCTGTCCCACAGGACAAAGATAGTACAGCGCAATTATAGCGCTTCAGATTTCATCTATACCTGGGCTGACCTGGCCGGTATAAAATTTAATGAGTTTGATGCCAGCCGCAGCATCATAAACAACTCATACACACAGCACCCCGTCTGGATTGGCGATCCGGACAAACCCAAAAAACTTCGTGACTTACAAATTGAGCCGTTTTTAGATTTACACTTTAAACAACCTGACCTAAAAAAAATGGCAGCAGATAATCTGGATGTAAATCATGAAAACAATATTTAGCAGCAAACAGTCATTCATAAATAATTTATTGACTGATTCCCGGGCAGATTAAAAAATTGCCTGAAAAATAGAGCAATTAAAAAGATCAGTTCAACTACAGCAGATATGAGTATTTCAGACGAGAGAAAAATAAGGAAATGAATATCTATTTAATATTTCATCAGCATGAGTCGATAGCAAAATAAATTAATCAGCCAGCAAATAAAAGCACTACTGATATCATGAGAAATAAAATGTGCCCCGCGCAGCTGTTGAGCAAAACCAAAAATAATGCCCCAGCATAGTACTATTAATAATATGCGTACTGATTGCTTAGGGAAGAAGTGATAAGAAAAAAAGTACAAAGAGAAAAAAGCATAGGCGGCACTGGCATGTCCTGCAGGAAAACAATGTCCCCCATGATGACGAATAAAAATAATATTTAACCAGGGCTGATACACTTCCTCTCCCCCCAGGCCGGCAATTGACCAGGGACAATCTATCTGAGTAATCGCTTTTAAAAGCGAAACCATAAGGGCCGCCAATAGTGTACTCAAGGCAAGATAAGCCAGACCCCGTTGATAAACAAAGAGTTGACTGAGTCTATTTTTTATCCGTATGGGCAATTGAATTTTTTTTAGCTGGCAAAGCACATATAACAACACCAGCAGGAGATAAATACTAATGGATAAATATTTACCGCCATGATGGATAATTATTTCGATAAGAAAGGAATCTTTTAATAACCAGCTTGTCCCCTCCATGCGATAGAGATATTGAGAAAAGACAAAGTCCCAATTCATTATATAGACAATAAACATAAGCAATATAAACAAAAGCAAAGGAAAAACAAAATGAGAGCATGCAAAAGCATGGGCATAACGATAATGTTTTATTTTTCCAGTCCTGTTTGTTCATCATAAAGTGCCTGTAGCCCGGTTTGTACAAAGCCGAGCAATTCTTTTTGCATAGATTTTTTTAGTTGTTCATCTTTAAGCACTTTATACGTTGGCTCCGGAACCAGCTGGTAGGCTCCCAAACGTGCGGGAATATCCGGCTGCTTAACTAAAATAGTTTCACCGCGCAGTAAAGCAACAGTTTGATCACTGCCTGAGGGCTTAATTAATGCAAAGCCTTGATCTGATTCTGGTAAAGATAAAATGTCTCTTCCCCAACATTGATGAACAAAAGGCTTACCTAATAAACTAATTGCTGTAGGTATGACATCAAGTTGACTCGAAACTGTGGCTATACGATGACCATATTGTTCACTTAAGCCCGGTGCAATTAATAATAAGGGCACATGAAAACGTAATAAATCAATATCAGATATTTGTGGTTTTACACCAAAGCCATGGTCACCCAGAATAACAAATAATGTTTCCTGATAATAAGGCTTGTCTTTAATCGCCTTAAAAAATTCACCCAGCGCCCAGTCTGAGTATTTCATTGCCGTCAGATGCTCTGAGTACTCACCCATATCTGTGATCTTTTTAAAGGCCAGTTCTTGCGGAAGAGCATAAGGTGTATGATTTGAAAGTGTCTGCAGCATGGCAAAAAAAGGTTGTTCAGAGTCGATTTTATCCAGCTCTGTGACTGCTCTGGAAAACATATCTTCATCGGATACTCCCCAGGTTCTATCCTGGAACACAGGATTAATATAATCATGGCGCCCAACAAAATGAGTAAGTCCCTGATTGCGGAAAAAGCCATTTTGATTATCCCAGGCAAAATCACCATTATAGACATAGACATCATTAAAGTTTTCTCTTTTCAGCAAGGCCGGCAAACCGGAAAAAGCATTTCGCCCCTGAGGTTGCTGCATTAAATATTCAAAGCCGGGCAGATTAGGAAAACAGGAAAAGGTAGCAAACATTCCCTGATGAGTATGAGTGCCATTAGAAAAAAAGTTTTCAAACAGCAGTCCCTGTTGAGCCAGTTTGTCAAATTCAGGGGTAATATTATAATCATTGCCCAGAGCCCCGACATAGCGTCCGCTAAAGCTTTCCATTAGAATCACTACAATATTTTTTATCTTGTGATTGACCGGTGATGGAACAGGCTGGTGACGACGCAGAACTTTATTTTTATCTGCCTGCAGCAAGGTATCTGTAGCAGTCAGAAGCATGTTTCTGGTCACAGCCAGGGCCTCGTCTTTAGGCATTGATTTCAGCCATTTTTTACCTTTGACTTCATGGGATGCATTTCTTAAGGCCTTAATAAAGGTATAGGTGCCGTTTAATGCCAGGTGATTGGCAAACAAATAACTGCTATGAAAAGCCTCACCCCAGCGTAATGGCGGGCCTGAGCGTATAGTTCCACCACGAGCACCAATAACAAACAACAGCAGAATGAGTACTGCACTAACATTGCGCAGCAAAAAATGACTATTAGTCGCAGCGTGCTGAGAATTTTTGGAGGCTATTTTAGCCAGCACATAAGCATAAGTCAGCAGTAAAAAAAACCATAATAGAAGATAACGAATAATAGGAAAGCCATTCCATAGCATACTACTGACAGTGGCGGGATCTTCTTTTAAATATTGAAAGGCAATACTATTGAGACGATTGTGAAATTCATGATAAAAGTCTAGCTCAACTATTGCCAGAAACAGGCAGAAGCCAAAAGCCAGGACTAACCAGAGTGAAGCCAGCTTTCTTTGCCCGAGGCCACCGGGCAGGAAGAGAAAAAACACCAGTGGCAGCAATAGATAACTGACAATAATAAGATCAAAACGAGTGCCGATTAAAAAAGCATTAAGCAGATCATTAAACGGAATACCTTCAAGCAGCTGTGAATTTCTAATCAGCAGAATGAGTCGTAATACAGTAAAGCTGAATAGAGTAAACACAGCCATACCAAGAATAAAAACAATATCTGACAGCAGTTTATTTTTGTATTGCATATAAATATCTAATTTGATTTTTTAAAAATATAAAACTCATTATGTTCCGCACAGAGGTAAAGTGTACCATCATCAGAGAAGACAATACCTTCAGCTTTTTTTATTGGCCCTGGCAAAGAACCGGAGCCTGTTTTAAGAGCAAATGAACCCACTTCCTTGCCTTGTAAGGTATATTCAATAATACGCCGTGAACGTCTGCTAAGAATAAATACATGCCCTGTTTTTTGATGATAATAAACACCCGACAGACCGCGATTAGACCACCAGTGTTCAAGTTCTGCATCCCAGGGAAAAGTAAGCTCAGGCTGCATTATATCAACAACCGGCCAGCTTAAGGCATAAATTTTTTTGGGTTTTCGTTCTTTAATAATTAAAAGTTTTTTCAAATCACCGGCATAGCTTATCCCTTCCAGTCCAGTATTGCCGACAGGTTTAGAAAAAAGCGTCACTGCTCGGGCAGGATCAAAATGAATCACCCGGGTACTATCAGTAATAGTAAACCAGGAAACGATTCCCTTTCGCTCGGATACCAGTGCAAACTGATTATTGCTTATGTAGGTGATACCTTCGGTATCTTCAAAACCTGCCAGTTCAATTTTATACAAGTGCTTTCCCTGAACTGACAACACATGAATTTCAGGCGGTTCACTGACAACAACATACAGCTGCTCATTATCAGGGTTAAATGCCAGTCCCGAACTTTGTCCAGCACTCTGAGCAATTTTTAACGGCCCCTTATACAATTTATAATCAGCCAGATAGCCACTGTTCTCAGTCAGTGCATAATAATGCTGTAACCAGATAAAGGCAGCCAGTGAAACTGGCAATAATAAAAATAAAATTAAACTTTTTTTAAAATGATAAGTCATAGAAGTCAGGGAAGGATATTATTAATATATAACATGTATCCAGCAGCATTAGCCGAGCATGTCATTATTGCTGAAAATCAGCTACACTATTATGTTCTCTATGCTGTGCTATATCAACTATTTATCTGTCTATGTGATTAAATTATCCGACTATTTTTATGAAAAAAATTTCCAGCCAGCAACTGATACTGCTTATCTCATTTTTTCTAATATTTTTTGCTAATGTACGTTTTTTTAGTAATATTATTGATGTTTATCCTCTTGTTTCTGAAAACATCCTGTTTTTATGCTCCCTGGCCATTTTATTTGCCTGCATTAACATCATCATATTATCTCTTCTATGTTTTAAATTTACGATAAAACCGGTGCTGATATTTATTTTACTTATATCATCAGCAACAGCCTATTTTATGGATACATATAATGTCATGATTGATGACTCAATGATTGATAATGTGCTTAAAACGGATATTCATGAAGCATTTGATCTGGTGAGTTTTCGGCAAATCATTTATTTAATAGTTCTGGGTATTCTGCCGGCTTTATTTGTGTACAAAGTCAAGATTGTTTACCCTGGTATGAAAACAGCAATTTTTCAGCGTTTAAGATTAATCATACTGACAATTATTATTGGTGCACTTACCGTTGTTTCGTCAGGTAATTTTTATGCCTCATTTATACGCGAGCATAAGCCATTGCGCTACTATGCTAATCCATCTTATTACTTATATTCAACAGTACGCTATATCAACAGTTTCTTCAAACAGGATAGCGGCAATTTAAAACAAATCGGCACCCATGCTCATATAAAAGAATCAGATGATCACCGTGAATTGATTATTTTTGTACTGGGAGAAACAGCAAGAGCAGATCATTTTTCCTTAAATGGCTATCAAAAAAAAACCAACCCCCTACTGGAAAAAGAAGCAGTCACCAGCTTTACTGATGTCTGGTCCTGCGGCACTTCAACATCTTATTCTGTTCCTTGTCTGTTCTCTGTTTACTCAAATTCAGAGTTTAATAAAAATAAAGCCAGTCACACTGAAAATCTACTGGATGTACTCAAACATGCTGGAGTGAATGTACTCTGGCTTGATAATAACTCCAGTTCAAAGGGAGTTGCCGACAGAGTCGCTTATACCAGCTATAAATCTGCACCAATAAACCCTGTCTGTGATACTGAGTGTCGTGATGAAGGCATGCTTTCACACTTACAGGAATATATTAACAAACATCCTCAGGGTGACATTTTTATTGTTCTTCATCAACAGGGTAATCATGGGCCGGCATACTATAAGCGCTACCCCAGTCGCTTTGAAATATTCACCCCTGTTTGCCAGACTAATCAATTAGAACAATGCACAACAGAAGAAATCAATAATGCCTATGATAATGCTTTAGTTTACACCGATTATTTTTTACAGCAGACAATACAATTGCTTAAAAAGAACAATGCAGCATTTGAAGCGGCATTAATTTATATCAGTGACCATGGTGAATCACTGGGGGAAAATGGTTTATTTTTACATGGATTACCTTACATGCTGGCACCGGACACACAAAAAAAAGTACCGATGATTATGTGGTTTAGTGACAGTTTTGAAAAGCAGGAAGTCAACCCGGAAATATTCAGAAAAATAAAAGACAAACGCTATTCACATAATAATATTTTTCATACGATACTGGGCTTATTTGAAGTGACCACCTCTGTTTATAATAAAGATCTGGATATTATCGCTCATGATGATTAGTCATAGACTATAGACTCATAGTTCGTATTATGGGCAGTCTGGTGAAACCCCGGTCATTATAGTGCTAATAAAATATTGCTTTACTCAGGCTAATATTTTATTAGCCTGAGAATTTCTGCGTTTAGTTCTTTTTACATGAGGCGTATAGTATACCCATTACGCAATGCTTCCAGCTTGACCTGAATACCTTCATTAAGATTCAACAATTCGCCAAGGTGCGACAAATTGACATCATAATATTTTTCTTTTATTAGAGTCTGAATCTGATTCTTACACTTGTTCGTATCGGGTGTGACCGACAGCGCACG
>Ga0256844_10000422_pt1 | contig 16282 bp, 17 predicted proteins | sample MusselsmetaG_FD_189100 | JGI IMG/M metagenome (GOLD analysis project Ga0256844, IMG submission 189100) | Mussel associated microbial communities from hydrothermal vent at the East Pacific Rise, Pacific Ocean - Mussels | ecosystem: Host-associated > Mollusca > Shell > Unclassified ... | reverse complement strand
AGATTCGCTATAAAGCTAGGAATAATGCAATAGCATTTGCTACAGGCTTTGATGCCCGCATCAATGGGGAGTTTGTTGAAGGAACAGAGTCTTATTTTACTTTTGGATACCTACTCACTAAAGAAAGCATTGATAATAGAGGCTATATCTCTAGACCTACAGATCAACGTTTAAAATTTGCTATTCTCTTTCAAGATTACGTACCTAAATATCCACATTTAAAGATGTATTTAAATTTAGTGTATAATACTGGTGTTCCTGGAGGCTCTCCATCGTATGCTAATCCTTATAACTTTCAAAACCGTCTGAAAGATTATTTCAGATCGGATATTGGGATTTCATATATTCTTATAGGTCAACAACGAAAATCAAGCAAACAATGGCTTCAAAAGTTCAAAGAACTCTCTGTAGGCATTGAGCTTTTTAACATGTTTGATGTGCAAAATTCTATTACCAATACTTGGGTTAGAGATATTTCTTCAAAAACTTCGGTTGCAATACCCAATTACTTGTCAGGCAGGGTTTTGAATTTTAAAATGAGTATGCGATTTTAAATTATTAATAGCTGGTTAAAAACACAGACTGGCACAGATATTGTATTACTTGTGTAGCATAAAAAATTAATTACATTTGTAAAAACGGAAACCAATGAAAATAGCAAAAATCATAACTATACTATCTTTCTTTTTATTTATTTCTACTGCTGTTAACGCACAAGAGACAAAAGAAAAAAAACCTACAATTAACAGTTCTAAAAAAGAGTCTAATAAAATTGTACATAAAGGTGTAGACTATTATATAATAGATGGCATGTGGTATGCCAAATTTAAAAAAAGGTATGTATTTAAAACTGCGCCAAAAGGTGCAAAAGTACCTTTTAAACCAGGTAAAGGTGTAATGGTAACCATGGGAGGTAAAAAATACTTTAAGTGCAATGGTATTTTTTATAAAAAACTAAAGCCTGATTTATATGAAGTAGTTAGGCTTTAATTCCTTATTTAATCTAAATCTTAAATCAACCTCCTCGACCAAATGTAGGGAGGTATCAAAACCCTTTGATGGGAATAAAAGCTAGTTTGTAAATTACAAACTAGCTTTTATTTTACATTTTAGTACAACCAAGCTTTCATCATCCAAACTGTTTTTTCTTGCACTGCAATAAAATCACTCATTAAAGCATTTGTACCTTCATCATCAGCAACATCAGCCTTATTCAAAATAACACGTTCTATTTCTATTAAGCTTTCTAAAGACTTTACAACTAATTGTACTGCATCAGTATCTTTAGAGATATTGTTTCCAACTGGAATAGAAGCTAAAGCTAAATAAGCATCAAATGTATGCAATGGCGTACCTTCTAAGGTTAAAATACGCTCTGCAATTAAATCTACTTTCTCTTGAGAATCTGTATACAACTCCTCAAATTTCACATGCAATTCAAAAAATGATTTTCCTCTAATATTCCAATGCAAACCTCTTAAATTTTGATAATAGACTTGAAAATTAGCTAATAATTCATTTAAATTCACCACTAATTCTTCTACTTTATCTTTTTGTAATCCTAAAATTTTTGTACTCATAATCTATTGATTTTAAATTTACTGCAAACTTATGTGCATATTTTAAAACAAATACTATAAATAGTATTGATAGTTTTTATATTTTTATCATCAAAATTTATACAAGCCCCTTTTAAGTATGACGATTACACAATTAAAATATGTATTAGCTGTTGCTGAACATCAAAATTTCACAATAGCATCAGAGAAATGTTTTGTTACACAGCCAACACTGAGCATGCAAATTCAGAAATTAGAGGATGAATTGAATGTTCTCATTTTTAATCGAAAAAAGAAACCAATACAGCTCACTCCAATTGGCGAAAAGATTATAGAACAAGCTAAAATTATCTTAGATGAAAGTAATAGAATAAGTGATATTGTAGACCAGCAAAAAGGATATATTGGCGGTGATTTTAAATTAGGTATTATACCAACGGTAATTGCCACTTTACTTCCTTTATTCTTAAAAACATTTTTAAAAAAATATCCTAAAGTAAATTTGATAATAGAGGAGTTAACTACCGAAGAAATTATTAAAAAGCTAACCGAAGGACATCTAGACGCTGGCATTGCTGCAACACCATTAGAAAATGAAGCTATAAAAGAACGAATACTTTACTACGAACCCTTTGTTGGTTTTGTAAGTGACAACCACCGATTATTTTCTGAAAAACGATTAACTGTTGACAATCTTGATATCGATGATATTTTATTATTAGAAGATGGACATTGCTTTAAAGATAGTATCCTAAATATTTGTAGCACTTTAACCAACGAGAATACCTCAAGAAATTTTAAATTAGAAAGTGGTAGTTTTAGTACATTAATTAAATTATCTAAAGAAGGCTTGGGTATGACACTACTCCCCTATTTACACACTTTAGATTTAAATGAAAATGACAAAATATTTTTACGTGAATTCAACACACCAATACCTTCAAGAGAAGTCAGTTTAATTCATCATAAATCTCAATTAAAAATTCAATTAGTTGAAGCCTTAAAAACAACAATAGATCAAGTTATTAAAGGGGTTATCTTTTTTAGTGATGTTAAGATTATTAGCCCCTTAAAAAAATAATCCTGCTTAATAAAAAAGAGGAACCAGTACTGGTTCCTCTTTTTTATTATTCTTTTACTATTCTTAAACATGAATATAATTCTGGTCGGCTAGCTGTAAATTCATCTAACCATATTCTTAGTTCTTCTATTTCAAAAGGCAACAATCTATTTATTGCTTTTTCTAGTTCTTTACAAAAGAGTTCTGCATTAAAACTTACCTTTTTTAATACGGTTTTAGTATACTCAAATATCGCTCTTGCCATAGATGTAAATTTAGATTATGCTATATTATTACAACGCTAAATATACACAGATATTTCAACAATAAATGTTAAAATTTAATTAAAAAACTGCAATGCAACTTACTTAAAGCTTTCCTATCTTCCCTAAAAGTCCAGCAGCTTTTTCTTCTAGCTCTTTTTGTATTGTTTTAAAATGAACTTTTTTATTTTCTACTTTTTTTGCATTCACCTTTTCAATAAGCGCATCAAAAGTTAAAATACTTTCATCAATAATTTGTTCTGCTTTTTCTGCATTCTTTGCATCACCTTGCTCTACCTGCCATAAATAACATTCCTCAATAATATCAGATAAAATATAATTAATATCTTTCTTTAAATTCTTTACACTTGCCATAAATTCTTATTTTAATATTTTTATGCAAAAATAGGTAAATTACTGATACGCTTCCTTTAAATCTTAATAAACATTTAGCGCCTTTTGATAGACCTCTACAAATTGTCCTATGTGGTAACCATCAACTAAAGCATGATTTGCTGCAATAGCTACAGGCATTAGCAATCTACCATTCCTCTCTACATACTTTCCGAAACCAATCTTAGGTACAGATTCTTGTTTAATACCGAATACAGGCTCCTTATGTCCTGAAAAATTTAGCCATGGCATCGCAGAACAATAAATACAATCGTCTGTGTTCTCTTTTGGAAATAAGTTTGTAGTGCTTTGTATTCTTCTTTTTTCAGATTCAAAATTTTTATTGAATTGCTCAAAATTTTCATCATAATGTATAAATGAAAAACCAAAAGTCTTATCAGCTCTTAAAATAGTTGCAGACGCATGAATTACAGTATGAATTATAACCTTATCTTCATGAATTCTATACTTAAAATTTTCTACACTATTTATTGCTTTCATACACGCATGCAGGTACAACACAAAAAAAGAAATCTTCTTCTTTTTTGAATATTGAACGGCATTAGTTACGTCTAAATCTACTGTAATTGCAAAATAGGGATCTTCAAATTGCTTAAAAAAATTAAAATGTTCTTTTCTGTTCCAATTTTCGATATCTAGTTCCTTCATTTAATATATACTTCTAATAATTTTGATGCAGTATTCGTTAATAACTCAAAGGTATTCAAACTTGCAGGCATTAATATCGTCTCTCCCATTAGTAATTCTTCCACACTATCATTTCCATAATGAAATTCCACTTTTCCAGAAACACACATATAAATTACAAAAGAATCTTTATCTGAATTATCAACATGCAAACTTTTATTAATCGCTATAATATTTGTTGTAAAATACGCACAATCAATAATATTTGACGATGCATTTAATCTGGCTTGATATTCAGACTTATAACTTTTCTGTACTTTATAATCTATTGCATCTATCGCTAATTCGGTATGTAATTCTCTATAGTTTCCCTCTGCATCTTGCCGATCCCAATCGTAAATTCTATACGTAATATCACTTGTTTGTTGAATTTCTGCAAGTAACACTCCCGCTCCAATAGCATGTATTCTGCCTGTAGGGATAAAATAAACATCTCCTGCTGCAACCTGATCAACATTAAGGATACTTAACAATGCTTTATTTTTCAATTTTTCTAAATACTCCTCTTTTGTGATTTTCTCTTTAAATCCTACAATCAAATTTGCATCTTGATCAGCTTGCATTACGTACCACATCTCGGTTTTACCAAACGAGTTGTGCCTTTCTTTTGCCAAAGCATCATTAGGATGCAATTGAAGACTCAATACGTCCTTTGCATCAATAAATTTTAATAGTAAAGGGAATTGATATGCAAACGCTTCAAACACTTTTTCTCCTACAAAAGTATCTTTATAAATTGTGAGCAAACTTTCTAAAGACTCTCCTTTAAGTTCTCCATTTGCAACTATAGAAATATTACCTGCTACTCCTGAAATCTCCCAACTTTCTCCAATATTCTTTTGAATCGTTTTTTTATATAATAATGTCCTTAATTTTTCACCTCCCCATATTTTTTCTTGTAATATAGGCTCAAACTTTAAGGGATAATTTATTTTTTTCATAATACAAATATCAACATTTTAGTATTGCACATGAAATTTTATTACTTTTGATTTTTAATTCTTTTTAACATTGCTAGAAATGATAGATTTTATAAAAAAATTACCAAAAGCGGAATTACACTTACATATAGAAGGTTCTTTTGAACCCGAATTGATGTTTGAAATTGCCAAACGCAATCAAATTCAACTAAAATACAATTCAGTTGAAGAACTTAAAGAAGCGTATAAATTTGATTGTTTACAAGACTTTTTAGATATTTATTACCAAGGCGCAAGTGTTTTGATAAAAAAAATAGATTTCTATGATTTAACCTATAGCTATTTAGAAAAATGTGCCGCACAAAACGTGCGCCATACCGAAATCATGTTTGATCCGCAGACCCACCTTGAAAGAGGAGTTTCATTTAATACCATTATAAAAGGAATTAGCATGGCGTGTATTGATGCAAAAGATAATCTAGGCATAACTTCGGTATTAATCATGAGTTATTTAAGACATTTATCTGAAGAAGATGCCTTTAAAACATTAGCACTTTCGCTTCCTTATAAGGATAGGATTACTGCTGTAGGTCTAGATTCTTCAGAAAAAGGAAATCCGCCTTCAAAATTTAAAAATGTATTTGAAGCCTCTATAAAAGAAGGTTATATTCCAGTAGCTCATGCTGGCGAAGAAGGCGATGCAGATTATATCTGGGAAGCTTTAGATCTTCTAAAAATCAAACGCATAGATCATGGTAATAATAGTTTACAAGATCCAAAATTAATTCAAGAAATTATCAAACGTGATATTGCCTTAACCGTTTGTCCATTATCCAATACAGCATTACAGGTTGTTGATAATTTAAAGAAGCATCCATTAAAAAAAATGATGAACTTAGGCTTAAAAGTAACTATAAATTCTGATGACCCTGCGTATTTTGGCGGACAAGTAAATCAAAATTATATTGAAATTCAAGAGGCTCTTAATTTAACAAAACAAGATCTATACGAATTGGCTAAAAATTCTTTTCAATACGCATTATTAGATGACAAAACAAAACAAGGCTATTTAGATGAATTGGAAATCTATTACAAACAAAACGCTTAGGAAGATCTAAATAATTAGCATCAACAGATAAATTCTCTACGCTCCGCAATAAGTCACAAAATTACGTGCAGTTTCATACAAGGTTACTTTAAGATCAAGGTCTTTATCTATTTCAGCCCGTAGTTTATTCCAAATCACTACAGAAATATTTTCTGCAGTTGGGTTTAATTTTTCAAACTCTGAAACTTCTTCATTTAGATTTTTATGATCAAATGCTTCTTCAATTTCTGTACGAATTAGTTGTTTTAGGATTTTCATATCCATCACAAAACCTGTTTCAGGATGAATTTCTCCTGTAACAGAAACTATTAAGTCATAATTATGCCCATGATAATTAGGATTAGAACACTTTCCGAAAACAGATGCGTTTCTTGCATCAGACCATTCATTATTGTACAAACGGTGTGCTGCATTAAAATGTGCTTTTCTATTTACGGTTACTTTCATCTGTTTGTATTTATTGTTTTTTAACAGTCATCCCGACACTTCGGGACTGTTTGCTATTAATCATTCCTTTAGATGTGAAAATTTAACATGCTCGTTTTATAAGGTTCTAATCTTATTAATTGTCACAAAGTATTATTAGCTTAAGATACTAATAAATAATTTAAATCTGAATTCCTACTCCTGAACTCTCAGGAAAGGAATAACAATTAACTATGCTTCTACCAAACGCTGGTAATATGCTTTAAAAATAATTTTAAACCATACTGTATAAGCCTCAGGGTAAAGTGCTATGTCTGCTTTTACTTCTTCTAAGGTCATCCACTTAAAACTTTCTACTTCATCAGTATTAATCTCTGGATTCTCATTATACGAACCTATCATTACATGGTCCAATTCATATTCTGTAAGTCCGTTATCAAAAGGAGCTTTATAAATAAATGAAAACACTTCTTTCAACTCCGTTTTAAATCCCATTTCTTCATGCAATCGTCTCTTTCCTGCTTCAACATTGGTTTCACCAACACGTTGATGACTACAGCAAGTGTTTGTCCAAAGCAATGGCGAATGGTATTTACTAGCAGCACGCTGTTGCAATAACAACTCTTCCTTGCCATTTAGAATAAATACAGAAAAAGCTCTATGCAATATCGCTTTTTTATGCGCCTCCAACTTAGGCATTATACCTATTTGGGTATCATTCTCATCAACTAATATCACATATTCTTCAGACATACAAAACGTTTTGGCAAAGTTACAAATTAATTTTGCATCAATATTCTATCTTTTTCTTAATATTGTACCAATTAAATTCAACAAAACAGTTCTAAAAGCATTATCAAATGCAAGGTGCCATAAAGCTTACATTGTATCTCTTTTCTTACATCATATTATTATATGGTTGCAAGGAGAGTCCTCAAAAACAGATTCCACAAAAAAAACTTACAAAAGGTGTAAAGCATACTCAAAGTATGGTCACAGCAAAGCCTTCAGACAGTATCACTAGTAAAAATGCTATTGACTTTTTAATTCGCTATGGCGAGGCACATCCCGAAACTAGAGTACATTTTAAAACACGTTTAGGAAACCTCTCTATTAAATTATATAAAGATACACCATTACATAGAGCTAGCTTTCTCTTCCTAATTAATAATGGCTATTTCAATACAACCTGTTTCCATAGAATTGTACCCAATTTTATTGTACAAGGAGGGAATTCTGAAAACCCAAACACCCTACGAATAAAAAATAAGTATCAAAATTATACCATTCCACCAGAATTCAGAACGCATAGAAAACATAAGTATGGTGCATTGGCTGCGGCTAGAGAATGGGAAAATAATCCGAGTAAAAAATCAAACCCCTTTGAATTTTATTTTATTCAGGCAAAAAAAGGAGCACATCATATCAATGGGGAACATACAGTTTTTGGAGAAATAACTTCTGGGTTCGATACCCTAGAAAAAATATCACGTTTACAAGCAGGACGCGATGAATGGCCCTATAAAGATGTTTTTATTAAAGCTAAAGTGTTAAATTAATAAATTTTATACTAATTTAGATATCTGTAAGTTATAATTATATATAATCATGAACTTTTCAAAGAAAAATTAAGAAATAAAATTATGAATAAAAAAATAATTCTTTTAGCTATAATAAGTGTATTCCTTATTTCTTGTACTAAAAATGATAATGAGCAAATAGCTCCTTTTGATGGAGAAGTAAAAGCTTCTGATATTGTAGGCACATGGACAGTTACAGAATTCTACACTGACAATGGCTCTGTAGATACTAAAGTTGCTGGTGTAAATGTTACTGCAAATTTCAAATCAAAAGGTAAAGATTTTAAAAACGCAAAAGTTATTTTTAGTCAGAATCCTGATGTAGTTGTATCTTCTGGAACATTTACCAATGTAACAACCGTAAGCTATTTAGCCTTTTCAGAAACAGAAGAAAAAACAGAAAGTGTTCTTATTGCTGGCAATTGGTCGCTTAAAAATAATATTGTTTCTATAGGTGCAAATACTACATTTCTTGATTATACCATTGTTGAATTTTCAGGGAACACATTAAAATTGAAATATGAGTATGACGAAAATGTAGAAGTAATCTCAGGATATGACGGGCATGCAAAAGCGACTATTCACATTACAGTTACAAAATAAGAACATCTAATTATTCACTCAAGCCGTTTTAATATTTTAAGACGGCTTTTTTTATGGTTAACCAATGGATAATGTATATTTGCAACCATTAATTTTTCAGAAAACACATGTCCTTTTTAGAAGAAATACAACGCAGACGTACCTTTGGTATTATTTCACACCCTGATGCAGGTAAGACCACCTTAACAGAAAAATTACTCTTATTTGGTGGAGCTATCCAAGAAGCGGGAGCGGTTAAAAATAATAAAGTAAAGAAGGGTGCAACTTCCGATTTTATGGAAATTGAACGTCAACGTGGTATTTCTGTAGCTACCTCTGTTCTTGCATTTATTTATAAAGACAAAAAAATAAATATTTTAGATACGCCTGGGCATAAAGATTTTGCCGAAGATACCTTTAGAACCTTGACAGCTGTTGATAGTGTGATTGTTGTGATTGATGTAGCAAAAGGTGTAGAAGAACAAACTGAAAAATTGGTAGAAGTATGTAGAATGCGTAAAATTCCGATTATTGTTTTTATCAATAAATTAGACAGAGAAGGTAAAGATGCTTTTGATTTATTAGATGAAGTTGAGCAAAAATTAGGCTTACGTGTTACACCTTTGAGCTTCCCTATTGGGATGGGATATGATTTTAAAGGTATCTATAATATTTGGAATAAAAAACTAAACCTTTTTTCACCTGATAATAAACAAGCCATTTCAGAAGGTGTTGAATTTGATGACATTTCTAATCCTGAATTGGATGAAATCATAGGAAAAGCCGCAGCAGACACTTTACGTGAAGAATTGGAATTGGCACTAGAAGTCTATCCTAAATTCAATAAAGAAGAATATCAAAAAGGTGATTTACAGCCTGTATTTTTTGGTTCTGCCTTAAATAATTTTGGTGTAAAAGAATTGTTAGACTGTTTTATTGATATCGCTCCACCACCTCAACCAAAAATGGCAGAAGAGCGTTTGGTAGATTCTAAAGAAGAAAAATTAACAGGCTTTGTATTTAAAATCCATGCCAATATGGATCCGAAACACAGAGATCGATTGGCATTTGTAAAAATAGTTTCGGGTATATTTAAGCGTAATGCTCCGTATTTACATGTACGGAATAACAAAAAGATGAAATTTTCGAGTCCAAATGCTTTTTTTGCTGAAAAGAAGGAAATTGTAGACGAATCTTTCCCTGGTGATATTGTGGGCTTACATGATACGGGAAATTTTAAAATTGGCGATACACTTACTGAAGGAGAGATTTTAAATTTTAAAGGTATACCAAGCTTTTCACCTGAACACTTCCGTTATGTAAACAATGCAGATCCGATGAAATCCAAACAGTTATATAAAGGGTTAGATCAATTAATGGATGAAGGTGTTGCACAATTATTTACCTTAGAACTAAACGGTAGAAAAATAATTGGTACTGTTGGTGCTTTACAATATGAAGTTATTCAATACCGATTAGAGCACGAATATGGAGCAAAGTGTAGCTATGAAAATTTACCGATGCATAAAGTCTGCTGGGTTGCGCCAGAAGATGCTAAAAATGAAGAATATGCTGAGTTTAGACGTGTAAAACAACGATATCTAGCAAAAGATAAACAAAATAGATTAGTGTTTTTAGCCGATTCTGCTTTTACCATTCAAATGACACAAAGTAAATACCCAAGTGTAAAACTGCATTTTACGAGTGAGTTTGATACCTAGTACACTTTTCTCAACAAAAAAAAGCTCTCCATCCGATAACTATCAGAAGAGAACCTCTTTCAATTAAGACAATCACTTCTATTTTTATTGTTTTACCACTTTAAAAACACCCACTTCTTTATCTACAGTAACTTGTACAATATAAGTTCCTACAGCTAAATTATGCATATCAAGTTTTGATTCTAACACAGAAGGCTCTATCGATATAACCCTCTGTCCTAACGTGTTATAAACAACCACTTTTCCTATTTTTTTACTAGACAGCAATGTTAATATATTATTAACTACAGGGTTTGGATAATAATCAAACCCAACCTTTTCAAATCCTGCTACTTTAGAACCTGCAACGCCTAAAAGCTTATAATCATCAATCCCTACTCCCCAAGTTAGAGCATTTTCATCATCATAAACAAACTTTACTTTAAAATCGTTGTTTACATATGCAGTAACATCTATAAGCACTGTTTGATTCTCACCACTATTTGTTGTTTTTGTATCTTTTGTATCTGTCAACACATTTTCCCAAACTTCACCATCCCAAACATCAATCATAAATTTACCATCATTTGAAAACGTTTGTAGGTTATAGGTTACTTCAATTTCAGCAGTAACAATTCTCTTTGCTGTTAAATTTACTGAAGGGCTTATAAGCTCTACATGATTGTTTTTTAAATCACCATACTTATTATCATTAAAAATGACTCCTCCAGACTGAAAAGAAGCTGGATTTTGAAGTCCGCTACCTTCAAGATTTCCTGTATAACCAAACTCCCATGAATACCCACTCTTTGAATCTACAGTAGCCCATCCGTTTGGTAATGTATTTGCATTAAAATCTTCATGCTGTATCTGCGCATTGCTTATAAAACTTACGCAAACTAATATATATATAAAACTTAATTTTTTCATTTTTCTAATTTTAATTTTAATTTAATACTACTCCTTCTCAACGCGTTGAATAAACACACCTGTATTTCCAGCAGCATCTGTAACAATCCATTCCCTAACTAGTAAGCGAGTTCCTTCACGCTGTTTAACACATTTCTTTAACGAACCGTTCATTTCAATTTCTCCAGTAACAACTTGTCCGTTAACCATACCTTGATATGACGCATAAAATCCAATTCCATAATTGCCATACACATCTTTTGGTCCAACATCCATATAATGAAGGTTTGTCCCATTTGCCAATGATAAATTACCGTTTTTAAAGTCACCAAAACCTGATATTTTGTTTGTTTTACTAAAATCTACATTTCCATAAAAACGTTGTTCTTTTTTACTATCAGTATCAGCATACCCACCAGAAGCAATCCAATCGTTATACCGTTTCACTCTTTCAAAATCAACTTGCATTACCCAGCCTGAACCTGATACTGAGTTATTTTTAATACTACCCAAAATTTTGGTAGTACCATCTGCTTTAAATAAATAATATCCTTTATCCCAATGATGCTTATTTTCAAAAGGAAGTCCATGAAGCTTAATATTTGAATCTGTATGTATAGGTCCAAAATCAATTTCACAAGACTCTATACTTTCATATTCATTATATACTATAGTAACATTTGAACAATTATCAGAAAAAGTAACCTCTGGCAATTGGCTCATCTCTTCTACTAAAATATGATCTACTAAATTAGCTGCTGTAGGTAACTCAACATCTGATTCTACACAGCTACATCTAACATTCGTTTTAACGGCACCGCCCATCACCCATGATTGCCCATTAACTGATTGTCCATTTTTATAACCTCTCGTATCAATTTTAATTTTAATTTCAGCTACATTACCAGCTACATTTGTCATTTTCAATTCAAAAACCTTAATACAACATTTTCCTGTAGGGAAACTACTCTCAGTAATAGATTCTGTCAATTCTACAAAACTACCATCAGCAGCAGAAACCTCAATATGGATATATCTACCATCTGGTGTTAATTCAGATATAGGCAGTTCAACAGTTACCGTTCTTGGTCCAGAGTCCGTTTGAATAGGAATAGTTGTTGTTTCAATATTATTATAACCACTTAAAGCTGTAAAGACACCTGAACTAGCTGTACCATTATTTTTTTTTCTAAAAACGTAAGCCAACATTGATTGTGCTGAGTTTTTATGAGTACTATCTACATACTCTATAGAAGTTGTTGCTGGTAATTCCGTTCTATAATACCAAACATTTGGACTCCCTCCTGTTGGTACTTCACGAGTTGCAGTATAAGAATTTCCTGCTGCATCTTGAATTTTAATTGTAGATCCAGGGTTATTCCCTTTATAAACTATCTCAACTACAGTACGAACAACACCATCAATATCTGAAATATTTAATGATGCAGGCACATTATTCTTCAAGCCTAAGCTTAACAGTTCAACTTCAATACCAGCATCGCAAGAGTACGACCAACTAGGGTTCGTTGAACTTACAAAAGCATTAGATTTAACAGTGACTTTTTCAGAAGTAGGTTTTTCACCTTCTTTTGAAAAAGCTGTTAAATGTGTAAGAAACATTGCAAATAGCAGTGTTTGTAAGATGTAATTTTTTTTCATATTACTTAGTTTAGGTTAGTAGTTTACTTAAATCATTTAGTTTTAAATCATTCATTTAACCTATAACATTCATAAATCAAAAACTCCTACCCTCTTTTACCTTTATTTTATTCGCAGCTTCCCCTTTTAAAACTTATTAAAGAGATCTATTTACCTATTTTTAATATTTCCTATCTTTACACCTATGAACTCAAAAACTTTAGCTAACGGTATTTTAAGAGCCATTGCCATTATCTTAGGCGTAGTACTCTTACTCTATTTTTTATTTAGAATACAATCTGTGTTGGTCTATATTATCATTGCAGCTGTAGTTTCTTTGATTGCGAGACCCATTATTATCTTTTTACGTAGAAAATTAAAATTTCCAAATACACTCGCTGTAGTTATGAGTATGTTTCTCTTTTTAGGATTGTTATTTGGATTAATTTCTATGTTTGTTCCATTGATAGTTAAACAAGGACAGAATCTGTCCTTATTAGATGTCAACCAGTTAGAGGGCAACATTGAACATTTACTCGCACAGGCAAATGATTATTTTACGGCTAGAAACATTAATATTCTAGAGCAATTGAAAAGTGTAGATGTATTTTCTCAATTTAAAGCCATTCCAAATTTATTAAATTCAATTGTTAGTACTCTAGGAAGTCTAAGTATCGGGCTCTTTTCTGTATTATTTATTTCTTTTTTCTTTATGAAGGATGGTGAAATATTCAATAAAGGCCTACTAACATTAGTGCCTGGAGGTAGCGAAAGTAGATTTAAAAAATCATTTGAAACTATTAAAGATTTATTATCTCGTTACTTTATTGGTCTACTCTTTCAAATTACCATTCTCTTTGTATTGTATACAATAACTTTACTTATTTTCAATGTTGAAAACCCTATTGTAATTGCTTTTTTATGTGCTTTATTAAACTTGATTCCTTATGTAGGCCCGTTAATTGGTGGAGTTTTAATGCTGATATTAACCATGACTAGTAATTTAGAATTAGATTTTCAATCTCAAATTTTACCAACCACCATATATGTGATGATTGGTTATACCATTGCTCAATTGGTAGACAATTTTTTCAGTCAACCTATTATATTTTCAAAAAGTGTAAAATCACATCCTTTAGAAATATTTTTGGTAATTATTATTGGAGGCTTACTTTTTGGAGTTGTAGGAATGATAGTTGCTGTACCATCATATACGGCAATCAAAGTAATCTTAAAAGAATTTTTAGCTGACAATAAGATTGTAAAATCATTGACAAAAGATTTGTAAAATCCTCTCTCCAAAAGAGATGAACTTTTAAAATTAAACAACAAACTATTTGAATCAAAACATTCTAAATACCGAAACTCAAAATTTTATTATTAAAAATCTAAAAGCTGACATTGCAAAACTGCTTTTTAAAGGTAGTCCTTTTAAAAATATCACTATTAAAGAAATTGTTGAGCAAATAGAGTCTAAATCAAAATCTAAGAGCAAGTTACCTAAATGGTTTGGAGCTGAAAATATTTACTATCCAAAGAAACTTAATATTGAGCAGACCTCATCAGAAATTACTGCAAACTACAAAGCTAAACTTCTTACAGGCAATACAATTATCGACCTAACAGGTGGTTTTGGTGTTGATTGCTTTGCTTTTTCAACTGTATTTAAAGAAGTAACACACTGTGAGGTCAGTAATGAACTCTCTATAATTGCAAAGCACAACTTTAAAGTCTTAAATGCCAATAAGATCTCAACGATAGCAATTGACGGATTAGTGTATTTAAAAACTCAAAAAGAATTTGACTGGATTTATATTGATCCTTCAAGAAGAAATGATGTAAAAGGTAAGGTTTTCTTATTGAATGATTGCCTTCCCAATATTCCTGAAAATTTAGAATTGTTTTTTAAGCACAGTAAAAACATCTTAATAAAAGCATCTCCACTATTAGACATCTCAAGCGCAGTAAACGAATTAAAATTTGTAAAGGAAGTACATGTCATTTCTGTACAAAACGAAGTAAAAGAACTACTTTTTATACTAGACAAGCTTTACAATGGTAGTATCACAATCAAAACAATAAACCTTACAAAACATACCGAAGAGTATTTTGAAGCTATATTTAAAAACACTCTAAAAGCGACCTATTCTGAACCTCAAACATATCTTTACGAACCAAATAACGCCATATTAAAGGCAGGATTATTCAATGAAGTGTCAGTCAAATTAACCGTGCCTAAATTAAACATTAACAGTCATTTATATACTTCAAATATTTTGCGTCCTTTCCCTGGTAGGTCTTTTAAAATCTTACAACAAACTTCGTACAACCTCAAAGCATTAAAAAAGATGCTTCCATCTAAAAAAGCCAATATCACGACACGCAATTTTCCTGAAACCGTTGCTCAAATTCGTAAAAAAACCAAACTTAAAGATGGTGGAAATACCTATCTTTTTTTTACTACTGATTGCAATAAAAATAAAATTGTATTGATTTGTGAAAAGTGCAAAATGAATTAATAACAGCTCTCTTATTTTATCATTTTGAAAACTGATCCAAACACCAAAATTTTCTTGAGCTATTGATTAACTAGACAACAAACAAAGGCTTGTCTCCCATCATAGCATTTACTTTTTTAGCTACAGCTTCTAATACAGCTTCATCTTCAAAATTAACAATTACCTCATCTATCATTCCAACAATAGTTTTCATATCATTTTCTTTAAGGCCTCTAGTTGTCATTGCAGCAGAACCTACACGAATACCTGAAGTCACAAAAGGTGATTTATCATCAAAAGGCACCATATTTTTATTTACGGTAATATCAGCCTTTACTAAAGCGTTTTCTGCTTCTTTACCTGTAATATTCTTATTGCGAAGGTCAATTAGCATCATATGATTATCTGTACCTCCAGAGATAAGGTTATACTCTTTTGCTACAAACGCCGTTGCCATAGCTGCTGCATTCTTTTTTACTTGGATTTGATAATGTAAAAACTCATCTGTTAAAGCTTCTCCAAATGCGATGGCTTTAGCAGCAATAATATGCTCTAAAGGCCCTCCTTGATTTCCAGGAAAAACAGCACTATTTAAAAATGAAGACATCATTTTAGGTTTTCCGTTTTTAAGAGTAATGCCCCAAGGATTCTCAAAGTCTTGTCCCATCATAATCATCCCTCCACGCGGTCCACGCAAAGTTTTGTGTGTTGTTGTGGTTACCACATGGCAATGTGGCATAGGATCGCTTAAAATACCTTTTGCAATTAAACCTGCTGGGTGTGAGATATCTGCAACCAAAAGTGCACCAACACTATCTGCAATAACTCTAAAACGTTTAAAATCTATATCTCTAGAATATGCTGAAGCACCTGCAATAATTACTTGTGGCTTTTCTTTAGTGGCAGTTTCCTGAATTTTATCATAATTCAAGACCCCC
>Ga0256844_10000421_pt1 | contig 16288 bp, 17 predicted proteins | sample MusselsmetaG_FD_189100 | JGI IMG/M metagenome (GOLD analysis project Ga0256844, IMG submission 189100) | Mussel associated microbial communities from hydrothermal vent at the East Pacific Rise, Pacific Ocean - Mussels | ecosystem: Host-associated > Mollusca > Shell > Unclassified ... | reverse complement strand
TCCCGAAGAAGAGGCCGACCGACTAAAGGCATCAATATCCAGCTGTTCCTCTGAAAGATTGATAAAAAGTACCTCCAGACGAGCAAAATCGACTGCTGGCTTAACTTCAATCTCCAGAAACATGCCTCGGCGATTTGAGTGTACCTTGGAAACAGTACCAAGGGTAATTTCAGGAGGGAACACCCCACCAATACCTGCAGTAACAATGGTATCCCCTGCCTTAACAGCTCCGTTTTTAAGAACATATTGAAGGATGTACCCCTGCTCTCCCGCCCCTTTTAATATGCCACGGACTCGGCTTTTCTGAACAATGGCATCAATGGCACTTGATGGTGCATTGGCAAGCAGTATTTTTGAATAGTTCTCAGAAATCTGCACAACCTGTCCGACGACACCACGGGAGTTTCGGGCAACCATCCCCGTGACAACACCATCGCTTTTACCACGATCTACAATTAAGGTCTGAAACCAGAAAGAAGGATCCTTTCCAACTACCCGTGCCATGAGAGCAGGAAAACTTTCCTTCTTCTTAAAAGCCAGCTCGTTTTCAAGGAATCGGTTTCTGGCATATGCAGAACGGTAGTCATCAAGCTGCGCAAGGTATGTAGCCAGTTCCTTACGCAATTGATCATTTTCTTCCTGTAAATTCCAGAGGCTGATGTATCGATTTTTGAGACGGATACTACTAAGAGATATTCTTGTAAAAACATTCTGAATAGGCCCCAGAGTCTCCAGGGTCATTTGGTGAAGAGCACCGAATCTGCCGTCAGTTGCAGAACCGAGCAACAGGAGAATAATAATAATAAAGAGTGAAAAGAGAAGAAAGAGACGGGTAAACCTGAAGCGGTTTGTCTTCTTTCTGTCATTTCTTTTCTTTCTAACCCTTGCCGCTCTCATTATTCACCATATCAAAGATACCATTACCAAAAAAACAATCTACTGTTTAAAAAGAAGAGAATTTTCAACCGCAGGAAATACTTACCCACCAGCCCATGTATTCATGGATAAGTATCCAGCATAAATTAATTATTCGATGGTAACTTCTCGTAAGATATCCAGATTATCAAGAGCTTGCCCGGAACCGAGCACAACCGAAGACAAGGGATCATCTGCCACAATAATTGGCATTCCTGTTTCTTCTTTAAGGCACTTATCGAGATTTTTCAACAGAGCCCCACCGCCGGTAAGAACTATCCCCTGATCTACAATATCAGCAGCAAGTTCTGGAGGTGTCACTTCGAGTGCCACCTTCACAGCATCAATTATGATATCGGTTTGTTCCTGAATGGCGGATTGAATTTCATCGGCTGAAATTGTCAAAGTTTTGGGCACGCCGGAAACGAGATCACGCCCCTTGATATCCATTGTTTCGTATGGTTCTTCCGGAATCACGTTACCAATGGTTGTCTTGATAATTTCTGCGGTCCGTTCTCCAATGGCCAGATTATGTTTCCGTTTGATATACTGAAGAATAGCTTCATCCATTTTATCTCCTGCAACCCGAACAGACTTAGCATACACAATACCAGCAAGTGAAATCACGGCAACTTCCGTTGTACCGCCGCCTATATCAATAATCATATTAGCTGTGGGCTCGGTGATAGGAAGGTCAGCGCCAATTGCAGCTGCCATTGGCTCTTCAATAAGGTATACTTCCCGTGCACCTGCTGATTCAGCAGACTCTTTCACCGCCCTTTTCTCAACTTGAGTAATCCCTGAAGGAACAGAAATCATAATTCGAGGATGCACAAGGGTACGTCGATTATGTACTTTATTGATAAAATAACGAAGCATTGCTTCGGTCACTTCAAAATCGGCGATAACACCATCTCTAATGGGACGAATAGCCTGGATGGTTCCCGGAGTCTTACCGAGCATCATTTTTGCTTCCTGACCAACAGCAAGAACTCTGTGTCCCCTGGAATCCTGACGAACAGCGACAACAGAAGGTTCCCGCAAAACAATCCCTTTTCCTTTTACATAGAGCACGGTATTTGCAGTTCCAAGGTCTATTGCCAGATCATTGGACAACCAGCCAAACAGAAAATTAAACGGTGAGAACATACCTTTTTCCCTTTATATCAAAACACTCAACGTGTTTCACAAAATTTCAAAACCAAATAACCGGTAATTCCGGTGCATAAAATAAAGCATAAGACACGGAAACAGTGATGAACAAAAGCTCTCAGCTGAATCGACGCATCAAGGTTCTAATTTTACCAAAACTATCCATTATTTTCAAGAAATATGGGTCTTATCCACTAAAGAATTCATTGAAAATTGTTGACATGCTAAAAAAAGGTTGGTAAAGAATCACGACAGATTTCGATATACTGGAATATTTGGGGCTGTAGCTCAGCTGGGAGAGCGCATGACTGGCAGTCATGAGGTCTGGGGTTCGATCCCCCATAGCTCCACCAAATGCATTAGGCACTTACCTCTCTCCGAGGTAAGTGCTTTTTTTTGTTTTTTAACATCAAGTAGATCGTATGAATCATTTTCGTTGCATTCATATTGAATAAATCACTTCAAAACCAACTTCAGATTCCTTCCTGATCCCGCGGAAATATCCCACATATTTTCTTCTCCATATGGATAACAAAAAAAGAAAAGCCAATTTACCTCGCCCTCGCCCGTTGCAAAATACAAGCATCAATTTTGATATGCTGATATATTGAAAAAACTCCCCCACTCAAACAGGATATTACAACAATGAAAAGAATACTGATAGTCATGCTCGGTCTTGCTGTACTTGGTCTAGGTGGTTGCGTGCAAAGAAACTCAACACAATTTGTTGCTCTTCGCCCCGTACCTAATTCACCGTCATTTGTAGTTGATTCCTTCAATAACTATCAAGCACAAGTAATGTGTGCAGAACTTGCACAGGGTGCATTAATCAACTCAGGTGTAAAAGTTGTTCGGAAGCCCCACCTAAAAAAGGTTGAGACAATAAAAAAGACCGGTACAGCGCAAGACAAATTCGACAAAAAAGAACCATCGTCCCTTTTGTCTCATTCTGATGAAATAAGAATCGAAAGTTATTCGCAGTATGATAAAATAAATGCTGATTATCTTGTTAAAACAAATGGATTTATCACACACTATGATGGTGTCCCTTATATAGAAAAAATTAATATCCTCATAAGCAAGCTTGATGGTACTCATGAAATTTTGGCGTCTTTTGTAACTTACGAATGGTCAATCAATGAAGATATGTATAAGGCGTTAAAAGCTCTAGGCATAACGATACGCTTAGAGGAATAAGCTGCATATTCAACCCAAGTCCACATTTTTATCCCCATGACGGATAATCTTGTCCATAAGCAATGAAAGGCCTTCTACCGTCGTGATAGCAGAGAACCTCAATTCTCAATTTTAACTCCAGTTTTTTCGCAGAGGCTTGTAGCTTCTCTGAAACACTCAAATCCCCTCCGACCCGCTATCACCATCATCACAAAAACTTTTGATGGTTATCACCAAAGTCTTTGCAGAGAAGATCAAAAAGTTGCGCTACGCATCTTCTTTTCTAACAATCAACACAGGGCTGCCCCTTCCAGCTCTTGTACCGATTCCTGTTCAAACGCTTCCAGTCGTATTTTAAAATCCTGCATATCCAACGCATCAAACAATACCTTGAATAACTGCAGATGCCCGGCAAGACCATCTGCTATAATACCGTCCTGCCGATACTGTTGAAACAATGATTCAACAGTTGCAAGCGGTGTAGTACCGCAGGTACTTTATTCCTGAATCAACCCATCTCTCGGCGATATCCGACTCACAAACAGTTTGAGCATAGATTTATTACCGTCCAGCGCCATTTCCAAAGTTTTCTCAACCAACGCATCGCTTTGCTGGACTACCACCTTCCCAGCAGTCAGGACATGCTTCCCGACACATCCTTTCGATCTTCCAGGATTACCTACTGCAAAATGGCCACGCCTATCTCGGCCTGACTCCGTTATTATCCCGTTGTTTTCGGTTATAGTGCGTCCGCAACTTGTTCTGATGCGTCCGTAATCGCTATTGCCACAGACTTGAGCCCTTTTTTTAGTTCTTTTAGTTCTCTAGTACTACCCATATAAGAAAGCTCAGAAGCTATCTTTTCAAGTTGACTGTCCATCGACTCTAAATAAGTCTCCAAGACAGAATGATAGAAAACAGTTTCCGGGCATACATCAGGTAATGCTTCACTAATTGCCTTATAAGCCTTTACGCGTATTTCAGTATTTACAATTATGTCCATAATCAATCCTCTTTATGAGATTATTGTTTTTCCTGGAAGAGAAAATATGTCTCTACCAAGACCAGTAATACTTGCTGATCTAATTGTGTTATATTCCCGTTTTCTGATTTTGAGGGGTGAAATAATAAAAAACAGAAAACGTCTTCCCGGGTGACACCTGGCACCCCCTTCCCCCACTAATTTTACTAAAATACCAAGATACTAATAATCCAGAATTACTCCCCGCCCTAAATTAGTGGTAGTAAAACTGGAATTTTGCCCTGAGAGGGGGGCTACGTCTCCAAACAGGAGGACACCCAATCTTCAAGAACATTCAATGGCCAACCAATTCGACGCAAACCAAGATTCACTGGCTTTGGGAAAGTTCCTGTTTTGATCATCCGATAAATTGTCGGACGACTTAGGCTTGTGATAACTATCGCGTCCTTCGTATTTGCGACTTTAGGCTTTGTTGTTATTGCTGCTTCCATCCTGATTCCTCCTTATAAAATAAAAAATCCCTTGAGCATCTAATAAAACACTAAGGGTTTGGAGGGTGTATGTCTGTGACATTCAAAAATGAATTTGTCACAAATCCTGCTTCCTCCATCGATAATAAGCTCGTCGTATAGATTCCTCGTTAATAGCATCATCTTTGTAAAATGGAGCCCCTTCGTGTTCCAGTGTCTTGGCTATTATCTCAATAGCGTCAGTAATAACCATCCCCTGAGCAACCATTTTATCCACTAACATAAAACACATTTTCCTGAGGACATTTCTCAACTGACCAGGTTCATTGTCAACTATTTTACTATCAGCAAGATCATACATCCGTTTTCGGATAGCCTCAGGCAAAGTATGCCCCCAACACTCACAATACTTCCATATTTCCCACATTGCCGATTCCGTAGGGTTGATTTCGTATCGAGCTACCAATATATTAAGGAAAGCGGTATCCTTATTCCCCCCGTAACGTTTCCATATCTCCCACAACCCCCTTTCCTTGGAATCAAGTTTACCCCTAAGATCTTCATTACTTAGAACCATGCTGCCTCCGCAGTTCAACTACATAGGATACGCCTTTACCCAAAAAACTATCCAATTTATCTGCCCACCTCTGAAATGCTATTCGTTTCGGATCAGTGCGATCACTACGACTATACACTGTAGTGAAACTCCTAGCTGAGTGATTCAACATCAAGCCTATGATAGCGTCACTCGTTCTCAAATCATCCATATTAGTCGCTGCAGTCCTCCGAAGATCATGTCCTTCACTTCCTATAGTCTTGGCTGCTGCAGCACATTCACGAAAAGACTTCGCAGTAGTCACAACGACCTTACTCTTTGTCCTTGCAGAAAAAAAACATACTCCTCTTTCTGATCAATTCTATCTATTATTTCCTGAGCCTGCCGACTAAATGGCTCTTTTTATTCTTTGTATCTCTCGCTGGGATAATCCAGACACCATCCCGGATATCACACCACCGTATCCGTCTCACTTCCTGATCACGTTGAGCGATTAATAATTCGATCTTAAAGAGCTTGCCCATCCGTGCTTGTTCCCATTGTTGCCAAAGCGCTCTAAGCTCATTTGGCTTGAGCACATTATCACGAGACTTTTCTTCAAATTTCATTATACGAAAACATGGATTGTTCACCACAAGATCACGGTCGATCCCGATATTAAACATCGTAGACAAAAAGAGATAGCACCCTGTTTCTCACATGTCGGAGTTCAATGCTGATAAGTTAGCTAATCGGGTTTCTGCGCAGGCTCAGGTAATATTGACCAACGTCCAGGGTTTTATCGTTAATCTCTGAAACCATTTGTTTCAGGCTTTTTGTTGTTCTTCCAGATAACTCTTTATTGCATCATCAAACTGGGCCGGTTTGAATCCCAATGGACCAGCACCTCCAGCATAAGCGACTTTGCCATCGAGTCCGATAAGATATAGCCTGGTTGGTTTTGCAGCATAGAGCGTACTCACCCTATCATTTATTTCATCAACATAAGTCATGAAACCGTACTGGAGCTTTTGCTGGCAATTTCCTGCAACCTGCCGTCTTTCATCGACTGTTTGGGGATCCTGGATTTCAATATTTGCCTGAGGAGCGTATGACTGAATCATTCCAGCCATTATCCCATCTCCGAAAGTCCAACCATCCACAGGATGTGCCTCTCTGATGTAAACCATGGCAAATTCTACTTTGTCCTGATATTTTTCGAAAATCTGTCCGAGACTCACGGTCCCTTTGACAAAAGGTGGTCAGGAGAAGGAACCGAAAACAAGGGCTACAGGTTTTTTACCGCGATAATCGGAAAGCCGAAATAACGTAATGCCGTCAGCAGCCAATAATTCAAAATCAGGTGCTGCAGCACCCTTTTTAGGGGCACGCTGGTTATGTTTATTCTGCCATGCCATTTCCTGCCGCATGTACTTGATGGTGGTGGAAATAATATTCATGATAAACCTCGAATAATAGTGGGGGCCGGAAACGATCAAAATTCCTGACAGACAGTTCCTTGAGATTTAGCCCCAAACTTCAGCAGACAAGTTCGAAACAATCGAAGGTTTGCTTATCTTAAAAAGTTAGAGATTCTAAGCAGTCTTGTCAAGTTGAAGTGCTTTATAGTCACAATATAAAACAATTAAGATTTATGCCAAAAGTAGAATCATTTGCTTGATAGGTATTTCTAACGTCTGTTATCATAAATTATGCTATATTACATTGCATAAGCTTCACCCCTTGACTCAGGATAGAAAACATGACGAAACAACACTGCCTCTGCGTATAAGAATGACCATGAAGCAAATAATAATTTCCATACTGATAACTGTGACTGTAAGCTTTAGCAACCCCGGCTATACGGCTCCTCTTGCTGGCTGTCAAATCCTGCCCGCAAACAACATTTGGAATACCCCCGTTGACACCTTACCGGTAGCAGCAAATTCAGCTCTAATGATCAATAATATGGGTAAAAACACCAGTCTGCATCCTGATTTTGGTTCCGGGACGTGGGCAGGTGCTAAAATTGGCATCCCTATCACGATTGTTAATTCCAACCAAGCCCTTGTATCTGTAGATTTTACCTACTCAGATGAAAGTAATCCCGGCCCCTATCCTATTCCACCGAATGCAGCTATTGAAGGAGAGCCAAACGATGGTGACCGGCATGTCCTGGTGCTTAATCAGGGCGACTGCAAACTTTATGAAATGTTTTATTCATGGCAGCAAAGTGATGATTCATGGGAGGCTGGATCCGGAGCAATTTTTGATCTTACATCCAACGCGTTACGACCTGACACCTGGACTTCAGCCGATGCTGCAGGACTCCCCATCCTGCCGGGTTTAATCCGCTATGAAGAGGCCGCCTCCGGGACAATTGATCATGCGATCCGATTTACTGTTAACGAATCCAGAAACACTCATATCTGGCCGGCTCGCCATAATGCTTCCAATTTGTCAGGAAACCAATATCCACCGATGGGACAACGTTTTCGGCTAAAAGCTAGTGTAGATATATCCGGGTTTAGTCCAATCAATCAAGCCATCCTCCAGGCCATGAAAACATATGGTATGATAATCGCAGACAATGGTTCTGACTGGTTTATCTCTGGAGAACCAAGCGAGAATTGGGATAATGTTGATTTACGGGAGTTAGGAAATATCAAAGGCTCAGATTTTGAGGCAATTGATATATCTTCACTGATGGTTGCCCCTGACTCGGGAGAAGTTCTTCCTCAGAAGCAGGACAAGACTCAGACACTGAGCTGGATGCACTTGCTTTTAAAAAATAATTGATCTGCTCTTACCCGGTGACAGCATAGTCTCAATGTGGTCTGTTTTCATTTTCTAACTTATCCAAATTCATACTACACAAATCAATGGAAAATTTTATTCTGATTATCTCTTTTATGATTGTTGGTATAGGGTTACGGCGTATACAGAAATTCCCAGACAATTCGGCTGAGGTTCTTAATTTATTTGTTATCTATGTCTCTTTGCCAGCCATGGTGCTTCTCAAGGTTCCTGAATTATCATTTTCCAGAGAATTATTAGCTCCTGCTTTAATTCCCTGGGTAATGCTCTTCTTATCAGTTGGAATTATTTTCATCCTCTCAAAAATATTTAACTGGGACAGGGAAACCCTTGGAGCATTACTGCTGTTAGTGCCTTTGGGAAACACATCTTTTCTTGGTATTCCCATGGTTCAGGTATTCTTTGGCGATGGTGGAATCCCCTATGCTGTGCTCTATGACCAACTTGGTTCATTTTTAGCACTGGCTACCTATGGCTCGGTCGTTATTGCCATCTATGGGAGGGGCAATGATAAACCTACGATTCATTCTGTGATTAGACGAGTCCTAACATTTCCTCCATTCCTCAGCCTGCTTGCGGCACTGATTTTACGCTCCGCATCCCTTCCCGACACTTTTTCCACTTTATTGAAAATTCTTGCTGAAACGCTGATACCTGTTGTTATGATTGCGGTAGGTTTTCAATTCACCCTGCAACTTAACTCTGATGTGCTGAAGCCCATGGCCGCTGGACTAATGGTAAAGTTGCTGGTTGCCCCTTGTCTTGCTCTGATCTTGTGTCGCATTCTTGACCTAAGCAGCATTGCTGCACAAATTTCTGTATTTGAAGCAGGAATGCCGCCCATGGTATCTGCTGGAGCCATGGCAATAATGGCCGGTCTTTCGCCAAAACTTACTGCTGCCATGGTCGGCTTAGGTATTTTTCTCTCGTTTGCCACACTCCCCGTTCTCTTCAAATTTTTATAGAAAAATGAAGAGATTATTAGGTGTACATAAAGAATTGAATCAAGAATCTCCATGGTATATATACGCCACAAGAGAATAACAAAAGAATTGAAAGAGGATAAAACTACATGGGATCACACAGATAGGAGTAATACAAATCAAACCAAATGATGGCAGAGCTGATCCTAAATATTGCCGACCAGCTCTGGTGTCTCTTTACCTGCGAACCGCATTAAAGAGTGAATAGTAATCTATTTGGTTACGATGCAACTGTTATACATAGAGCAGGGCTGCAAGAGCCTTTCGCGCCAACGACAGGAGACCACTTGGAAGCATTCCAAAAAACAGTATTCCAAATCCTAACACTGTGGCTGTTGTCCGTAGAAGAGGACCTGTGACGATGGAGGCCTCAGCGGTCTGGTCATCTACCAGACTCATTCTGATAACATTTAAATAGACAAACATACCAAGGAGTGAATTTAATACACCAAAGACAACTGTCCAGAACCAACCAGCCTTCCAGGCCGCAGTAAGCAAGAGCAGTTTTCCTGTAAAACCGGCTGTTGGTGGCAATCCTGCAAGGGAAACAAGGGCAATTGTAAAGACCACAGCCAGAAGTGGCGCACGGCGCCACAAGCCACGAAGATCAGCAAGAGGAATATCATTCTTTCCTTTGGAAACGAGTTGTACAGCAACCAAAAAAGCAGTCAGTGACATCAGAGCATACACCGCGCCATAAAACATCGCGGCATTCAGACCACCCTTTTCTGCGGCAAGAACACCAAGCAAAATATAGCCAGCATGGGAAACAGCTGAATAAGCAAGCAGGCGTTTTAATTCTTTCTGGGCAAGTGCCAACAGGTTACCAGCAGTCATGGACAAGACAGCAAGCAGAGCAAGTGCAGGTGCAAGCACTTCAAAATCCATAAAGGTGCCTCCAACGCGCGCAAGTAATGCAACGGCTGCAAGTTTTGGCATACTGGCGATAAATGCTACCACTTCAACCGGTGCCCCGGAATAAACGTCAGGCGCCCAGAAATGAAACGGAAAGGCAGCTACTTTATAGAAGATTCCTGCCATAAACAAAATAACCCCAACGAGTGTCAGCGGATCATAAAGATGGGACGGCAGTGCCACAATCATATCACTTATAAAGGTGGATCCAAGGGCACCATACAAATAGCTGATGCCATACACCATCAGCCCTGTGGAAACCACACCAAAAACAAGGTATTTAACAGATGCTTCAAATTGAAACCCCATCCCCTTTCGATACGATGTGATTACATAGAGAGGGTAAGAAGATATTTCAAGAGCAATAAAAAGAGTCAGTAATTCAGTGGCACCGGTCACCATCATTATCCCAAGTGTGGAGATAGTGATAAAGAAATAAAAATCAGTTCGCAGAGATTTTTCAATTTCCTCCAGTCTGACTGTAATTATCATAAAAACCAGAAATGCTGCACTGATACACAAAGCAAAAAACCGACTAAAGTGGTCAATTTTATATGCACCATGAAGTAACTCAGCATTCCCGTTAAAACTTATCAAAGCCGCTGCCAGAGCAAGAACTGCCCAGCCCACAGCATAACGCGATATATTTTTTTCAAAGCCCATTAGGCTGCAACCAAAAAAGAATGCTGCTGCACAGCCAATGACAATTTCAGGTAAAATCGTTTGTATTACAAGCACGCCCTTCTCCTGTCAAAACATAAAAACAATCGAATTAGCTGTCTTTACAGTATATTTAGAAATAATATTAATATTCAGATACTCTTAAAAAGTACCCTTAAAACACAGGTAGTAACTGTTGTTCAGGCAGCAATCAGTTCAAAACTGACTGAACCAGCACCTGTAGAGATGCAATCAAACTTGTCGCTTGTTCCGCAGGAAGTCTCGACAGCATGGCCTCAAGAGCGGGATTCATGACTTCCATTATAGGAGCCGGATAAAAGCCGAAAACCAGTATCAATGCCGCCAACGGAGCAAGGCATGCCCACTCTCGAAAGCAAATATCTACGGCCAGGCTCTTGTCTCCTTTTGCATCCCAGGTGAGCTTTAAAAACATCCTGAACATATACGCCGCAGCAAGGAGAGCTCCAGGAATAACCCATGCGCCAACCCTGTAATCCAACTCGAATGCTGCTGTCAGGCAAAGAAATTCACCCACAAAACTAGCCGTCCCAGGAAAACCAAGGGAAGACAGAGAGAAAATACCAAGGAAGAAAGCAAAACCAGGCATAAGTCTTGCCATTCCTGCGTTTACTTCAAGATCCCGGGAATGAGTCCGTTCATAGAGCATACCAGCGAGCAGAAAAAGACCACCTGTCGTTAAACCATGAAAGATCATCTGTAACATAGCTCCCTGACTCCCTTTCATCCCCAAACTGAAAATACCAAGGGTGACAAAGCCCATATGAGCTACAGAACTATATGCAATAAGTTTTTTGACATCTGTCTGTGCAAGAGCAAGAAAACCACCATAGAGAATGGCAACTATTGACAACAGAATCATCAGTGGTGCTAATTGAACACTGGCCACAGGGGCTAGCGTCAGGTTAAAGCGAAGCAAACCATAGGTTCCCATCTTCAACAAAATAGACGCAAGAATCACCGATCCTGCAGTGGGAGCTTCAACATGGGCGGCAGGAAGCCAGGTATGCACAGGCACCATGGGAACCTTCACTGCAAAGGCAGCAAGAAAACCTAGGAATAACCAGAATTGCATCTGCGGACTAATCGACATAGCCATAATAACAGGTAAGCTGAAGGTGTCAGCCTTCAGGTACAATGCGATGAGAGCCAACAGCAGGAAAATTGATCCAGCAAGTGTATAGAGGACAAACTTTACAGCTGCATACATTCTCCTTGGACCACCCCAGACTGCAATCATCAAAAACATGGGTATAAGCAGGGCCTCGAAGAAAAAGTAAAAGAGCATCACATCCAATGCTGCAAAAACTCCAACCATAATCCCCTGTGTCAGCAGCAGACAGGCCATAAATGATTTAACTCTGATCTTGATATAGTTCCAGGAACACAACACCACAATCGGGCCAAACAAGGTTGTCAGAAGAATCATGGGTAGGCTGATTCCGTCAACTCCAAGCAGATAGCTCAACCCGACACTCTTTACCCATTGATGTTGTTCAACAAACTGAAATCCAAGGAGTGAGGGATCAAAACGGGAATAGAGCGGAACAGACAGGATCAGTACCACAGTGGTGACCAGCAGACTAAAGAATTTTGCCGAATTGTCATCACGAATGAGAGCCAGTGCCAGAGCACCAGCAACTGGCAAAAAGATTATCAGGCTGAGCAAATGAGTGTTCAGCGTATCAAAGTGTAATAAGAGTTCCATTATGATAAGTAGTCTATGATTGACGAGTCAGTTAATTTAATGATTATCATTTACAAATACTGTTCATTCGGAAATGACTCTTACAATAAGGCCAGTGTAACTGCAGCAACCACGATACCAGCCAGGAATGTCAACATTCCGGCAAGATATTTCGACATGGAGCCGGGCTGTGCTATATATCTAAGGTAATGACTGAGGCGCAATACCCTGTTCGCAGAACCATCCACAAATCCATCAACCACCTTCTGATCATTCCAGTTGGAAAAATTAGCACCGAGCCGAAGCAGCGGTAAAAAGAACGTTTTGTGGAGTTTAGTAACAAATCCATTATCAATGGCTGCTGGTACGTTTCGACAAAACGCCATGAAATGAACGCTGCCTCTTCTGTAAAACCAGTCTATATCAAGACCAACCAGTGGTTTTGGTTTCAGCTTTCCTAAAAGAAGGAAAAAGCCGAGCATGGTAAAGAACAGAATCTGATATGATTCCATAATATGAGCCGGGGTATACGGATGGTAATCCACCGGATACGGAAGCATATCGTAAAGAAAGCTCGGATTACAACCAAGCATGATACAGAAATATGAACCAATGGCCATGGCTGCCAGCATATTCCAGGGAGCCTCACTTTTAGGCGGTTCAAAAAGTGGTTCATCCCGATTGAACCATATAAAATATGGTACCTTGAGACCTGTGTGGAGAAAGGTTCCAGCAGATGCAAAGGTTAGCAACAAACCTGCCCACATCAGATGATCCTGCCAGGCACCAGCAATAATCATGGACTTTGAGATAAAACCTGAAAAGAATGGAAAAGCGGAGATCGATAAACCACCAATGAGCGTGAACACAAAGGTCCATGGCATATATTTCCACAATCCGCCAAGTTCAGAAAATTTGGAGCGGCCAGTGACTGCAATTACACTACCAACCCCCATGAACAGAAGAGATTTATAGAGAATATGAGCATAAGCATGGGCACAAACACCGTTTATTGCCATCTCAGTACCGATTCCCACCCCTGCGACCATGTATCCAACCTGGCTGATAATGTGGTAGGAAAGCAGACGCCTTGCATCATTCTCCAACACCGCATAGACAACACCATAGAGAGCCATGGCAACACCGAGCGGAATCAGAATCTCATGACCCGCAAAGGTTCTGGCGAGCGCATAAACTGCAGTTTTGGTTGTATAGGCACACATGAAGACAGAACCAACCACGGTTGCACTTCCATAAGCATCGGGCAACCAGGCATGTAATGGTGGCACTGCAGCGTTTAGCAGAAACCCTATCATGATTAACCATGCTGCAAGGCCGACCCCTTCGGGCATTGCACCAAAACTGATATCACCAGTCTGGTAGTAAAGAACAAAGATTCCTGCAAGAAGTGACAAACCGCCAAAGGTATGAACCATGACATAACGAAAACCTGCCCGCAGTGACTCCTCTTTACCACGCAGCCAGATAAGGCATACAGAGGTAACCATCAAACCTTCCCAAAAAAGAAACAGGCTGAGGTAATCACCGGCAAAAACACATCCAAGAGCCGAGCCAACATAGCCCCAGGCAGCAATGTGCTGCCAATTATCTTTAAGATGCATGCCAAAAAGTGAGCCGATCACTGCCATAAGGCAGAAGATATGGGCAAAGACGAGGGAAAGCCTGTCAACTCGACCAAAGACAATATCAACACCTGCTATCTCTACGTGGCCATAAGAGCCATAGCCGAGAAACATGACCACAACTAAGGAGGTCAGTGGCAGGACAATCAGGAATATGTTCCTGGTAGTTCCTTTTAAAAAGGGCAGCACACAGGCACCAAAGAAAAAAAGCAGAGCCGGGTGAAAAAAGAAGCTGCCCGCATGTAGAGATTCTATCATTTCATCTCACCTGTAGACTTGTTTTTCTGTTGTAACGGGGATGTCTCTTTATCCTTTTCCAGATCGTCATAATAGGTATCTGAGCGGAAAAGAAAGGCAGTACCCAACCACTTGGAACCGATTATGATTATTGCACAGGTAATAAAACCAAAACCTGCCCAGAATCCCGGAATGATGTCCCCTAAAAAGTGGGGATGGGGCCGCGGTACAAAAAGATCTCCAACAAGAAGTAGAGCCAGCACCGCAATACAAAAACCTTTAACCAGCAGCATCCGATCACGAAGCCAGGTAATAATCTGTACTATCATCATCCTATTACCCCCTTTATTAATTGTAGCAATGGTCCAGGAAAAATACCCAATAGAACTGTAATAACAGCAGTCACTGTCAGGGGAATTACCATGGCTGGTTTTGCTTCTTTCAGATGAGCATCTTCAGCTGCATATTCCTTAAAAAAGGCCTGATAAATTACCGGCAGAAAGTACCCTGCATTAAGCAGAGAACTGGTAAGGAGTAGTACCAGCAACAACATGGAGTCATTATCAAGTGCCCCAAGACAAAGGAACCATTTAGAGATGAATCCGGCTGTTCCCGGTACACCAATCATGGAGAATGCTCCAATTGTAAAGGCAGTCATGGTGAATGGCATAAGTCGTCCGATTCCATCAAGCTGATTCACATATTTTTTCCCGGTGGCTACAAAAATAGCACCGGCACAATAGAAGAGTGTAATCTTGGAAAAAGCATGGTTGGCGATATGAATCGCACCGCCAGTGGTCCCATTAACTGAAACAAGTGCAAAACCAAGCGTGATATATGCAAGCTGACTGATTGTGGAAAAGGCAAGTCTTGCTTTAAGATTGTTATGAGTTAGAGCAATCATCGAAGCAATCAAAATAGTGGCAGATGCAAAATATGCTGTTGGCATTACCAGATGCAGACTCTGCATAAGATCTGGCCCATAAACGTTGTAAATCACACGTCCCACACAAAATACTCCAACCTTCACCACAGCAACGGCATGGAGTAGAGCCGACACAGGAGTCGGTGCCACCATGGCAGAAGGCAGCCAGGAATGAAAGGGCATAAGTCCGGCCTTTGCAAGCCCTGCAAGAAACAATACATACAAAACAATCAATACTGTATGATTGGCATCACCATTTAAAAGAGCCTGAGGACCAAAGTCCAGATTCCCTGTCAGGATATAAGTCAAAACCAGGGCGGGCAGGAAGAAGAGCTTTCCAGCTCCCATAAGGTATACAAGATACTTTCTTGCGCCCTGCTGACCTTCTTCATCCTCATGATGCATGACCAGAGGATAGGTGAAGATTGACACCAGTTCATAACATAGATAGAGCGTAAAAAGGCTGCCTGAAAATGCAACGCCAATGGCAGAACCAAGAGTCAAAGCAAAACAGGTGAAATACCTGGTTTGCGCATGTTCATCAAGACCACGCATATACCCTATGGAATAGAAAGTAGTGAAAATCCAGAGGAAGGATGAGACCGTGGCAAAGAGCATGCCAAAACCATCCACCCTGAACCCCACCGCAAAACCTGGCAGAATCTCTGCAAGGTCACAGCGAATAACCAGACCACTCATCACCTTGGGCAGCATGGAAGCCACCAGAAGAAAAGTAATCACGGCTGCTATCACAGAAACTCTTTCCCGCTTATTCTCATCATCCCTGCAGAGCGGAATCAGAAGAGCCGCCGCTATGGGTGTCAGTGCTGCCAGCAGCGGCACTATTGAATTAATCGTTGCTTCTTCCATTATCCCTTCAACTGTGTCAGTTTATCTATGGAAATCGTACGGCAATTACGAAATACTGCCACTGCGATTCCGAGGAAAAGTGCTGCTTCTGCTGCTCCAATACCCAACAGAAAAAGAGTCATAACTCTAGCTGCAAGTGGATCTACGTGGAGAAAAGTTCCAAAGGCCATAACATTAATCCCCACACCCTGAATAAGTAATTCGAGTGAGATGAGGATACCAATCAAGGTCTTTCTAAACATCATGCCATGCAGACCAATACCAAACAGCAGATGGGCTACA
>Ga0256844_10000420_pt1 | contig 16297 bp, 20 predicted proteins | sample MusselsmetaG_FD_189100 | JGI IMG/M metagenome (GOLD analysis project Ga0256844, IMG submission 189100) | Mussel associated microbial communities from hydrothermal vent at the East Pacific Rise, Pacific Ocean - Mussels | ecosystem: Host-associated > Mollusca > Shell > Unclassified ... | reverse complement strand
AACTATTGAGCTTTTGGTTGCAGATGGACGAATTCACCCTGGACGAATTGAAGAGGTTCATGCCAAAGTAGAAGCTGAGTTTGAACAGAAAATCTTTGAAGATGGCGAAAACATTGTTGTTGAACTAGGATTACTTCCTATGAGTGAAGAGCTTATGAGATTGATTGGTCGTTTACGTTATCGTGCGAGTTATGGACAAAATGCTTTGGCACACACTTTAGAAGTTGCGAAGTTGGCAGCCATTATGGCAGCTGAGATGGATGGTGATGCGAAGTTGGCACTGAGAGCTGGGCTTCTTCATGACATAGGAAAAGCATTAACACAAGAGACAGGTGGAAACCATGTAGACTTAGGTGTTGAAGTATGTAAGCGATACAATGAGCATCCAACGGTCATTAATGCCATATATGCACATCATGGACATGAAGAACCAGATGGGGTTGAGTCGGCTGCTGTTTGTGCTGCTGATATTTTAAGTGCAACCAGACCAGGGGCAAGACGAGAGGTTCTTGAGAGTTTTGTTCAGCGTGTAAAAGAGGTAGAGGAGATTGCTCTTTCTAAAAAAGGGGTGGTTGATGCCTATGCCATAAATGCAGGTAGAGAGATACGTGTTTTTGTAGATGCAGGTAAAATTGATGATACAAATGTCTATTTATTGTCAAAAGAGATTGCCAAAGAGATAGAGAATAAGGTACAATACCCTGGCGAAATAAAAGTAAATGTTATTCGCGAAAAACGTGAAATTCAATATGCTAGGTAGGGTAAATGTCAAACTGTGACAAAATTAAAGCACACATGAGAATGGAAGAGCGTTATGAAACACTGAGTTTAATCTTTGAAAATAGCAAAGAACTTTCAGATGAAGTAACAGCAGCAATCGATAAAATAAAAGAAGAAACAGGTATGACACCTTTTATTTTTGAAAAAACTTCTAAAGATAGAGCAGACATTCATGGAGTTCATATTGAGTTCCATGATGATATACACAGAGTAGGTGGAAGTTTTTTTACAAAACTTCTCAAAGAGTTAAATATAGATAAATGTGAGAGAGATATATGAAAAAAGTAATTTTAACACTATCAGCTGTTGGCTTGTTAGTAGTAAGTGGATGTAATTCTAAAGAAGCTAAGGAGAGTGTTCAGGTAGCTAATAGTGCTAGTACAACAACACAAGCAGCTGCAACCGAAGCGACAATAAGTTCAAATATTGTTGTACTTAAGACAAATCAAGGTGATATTGAACTTAAAATGTTTCCAAAAGTTGCACCACTTGCAGTTGAAAACTTTATAACTCATGCTAAAAATGGTTACTATGATGGGCTTATTTTTCACAGAGTGATTAAAGGTTTTATGATTCAAGGTGGAGACCCTACAGGTACAGGTAGAGGTGGTGAGTCAATCTGGCACAAAGAGTTTGTAAACGAATATGCTCCAAATGTTGTGTTTAACAAACCTTATTTACTGGCAATGGCAAACCATGGACCAAATACAAATGGTAGTCAATTTTTCATTACTACAGAAGCTGCTTCTCATTTAAATGGTGGATACACAATTTTTGGAGAAGTTATCTCAGGACAAGAGAATGTTCGTAAAATTGAAAATACTCAAACGGGTAGAGCTGATAGACCTGTTAGTAAACAGATTATGACGAAGGTTATAGTTAAGTAACAATGCAAAGCATAGATTTAAATAAATTACGTCAAGAGCGTTTAAAATGCCTTGAGTGGAAAAATATTAAACCTTATTGGGAGGCGATTCAAGCCCTCCCAACTCCTCAAAACACAACAATTAAACTTGGTGACACTGTTGAGATGCTTCCTGATAATTTTTCAGAAGAGGAAGAGCAGTTCATTTACGATGCAGCAAAACTCATGCACCCATGGCGTAAAGGACCCTTTCAAGTCTCTAAGACATTCATTGACAGTGAGTGGAAAAGTAACCTAAAATATAATCTACTGCGACCTCATTTTAATTTAAAAAATAAAATTGTAGGTGATATCGGTTGTAACAATGGATATTATTTATTTAAGATGATGGAAGATAAACCCAAACGTTTGGTTGGGTTCGACCCTTCAGGTGTTACCTATTGTCAATTTAAATTTTTAGACCATTTCATGCAGAGTGGAATTAAATATGAACTTTTAGGAATTGAGCATGTAGAGTACTATGAGCATAAATTTGACGTACTTTTCTGTCTAGGTGTGCTGTATCATAGAGCAGACCCTATTGGTATGTTAAAGTCACTCTTTAAAGGTTTAAATGTAGGTGGAGAACTTATATTGGATACTTTTATGATAGACGGTGAAGGAGATTTGTGTTTAACACCAAGAGACCGTTACTCTAAAATGGGAAATATCTATTTTATTCCAACTGTTAATGCATTAAAAAACTGGTGTTACAGGGCAGGATTTGAAGAGATAGAAGTGCTAGATATTGTTAAAACAGAGCATGAAGAACAGAGAAAAACAGAATGGATTAATACGCAATCGTTAGATGATTTTTTAGACAAAGAGAACCAAAATAAAACAGTCGAAGGCTATCCAGCACCCAAAAGAGTATACATTAAGGCTAAAAGGTTAAAAAAATAGCTTAAAAAGTGAAAAAAATATCAAAAGTCCTAAAAATAAGGTATAATTAAACAAATATAAGTCTTTTTATAAATATATTTAAAAAGCTTATAAAATAATATTGTTTAAATATTAAAATATGTTTTTATTTTCAAATGAGTTTAATTTGATATAACTACTAAATTTAATATAAAAGATTATAGGATAGTAATGAGAATATTAACCATTGGGTTTGATGATGACTTCATTAAAGAGTTAGAAGTTGAGCTTGAAAAGTATTTTATCTGTATTGTTGACTCGGCAAGAGATTTGTATGATGCAACAAACTTTACAGACTTTCGTCATTATGAGTTAATCATTATTGTAGACGAAGGTGAAAAATATACTTTAGAAAAATATAGTAATGAAGTTAAAAAGAAGAAACGTGAAACAAAAATCATGGTTCTTACAGCTAACGTAGACAATCAGATCGCTCTTTTTAATTTGGGAGTAGATGATGTACTTGTAAACTTCATAGATTCAGCAGAATTAATTGCAGTAAGAGTTCTTTCAAACATGAGAAAACTTTTTGGTACTCAAATTGATGTTGGTAAGCTAGTTATAGACATTGTCAATAAAAAAATAGAGTATGATGACAAAATAGTCTCCTTAAATGGAAAGACCTTTGACATCTTGGCATATTTGGCACTTAGAGAAGACAGAGTCTTTTCAAAAGATGAAATCATTAATGCACTTTGGGAAGAACCAGAGTATGTAAGTGATAATACTGTTGAAGTAGCCATTAATCAAATTAGAAAAAGATTAAAAAGTATTTTAGGTTTTCAAGTTATACATACAGTAAGAAGACGTGGATATAAGTTTTCTTATGAAAAATAAAATATATCGCGTAGGGTCGGTTTACCGACCATTAACTAGGTATCTATATTTACCAACGGTCGATAAATCGACCCTACGGTTTTGAAATAGTATAAATTTAAGAGTTTTTGACAACTTCAATCCATCGTTTCATTCCCATTTGCTCTCTTTTCAGTGTTGTACTCATTCCGTGACCAGGATAAACAGTAAAATCTCCCTCTACTTTCATCGCTTTCTCTAAACTTTTAACCATTTCATCTCCAGAAGAGAATGGAAAGTCCCATCTTCCTATGGATTGTTGAAACAAAAAGTCTCCAGAGAACCATACATCTTCAATTTCAATGATAGAATTTCCAGGAGTATGCCCAGCAAAGTGTCTAAATTGAATATTTATGTCTTCAATAGTAACTTTTTCATCTCCATCTACCAGATAATCAGCTGTTGATTTAGGGAGAGGCTGTCCAAGAGGGCATTTTTGTAACATAAAAGAATCATTTTTGTTAATATAAAGAGGGATCTTTAATTTTTTTTGTAACTCCGAATTTGACCAAACATGATCGAAATGTCCATGGGTATTGAGTATCGCAATTGGGTTAGAAACGTTGTCAAGTACCCATTTTGTGGCATCCATGCCAGGGTCAATAATGATCTCTTTTTTATCGATGGTAACGATGTAGCAGTTGGTTTGGGTCATCCCCATGGGCTGAATTTTAATTTCCATAGCTAAGCCTTTAGTCTTAAAATAGTGTATAATATTGTCATGAATATATATGAAGTTTTAAAAGAAGCAATTTGCTGTGATTCAATAGAGATTAAAGAAAAACTTACCAGACAATGTTTTGAGTATTGTAGCCAAAATGAATTTATAGATTCCCAAGGGGACGCACCTGAGCTATTCAAAGAGCCATCTTATGCTGGTAAATGTGAAATAGTAGAGGCAAAAAAGCTAGATGCACGAAAAGATTTTGTGAGCAAAGAGGGGTTGGCAGCTTTTGTACATGCAATTATTCACATTGAGTACTCAGCTATTGATTTAGCCTTAGATGCTGTATACCGATATCCTCAGATGAATCAAGCATATAAATTGGATTGGTTAGAGGTTGCATTGGATGAAGTTAGACACTATAAAATGCTCGAAGAGCTTTTAGTGGAGTTGGGCTTCAAATACGGTGATTTCTGCGTTCATTGTGGGCTCTTTGATGCTTCTATGCAGACAGCAGACTCGCTTTTAGAGCGTATGGCAATTATACCTCGCTACTATGAAGCCAACGGACTAGACGTTACCCCTCAAATACTTAAAAAAATTGAAAATAAAAGAAAACTCCCTTTGATCAAAAAATTGATTGATATTTTGCATATTATCTATGAAGAAGAGATTGTTCATGTTCAAAAAGGTGACTATTGGTTTAAATATATTTGTGAACAAGAAGGAGAGAGTCATGATGTCTATTTTGAAATCTTAAATAGATACAAACTTTTAGAAAAATATCGACCTCATGTAAATGTCGAAGCAAGAAAAGAGGCTGGGTTCTCTTGTGCTGAAATAAAGAAATTGGGGAAAGTAGACTGTTTTGAGTAAAAAAACTTTAAAAAGTATAAAAAAAGTAACATAATTTAATAGTAACGTAATAAAACATTATGAAATACAATGTGTTTAACAAAAGATTAATTTAAATAGAGTATAATCCTAATATAAACTAAAATAAAAAGTGAATAAAAATGCAAAATACAATAGAATTTTTTAAACCATCAATTCAAGAAAATACTAAAAAGTACATAGAAGATGTTTTGACCTTTTCTGATAATGGAAAAGTAGAAAAACTTGAGGAGTCTTTTAAAAAATTTATTGGTTGTGAATATGTGTTAGCAACAACCAGTGGAACAGCAGCACTTCATTTAGCTATGTGTGCTTTAGACTTTAAAAGAGGGGACAAAGTTATTTGTAGTATTAACGTTTTCCCATCTGTACCTCAAGCCGTTCGTCATTTTGATGCAGAGCCAATTTTCGTAGATATTGAAGGTGACAATTACAATATAGATTTAGTACAATTGGAAGAAGCATTAAAAAATAATAAAAGTAAGAAGTTAAAAGCTATTATTTTAAATCACATGGCTGGACAAATTGTTGACTTAGAGGCTGTTTATGCAATGGCTAAAACCTATGATGTAAAAGTTATTGAAGATGCTTCTAATGCAATGGGTGCTCAATATAATGGTAACTATATAGGAAATACAGGTGCAGACATTACTGTTTTTTCATTTGCTCCTCATCTATGTAACTCTACTGTTAATGGTGGTATGTTAGTAACTAAAGATGAACATACACATGAACGTGCAAAACTTTTAGGTTTCCACGGAATGCAGAACAGACATTGTGATGAATTTGGTTCAGTTAACTACATTTATGATGTTGTTGATATTGGGTGGAAATACGACCTTAGTCAGATTGAAGCAGCATTTTGTTTAGCTGAGTTTGAGGCTTTGGACAAAACTTTAGAACGACGTAAAGAGATTGCTTCTACCTATAGTAGATTGCTTGCAGATGTTAACCATGTAACCTTGCCAACAGTTGAAGATAGTGATGTTATTTCTCAATATATTGTTGAAATCGATAAAAATCGTGACCACTTTGTAAATGAGTTAAAAAAAGAGGGTGTAAATATCTCTGTTCACTATATGCCATTACATCTGACTGAGTACTATAAGCAAAAATATTCAATGAAAGTTTTTGATTATTCTGTTGCACTTGGTTGTTTCCAGCGAGTCATGTCTTTACCTATGTATGCCTCTTTAACTGATGCCGAAGTTATACGTGTTTGTGATGCTGTTAAAAAAGTTGCAAATGAACATATTTAATGAACGCTAACTCCATGGTCTCTTTCTTTGAGAGACTTTTTTTTAAGCCCACTCTTTTAGATTGGGTTCTTATTTTACTACTTTTACCTCTCTCTTTACTTTATGCTTCTCTTATGTTTTTAAGACGTATATTAACCTTTAAAAAATCATACTCTGTGCCAATTGTCAGTATTGGAAACTTAACAGTTGGTGGGAGTGGAAAAACACCATTTGTTATTGCCTTGGCTAAAAAATATGAAAATGCCGTTATTGTATCTAGAGGTTATGGTCGAGAGAGCAAAGGTTTGGTTGAAGTGAGCTCTCATGGAAAGATTTTGACAGATGTCTTTGCCTCAGGAGATGAGGCAATGTTAATGGCAACTTCTTTAGAAAAAGCATCTGTAATAGTAAGTGAAGACCGAAATATAGCCATTGAAAAAGCAATTTCTGATGGAGCAGAAGTGATTTTTTTAGATGATGGATTCAATAGAGTAAATATAAAAAAATATGAAATATTGCTTTTTCCCTCTAAAATAAAAAACTACTTTACTTTTCCAGCTGGTCCTTTTAGGGAGTTCTTTTTCATGAAAAACTTGGCAGATTTAGCACTTTTTGAAAATCGTGATTTTAAACGAATGGTAGAGGTTGAAAATACTACAGAAAAGATGCTACTTGTAACAGCAATCTCTAATCCTGAACGCTTAGATTCTTTTTTACCAAATGGGGTTGTCTCAAAGTTTTATCTTGAAGACCATGCTTATTTTGAAGAGGAAGTTTTAAAATCTAAAATGATAGAGCTGGGTGCAACCTCACTTTTGGTAACTCAAAAGGATGAGGTAAAAATGCATGGCTTTAAGTTGCCTCTTTCGGTCATGAAGTTAGAATTGCAGATTAATAATGATGTGTTAAAAAAAATTAATAGGTACATAGAGAATGAAAAATAAAATTGATGTTGTAAAAACGCTTTTGGAAGCACTTCCATATATTAAAAAGTTTAGAGATGAGAAGATTGTCATTAAATATGGAGGTTCAGCACAGACAAGTGAAGAGTTGAAAATTCAATTTGCACAAGATATAGTTTTACTTCATACAGTTGGTATGAAGCCCATAATTGTTCATGGTGGTGGAAAAAGTATTACAGACTTATTAAACGACTTGGGTGTTGAGACTAAATTTGTAGATGGACAAAGAGTAACTACAAAAGAGGTAATGAGAATTGCAGAAATGGTACTTTCTGGTGAAATTAACAACGAAATTGTTTCATTGTTAAATAATCAAGGAGGAAATGCCATTGGTATTTCAGGAAAAGATGCAAATTTTTTAGAAGCAATTCCAAAAGACTTTGAGAACTTTGGTTACACAGGGACTATTCAAAATGTCAATCCTCAAATGGTTGAAAAAATGATGGAGGAGGGGTTTGTTCCTGTTATTGCACCCATCGCTTCTTCATCTACTTTAGGGCATCCTGGTTTTAATATTAATGCTGACTTGGCAGCAAGTCAAGTTGCCATTGCTTTAAAAGCACGAAAAGTACTGTTTTTAACAGATACGCCAGGTGTTTTAGACAAAGAGATGGAATTAATCTCAACACTTGATATTGAAACTACAAACTCACTTAAAGAGGATGGTACAATTAATGGTGGAATGGTTCCAAAAGTTGATGCTTGTATTGAAGCATTAAGAGGTGGGGTAAAAAAAGCACATATTATTGATGGAAGAGTTGAACACTCGATATTACTTGAAATTTTGACCTCTTCAGGGGTTGGTACTTGTATTGAGTTGTAAAGACAATAAGTTACAGATTATTTTAAGCTTAAGCAACTTCTTCTAATCTGTTCTAAAAAGAGTTAAACTCTTTGTATACTTCGGGTATGAAAGAAAGTTTAAAAATATTTTTACAAGATCTTAGAAATTCGTTTAAAGATCTTCTTCCCATTATCATTGTTGTTGCATTTTTCCAAACCTTTATTATTCAAGAGATGCCTGAGAATCTACTCTCAATTGTCATTGGCTTAACTATTGTTGCTGTAGGATTGGCACTCTTTATTCGAGGCTTGGAGTTGGGTATTTTCCCTGTTGGAGAGAACTTGGCAATTGATTTTGCAAAAAAAGGGTCAACGTTCTGGCTTCTGCTCTTTGCTTTCACCATTGGGTTTGCGACCACGGTTGCTGAACCTGCACTCATTGCCATTGCTGACAAAGCTGCTGTTATTTCAGGTGGCTTGGTCGATGCCTTTTGGTTACGAATGACAGTTGCACTCTCGGTAGGCTTTGCCATTGCCTTAGGGACACTGCGTATTCTTTTAGGGCATCCAATTCAGTACTATATTATTTCTGGATATATTCTTGTTGTAGCTGTTACCTTTTTTGCACCCAAAGAGATTATTGGTTTAGCCTATGATAGTGGAGGAGTAACGACATCAACTGTTACTGTGCCTTTGGTTGCTGCACTGGGCATTGGACTCTCTTCTAGTATTAAAGGTCGTAATCCTGCCATTGACGGTTTTGGACTCATCGCTTTTGCATCACTTACCCCTATGATATTTGTACAGGTCTATGGAATTATTGTCTATTCACTAGGTGACACAACGGCTACAAGTACACTTTTAGATGCGTCTATGGTAGCAAAAGAAGTAGTTGAGGTAAAAACCTTTTCTCTTTTAGAGACTCTGTTAGAGTTGATTGGTGTCATAAAAGATGTAGCTCCTATTTTGGTAGTTATTTTCTTTTTTCAATATGCTGTTATTAAAAAATCTGTACCACATTTACCAAAGATTATTACAGGTATAGTCATGGTAATATTTGGGCTCTATGCTTTTATTGTAGGTCTGGAGATGGGTCTTTTCCCTATTGGAGAGAGTATCGCTTTTGCTTTAACCAGTATGGACAATAATGGACTCATCTATCTTTTTGCCTTTTTAATTGGCTTCTCAACGACCATGGCAGAACCAGCACTCTTAGCCATTGCGATTAAAGCACAAGAGATTAGTGAAGACCGAATAAAGCAGAATATACTTCGAACTGTGGTAGCATTCGGGGTAGCAATTGGTATTGCATTGGGGGCTTATCGTTTGGTTTCGGGTGACCAGATTCACTACTATATTATTGCTGGGTACTCAGTGGTCATTATGTTGACCTATTTTGCACCTAACTATATTATTCCTATTGCATATGACAGTGGAGGAGTAACGACATCAACCGTTACTGTACCTCTGGTTGCTGCGTTAGGCTTAGGTTTGGCAGAGAACATTGAAGGACGAAATCCTCTTATTGATGGTTTTGGACTCATTGCATTTGCTTCTCTTTTCCCTATGTTAACGGTAATGGGTTATGGAATTCATGCCGAGTATAGAAAGAAAAAACTATTAAAGGAGAAAAAATGAAGTTTACTGCACTAGTAGCAATTATTGAAGATAAAGATGAAGAAGCAGCGATTGACGTTGCAAAAGAGGCAGGAGCAGGGGGCGTAACCATTATTCATGGTAAAAATATTGGTCTAGAAGAGAAAAAAGTTTTTTTTGGATTAACCTTAGAAGAGAATGTATCTCTTTTACTTTTTGTTTTACCTCGTAAACTTTCAATAAAGGTCATGAAAGCAATTCGTGAAAAATTTGATTTGGACAATGCTCAAAATGGTGGATTGGTATTTACTATTCCTCTTAGCCATGTTGCTGGATTAGATGTTAATGAGTTACATAAATTTGAAGATAATATTAAAACAATGTTATAATATATTAAATCGTATTTAAAAGGAAGATATAATGCTAGTAAGTAATGTAATGACTCCAACGGATAAATTAATTAAAATTTCGCCAATGGCTACGGTTAGAGAAGCTCTAAAGTTAATGAGAGAAAATACAGTGCGTTCTGTTATTGTTGATAAAAGTAATGAGAATGCTGCCTATGGGTTGGTAACTTTTAAAAATATTTTACAAAGTATTGTAGCTGAAGATGGAGATATTGACCTGCTTAATGTTTATGACATAGCTGTCATGCCAGCCATCTCGGTCTCTGCAAAGCTCAATGTTCAATATGCTGCTAAAATGATGGTAACAAGTAGTATCAAAAGACTTTTGGTTATTGACAATAATGAGCTACAAGGTATTTTAACCATGACAGATATTATTGAAGTACTCATGGAAAGTGTTGAGTCTCATTAATCTAGTGCCAACTAGAGACTAAAATTAATCTTTTAGTGCCTCTAGTTCATTATGAATTTTCTCTATGTTCAGTCGTTCATTCTCCATACGTTCTCTCTCTATACGCATATATTTTATTGCGAAGTAACTACTAATGACATATAAAATTATTGATATAGCAGAAGCTATAAGTGATGTAAGTTTAACAAAGTTTAAAGTAAGTTCCTCGGTACATATTGAACCACAAAGCTTTAAAACTGTGTCTGGACTGTAAGAGGATATGAAAAAAATAATAGATGTTATTATAAATAGTAAAAAGAAAAAAGTTCTAAAGTACATTGAATATTCCGATATTTAAGTATTTTGGGCTTATTATAACAGAAAAAAATAAATTATTTTAATAAGGATAATAGATGAAGGTAATAATTGACCTAATAGAGGATATTCGAGAGAGTATTCAAAATAATGAAAGCTATCAAATGACAGCTATGTTACTTAAAGAAGATGCTAATAATCAAAAAAATCTTATTTATGCTGGTGAGGCATCAATTGGTTCTTTTCATGTTGATAAATTGTCAAAAGAGTTAATTTTAAATGTTGAACAAGAAAAAGAGCCATTGAGTGTAGGGGAGTTAGTGAAGCATCTTCTCATTATGGACATGGATATGATGATGTATGAGGTCAAATTGGCTGTGAGTGATAAGCACGCAGCACAAGAGTTAGTAGGGTTTGGTTTTAACGCAGCAGATGCTAAATACGCGTTATTCATTATGGCATAATCACCATTTTGCTAAAATAACAAAATTTTAATTTAAGGGTTTACTATGTCAGTAAAATGTGCATTTTTGTTCGCAGGTCAAGGTTCTCAAGCGATGGGTATGGGAAAAGATTTTTTTGAAAATTCAGATGTTGCAAAGCAGATGGTTGCCGATGCAACAACGCGTACGGGAATAGATTTTGAAAAGCTTCTTTTTGAAGAAAATGATGATTTGGGGCAAACAGAATTTACTCAACCAGCCATTCTTTTAGTGGCAGCCATTGCACACAGACTCTTTACCGATGCTATGGATTTGAAACCAACATTAACAATGGGACACTCTTTGGGTGAGTTTTCTGCCTTGGTTGCTAGTGGTGCGTTAGATGCCATTGATGCTGTGGAGCTTGTGAACCTTCGTGGTAAGCTCATGGCTGAAGCGTGTTCAAAACAAGAAGTAGGCATGATGGTCTCATTAGGTTTGTCAGATGAGGTTGTAGAGAATATTTGTGAAGAGCAGAGAACAGCAGGGCTTCAAGTTTGGGCTGTAAATTACAATGCTGATGGTCAGATTGTAATTGCAGGGATTAAAAAAGATTTGGAAGTTTTAGCACCTATTTTAAAAGAAGCAAAAGCAAAAAGAGCAATCTTACTTGACATGTCTGTGGCTTCTCATTGTCCATTACTAGAGAGTGCTTCAGCACCTTTGGCTGAGAAACTACAAGAGATGGTTAAAGATGAGTTTTCAGCACCTGTTATTTCAAATGTAACAGCAGAGGCATATTCAACCAAAGATGAGGCATTAAACTTGTTACCACAACAGTTAGTATTGCCTGTAAAATATAAACACTCAATGGCAAATGTAGATGCAGAAGTGGATTGTTACATTGAGTTTGGTCATGGAGCAGTACTCAAAGGGCTTAACCGAAAAGCTACAAAAAAACCTCACTTTAATGTTAGTGACATGGCTTCTCTTGAAGCGACTATTGAGGCGATTAAGGCACTATAGTTTTACTAGAAGAGGAGAGAGAGTTGTAACTCTTCTTTTCTGTTAGTGTTGACTACTTTTTTTTCAATGGTTTATCAATTTGTTTTTTATCTAAATTGGGCTGAGGTTTTGTTACAATCCCCCTAACCTCATCTTTAGGTTTATCTGCAATTTTCATAGTTCCTACACATCCATTTCCTACTATTGTTACTGTTATTAATATTAATAATTTTTTTATCATTTTTATATCCTTTTTTATTGAAGTTTATATTATAAGGCACTCAATTAGCAAGTAATTTGTTACTTTTCTTAATCTTTTTTTTAAAAATGACATTTTCTATACACATATTTTTATTTTATCTAGATTATGTACTTTTTATTCACATTTAAAAGGCATTGAAATGTTACATTTTGTACCACTTTTTGAGCTTGATATTTTAATCTTTCCATGCATGGTCTGTTCAATAATCATTTTTAATATGTATAGACCTAAACCTGTCCCTTTAGATTTGTGTTTTGTTGTAAAATACGGATTATAAATTTTGTCTATTATCTCATTTGAAATACCACTACCATTGTCGATAATGGATATAACTAAATTACTATTTATAACATGACTTTTTATTGTAATAATACTAGAGTTTGCATCAATGGCATTATTAATAATAATTAAAAGGGCTTGTATGAGTTCAGACTTATATGAGTAAAACTCTATATCGCTTTCTTCTTTATAGTTAATTGTAATATTTTCTTTATTACTAATGTTTATGAGTTTTAATGCAGCATAGATTACATCTGAAATTATGAGTTTCTCTAGACGTTTATCTTGTTTAAAAAAATCCATAAAATCATTAATGGTATTTGACATATAAGAGGTGGTCATCTCAATGTTGTCTAAATGGTCGTTAAAGAGTTCTTTTGTGAGTCTATCTTTCCTGTAATCTAAGTCCATGTTCAAAATTACACCATTAATCTCTGAAAGAGGTTGTCTCCATTGATGGGCAATAACCGATATCATCTCTCCCATGGATGCCAGTTTATTTTGCTGTACAATAAACTTCTCTTGCTCTTTTTTCTCCTCTTCAATAAGTTTAATTTTATAGGAGAGAATAAAAGAGAAGCAGAGAACTTCAAAGAGTGTTAAAAATTGAAAAATGTAATCAGAAGGAATGTCCAATGTAAAAATATTGAGGTATTCAAGGGGTAAAAGTAGTCCAATAAAGGCAATAAAAGTCCATATAATAGAGTAAAATTTTGCAATAGTGTCATTTTTTAAGTAGGCTAAATAGTAGGTGGTTATGATAATAAGACCTATGAAAATTGGTACAACAATAAAGAAGAGGTTAAACAGAATTTGAGCAAATAAAAACTCTTTTGTTTCAAGTACATAGATATTGGTAAGAGTAGCAACTAAAAAATAGACCATAAATATATTTAGAAATTTATTAACTATAGGAACTTTCTCTTTGAAGTTCAATATGGATTGTACAAAGAGCGTAAGTGCAATAAAAAAAGCACCAGAGCTGATGTAAAATATCCAAGTATAGTCTTTAAAATAACGTTGAGAGAAGCCAAAAAGCCCAATGAAATAGACAGATAGCCAAAAAACATAAAAGACATAATAGAGGTAAGCTTTAAATTTTAAAAGAAAGTAGAGAAATAGATTGTAGAGCATCATAAGAAGCATACCCCCAAAAAATATGCCTTCAACAATATTATAGGTCTGATAATAGTCAACAAGGTAAGCTTTAGTGACTAATGAGAAGTCTATGTCTATTTTATTGTAATTTTTTATTTTAAATAAGATTTCAAGCTCTTCATTTGGCTTAATTTGTACAGGAAAAATCATGTGATTTGTATTAAATGCTCTCTCTCTGTTTTTAGCAATAACACCATCTTCAATATAGTTAAGTAATTTTTTGTTTTTTAAGAGAAAGAATTCAATATGATAGGTAAATTGATTTTCAGATTTTAAGTAGTAATATTTTGTTTTAGAGGAAGTGTTTTTGAGTTTTAATTTTGTCCAATAGGCAGATTCTCTATTGCTAAAAGTGTTAAACTCTTTTTTATTTTTAACCCATTTTTTACTAAGTATCTCTTCCACTTGTTTATCTTCTTTTGTATCGAGTCTATAGCTTAAGTAATTTTCAATGTTATAGAGTGATTCTCCTGAAACTTCTAAAGTTTCTGCATGAGAAAATTGTACAAAAAAGAGAAAAATCAACAATAATATTTTTTGCACAATGATTCCTAACTGTAAATATTTTAAAATATTATATAGTTTTTTTAATCATTTAGCTATAATTTCACAAAAATAATTAGGAAATTTTACAATGAGCAAAATTGCGATTATGGGTGCAATGCCTGAAGAGATTGAACCACTATTAAAAAAAGTAGAAAATATTAAGAAAATCGATTATGCGAACAACAGTTACTATGAAGCAACATACAAAGGTAAAGAGTTGGTTATTGCGTACTCTAAGATTGGAAAAGTATTTTCCTCTTTAACTGCTTCTACACTTTTAGAGAAGTTTGGCTGTACAAAACTCCTTTTTTCTGGGGTGGCAGGTGCTATTAATCCAGAGTTGAAAATTGGTGATTTGATTATTGCAGATAAGCTTTGTCAACATGACTTAGATATCTCTATTTTTGGACATGCTTACGGGTATGTTCCAGAGGGAGCAGTGTTTGTTGAATCGGATGCTACTTTAAGAGAGGTTGCTAAAGAGGTTGCCAAAAAAAGTGAACTGAGTTTAATCGAAGGTACTATTGCTACAGGTGACCAGTTTGTCGCTTCAAATGAGAGAAAAGCATTTATTACGGAGCATTTTAAAGCTGATGCTTTAGAGATGGAAGGGGCAAGTGTTGCTGTAGTTTGTGATGCATTAAATGTTCCATTTTTTGTACTGAGAGCCATTTCAGATACTGCCAATGATGATGCAGGTATAGATTTTGATGAGTTTATGGTAGGTTCAGCGATTATTTCTGCTAATTTTATTTTAGACATGGTTGAAAACATAGATTAATAATGGGAGAGAAGATGAGTAGGGTGAGAGAGCCACAATTAAACATTTCAAAAAAACTTTTACGAGTAGTAGGCAAAACCAATGCAAATTTTAAGTTAATTGGAGAAGGTGATAAGGTTTTGGTGGGACTAAGTGGTGGAAAAGACTCTCTGGCTTTAATTCATATTATGAAACATATTCAAAAACATGCACCTTTTAACTTTGAATTTGAAGCCTGTACCATTAAATATGGAATGCCAGGCGAGGTCTATGACCAAGTTTCAGAGCATTGTCAGAAGTACAACATAAAACATACGGTATACGATACAAATATTTTTGAGATTTCAAATGATGCCATTCGTGAAAATTCATCATTTTGTTCTTATTTTTCAAGAATGAGAAGAGGGGCATTGTATACGTATGCTGAAGAGAATGGATTTACAAAGGTGGCACTTGGTCACCACTTTGATGACACTGTAGAGAGTTTTTTTATGAACATGTTTTACAACGGAAGCATGAGAGCCATGGCACCTATCTACAAAACAAATAGAGGGTTTCATCTTATTCGTCCACTTATTGAAGCGAGAGAGAAACAGTTGAGTGCATTTGCTGTTGACAATGATTTACAACCAATAGGTGATGAAGCTTGTCCTGCAATGCTAAAAGATGTAAAAATGCCTCATGCCAGAGCCAATATGAAGCTCTGGTTAGAGGAGTTAGAGAATGATAACTCTAAAGTTTTTAAAATGATTCGTGCCTCATTTAAACATATTCATGATGACACATTTTTAGACCCTGAACGTTGGAATAGGGACGATATTAAACCTGTTTAATAAATTTTGAATCATATAAAAAAGGATGAACATCTAAGGTGAATTTTTCAGAAAATTTCTTGATAAATGTATCGAGTTCACCTTTTGTTCCAATCCAAGTAGGAAGATGTAAGTGTGCATAGTTTTTTTCAATTTGGGTAAACCCTCTATAAGATTGTAGGGCATTTCTAAGTTTTTCTATATAGCTTGCTTTTTCTTGACGACTCATATTCATATCCTTTAAATTTTTAATATCATTAACTATAACTAATATTAACTTAAACTTAAATAATTAAACTAAGATTTTAATTTAAAATTATTTAAAACAAAAAAAAGTATCTTC
>Ga0256844_10000419_pt1 | contig 16322 bp, 24 predicted proteins | sample MusselsmetaG_FD_189100 | JGI IMG/M metagenome (GOLD analysis project Ga0256844, IMG submission 189100) | Mussel associated microbial communities from hydrothermal vent at the East Pacific Rise, Pacific Ocean - Mussels | ecosystem: Host-associated > Mollusca > Shell > Unclassified ... | reverse complement strand
ATGACATCTGTATATTTTGTAATTATATTTACGGATATTAATGCTTTAATTGTAAACTTTTTTAATGTTGACCAACATATCTTTATGTTTTATCTTCAAGCTAATATTTTATTTTGTTTATCTCCTGTAATCTTAAGCATTGGATTTTATTTGCTATATGAGTCTTGTCAAATCAAACGACAAATAATTTTAAAGGAAGATAATGATATTTAAACCAAAACACATACTAGTTGCTCTTCTTGTCTCAACACTAGGACAAGGAAATAGCAATCAACCTATAGAACACTTTGGACTGAAGTAGATGCACAAGGTCATTAAAATATGTTTGCTAGATTAACTTCTCCTAAAATAGAATTATTAAAATGGATTGGCATTATTTCTATGGTATCGGATCATGTGGGGGTATTGTTTTATCCTCTTCTTTTAGAATTTAGAATGGTTGGAAGACTTGCATATCCTCTATTTGGGTATGTGCTTATCCATAATTATATTTTTTATAGCAAAAATAAAACAAACTACATAAAAAGACTGCTTATTTTAGCAGTCATATCAGAACCTTTACACTATATGCTATTTGAAAAATATTATGCATGGATAAATATCTTCTTTATGTATGCTATGACTCTTTTTTCTATTTATATCATTGAAGAATCAAGTATTTTTTTAAAAAAAGTAAAATTTAGAAAAATACTTATATGGATTATTTTTATATTATTTTTTGCACTATCTTTTTTTATTGAATATGATATTAGAGGTTATCTTTTGTTGCTCTCTTTTTACTATCTTTTTAAAAAAATAAAAAAATATATGCTTGTTTTTTCATTTCTTATCTTAGCTTTGTTGGACGCACCTTACCCACCTTTTATCTTAAGTAGTCTTTTTATTTATCCTATAATTTATTTTGTATCAATATCAAAGATACCTGTAGTTTTTAGAAGTAAAGTATTTTTCTATCTTTTTTATCCTGTACATATTGCTATCCTTTTAGGCTTTAAGTTTAATTTTTGAAACGAAAATTAAACTTTTAGTTTTATTCTGCTATAATTCTTTACATAGTAAAAAATAAAGTAATATTAAGATAAAATTATGAACATGAATGAAAATACTATTAAACTTAACAACCTTTTGCTTGATATACCAAAGATTAGTACCGAACAACACACTCTTTTAGGTACTATTTTGAAAACTATTAAAGAGGAAAAGAAAAGTGAAAACTTCTACTTGATAGCGTCAAGTGTATTTCCAAATCTTTCAGCAAACAAGATAAAAGAACTTCTAAAAGAGAATCTAAAATTTACATTAACTGATGTAGAAAGAAATGAATGGTTTTCAGTAAATATTATAAATGAAATTAGAGTATCTGATGATAAAGTATTTTTTCGTCCCGCTCATATTTTATATGATATTATAAATGCTTCCACAACTCCCCCTGTGTATTTTTATCTAAAATATGTTTTATTCAATGGTATACGATATAAACAGACACTCTTGTTTTTAAACTATTTTTCTAAAAGCGGTAAAGTAGATTTTTCTATTGAGCTTAACAACCTAAAGGGTGTTTTAGAGTTTGAAAAACATCAATATAGCAATTTTAGTACTTTCCGAACTTCTGTCATTGATAGAATTGTAAAAGACATTAATGAGAAAACAAGATATAAGATAACGTATAAAACGGCAAAGAAGAAAAATGCTACAAAAATAATATCAATTTTATTTAATATTTCAAAAAAAAATAACAATGAATAAACTTTTTTTTATCTTTTTTATAATACTTACAGGTGGGTATTCAGAAACAGGGCTAGAGATTGTAAAAATGGCAAATAAATATATAGGGAAGCCTTATGTATATGGTGGAAATTCTTTAACCAAAGGGATTGACTGTTCGGCTTTTGTGAAGACAATTATCAAAGAAAAGAGTGGCATTGCTTTACCTAGAACAGCAAAAAATCAAGCAATTAACACTAAAAGATGCTCTGATGTTCATCTGCTATCAAGTTTAAGACTAGGCGATGCAATTTACTTTAAGAATAAAAAAGGAAAGATACATCATGTTGCATTGGTTACAGGATTTGATGCAAAAGATGGTTACCCTTTTATAACTCATGCCAAAGGTGAAGAATGGGGAGTAGTTCGTGAAAAGATGAGTGATAATTACCGCCAAGAGTTTTATATAGGGAAGCGTTTTACATCATGTAAAAATAAAATATTTAAAACACTTTTGATAAAAAATTTATAGGAGGTGGTGAATAAAAAATAAATGGATATAGGCAAGCAATTTAATAAAAAGATGATGAAAAATAAAAATATGAAAGAAGATGATGAAAAATAAAAATATGAAATTTTTTATGATATTCGCATTATTTGCGATGATGAGTGATGTAGTATTTGCAGGAGGACTTGCGAACGTAACAACAGCAGTCAGTAACACGGTTACTGATTTTCAAACTATTGCTAAAATATTGGTTGTGTTGGCTCTTACTTGGGTAGGCTTTATGTTAATGTTTAAAAATGCAGGTATATCTGATATTTGGCATGTTGTTATAGGTGCATTGGTTATAGGTGCTGCTGGAAAATTCGGCCCACTATTACTAGCATAGATAAAAAGAAAGAAAGGAGAAGAAAAAATGCAGAATGACTTAGTGTTTAAAGGTATGACTAGACAACCTTACTTCTATGGTGTGCCAATGATACCTATTGTGATTGGGGGGATTTTTATTCTCATACTTGCTATTGTAGTTCATTTAATTTTTCTTCTTTTGCTTTTCCCATACTATATTGCATTATACTATTTGACAAAAAATGATGAACATTTCTTCTCAGTGTTGGCTAATAGTATTAGAACAGCACGCTTTACAAAAGATAAGTATAATCAAACAAAAACATATAGTGCAACATCTAAATATAGACATGTCGTAAATCCTAAATTATCAATTCATCCTATAGATGGAATGTCTTCTTTACAAGATTTTTTACCTTATAGTACACATATATCTAAAGATATAATAAAAACAGAAGATAATACATATATTGCTACTTGGGTCATAGATGGTGTATTATTTGACATGGTAGAAGAGTATTATTTAGAGAATGAAAAAAATTCATTAAACAACATTCTGCGTACTTTGTCCTCTGATAGTGTATCAATATATACGCACTCTGCAATGATACCATATAGTGATAAATTGGATTATGAGTATAGTTCACCCTATTTGAAAGAATTTTCAGATGCTTATTATGCAAATATCCAAAATAAAAATTTACATATCTCATTAAAATATTTAACGGTAGTTTATAAGCCATTAAAAACTTCTATTGATTTAAAAAAATTTACAAAACTTGGAAATGACAAAAAAGGAAATGACAAAAAAGAAATAGCTATTAAAAAGTTTATTTTTCAAATGAATGAAATTACAAACAGAATAGATGGTGCTTTTGAAAAATATCAGATTGAACGACTTGGATTATATTATGAAAAAGGGATTACATATAGTACTCAGTTGGAATTCTTAAACTTTTTAATAGCAGGTAAATTTAAGAAAATTAAACTGCAAAATGCACCAATAAATGAATACTTATCGGGTGGTGCTTCTAATGTAAAGTTTAATAAAAGTTTAATGCAAGCGAAATTTAATGATGGTACAAGCAGATTTGCAAAATCTTTAGAAATAAAAGAGTTTTGTTCTCATACCTATGTAGGTATATTAGATACTCTACTAGAAAGTCAATTATCTTATACAATTACACAAAGTTTTGTACCAATGGTTAAGCGTGATGCTAAAAATGCACTAAGTCTACAAAAAGGTAGACTTGTAGGTTCTCAAGATGATGGGCTTAGTCAAATTGAAGAATTGAGTATCGCCCTTGATGATTTAATAAGTGATAGGATCTCTTTTGGGGAATATCACTTTTCTATTATGATTTATGGCGACACCATAGAAGAGGTGAAGAAAAATACAGAAACTATGACGGTTAAACTTGAAGATATAGGACATCTTGTTACACAGTCTGATATGGCATTTCCTGCTACCTATTTTGCACAGTTTCCCTCTAATTTTTACTTAAGACCAAGGGTGAGTATTATAAGCTCATTAAATTTCGCTACATTTCTATCATTTCATACATTTTTATTTGGAAGACGAGATAAAAACTGTTGGGGAGAAGCCATAACAATTTTACCTACTCCTTCAAAGTCTCCTTATTATTTTAATTTACATAAGACTATAAACGAGGATGATTTTGGAAAGTTTAATTTAGGAAATACATTAATTATAGGGCAAGCTGGTACAGGTAAAACTGCATTTCAAACATTTTTATTAAACATGATGATGAAGTATGACAATAAAAACACTTACCCTACCAATATAGACAATAAATATAAACAGTTTTCCGCAATATACCTTGATAAAGATTATGGGGCAATGACAAATATATTAGCCGCAGGAGGAAAATATATAACTCTCATAAATGGTGAAGAAACAGGTTTTAATCCGTTTATGTGTCCTTCTTCAAAACGAAATATTAATAAGTTACAAAAACTTATAAAATTAATGATAGGCACTAAAGTAAAGATAACACCTTTAGAGGATAAAAAAATATCAGATGCGGTGAATTATATTATGAACGAGTTTGATATAAAAGAAAGAAATTACCCCATATCATTATTGATGGAAAATATCGCAGAAGATGCAGAAAGTGAACACTCTTTAAAAAGTGCTTTAAGCTTGTGGGTTCATGGTGAAAAACACGGATGGGTATTTGATAATAAGACAGACAATTTTGAAATAGACAATTTTGAAATTATAGGAATTGATGGAACAGAATTTTTAAATGATACAGAGGTAGGCAGTGTTATGAGCTTCTATATACTTTGGCGTGTAATGGACATAAGGGATGGACGAAGATTAGGTATATGGATAGATGAAGCGTGGCAATGGATAAAGGACGATTATACGTCCGAAGAAGTTCATAATAGCTTTAAAACAAATAGAAAAAATAATAATTTCATGGTTTTAGGTATGCAGAGCGTGGAAGATTTTTTAAAAAATAAATCAGCACGAGCAATTATAGAAGAAAGTGCAAATATCATATTGTTTGCAAATCCCAAGGCAAATGAAGAGGATTATATGAGTGGGTTAAAATGTAGTGAAGAAGAGTATTTACGAGTGAAGCACTTTAATCCCTCTGAGTTTAACTGTCTCATTAAACGTGACGAGGGTAGTGTGATAGCTACTATTGATTTGTCAGGTATGGAAGATATTTATCTTAAGATTTTGTCTACAAATAAAACAGATGTGGAAAATATAAAGAAAATATATGAAAATGATGATTTTTCACAAGAAGAAAAGTTTTTAAATTTAAAAGCTTATTTTAAAGGATAAAGAATGAAAAAAATAATATCACTAATATTGATAGCATTTATTACAAATGGTTGCACATTGGCGGGATTGTCTGTGTCTGACAATATTGAGAAGCATCTAACACAGGAAGAATGGGAGAGTGTTAATTCTAAAGGAATAGAAAGAGAGATAAAATGAGAAAAAATGATGATGTAGAAGCCGCAATGGATTTTGAAAAGAAACTTTCAAATATTTTAGGAAAATCAAATAATCGTGCTTGGTTCATTACTTTTCTATCTCTTTTTTTAACTATGATTATAGCCACCCTATATATATATAAGCCTATTGTTAAGACAATACCTTATGTCATTAAAGTAGACAGTGAGGGCGTACCCTCGCTACTTACATCAGTTGATAGTAAAAAAATAACCATAGACGAGGGATTAGATAAATATTTTACAAAAGAATATGTAAAAAGAAGAGAGGGCTATTATTATTCTTTGATTGAAGAAGATTACCTTTATGTACAATTACTCTCTAATGAAAGAGTATCAAAAGAATACCGTAGTATTTATGAGGGTGAAGACAGTAGAGACAAAATATTAAAAGATACGGCTACCGTTGCAATAAAAATAATAAGTATCACTTTAGGAGAAAGTGCGGGGGTAAAAAATGCAACAATAAGACTTAAAGCAATAACAAAGAAGGATAACACTTATGATGTCACAAAACATCATATTATAAATTTGAGTTATGAGTATAATCCTGATTCTCTACTGAATGAAAAAGATAGATTAATCAATCCCTTAGGATTTAAAGTTATAACCTACAGGGATGATGAGGAAATAGAATGAAAATGAAAAAAATAATATTAATATTCTTTGGAGTTAGTCTTATTACAAATAATGCATTTTCTATAGAGAAAATAAGGGAAGTAAAATATAATCCAAATGATATCATTAATATCACTGCAAAAGAAAGTCTATTAACAATCGTTGAATTTGATGATGATGAAAAGGTAATCGATGGAAACGCAGGGTTTAATCAGGGATGGGTAATTAAAAAAAGTGGGAATATTGCATATATTACACCAAAACCCTATCTCGCATCAATAGCTGTAAGCGAGGATGGAGAAACAATCCCTAGAAAGGGGATAATTTATCCAAATGTAAAAGATTGGAAAACCAATTTTTTTATAAGAACAAATAAGAGATTATATATAGGTGACTTGGAATTATCCAATACTAGAAGTAATTATAAAATTAAAATGAAATATCCAAAAGAGGATTGGAAAAAGAAAAAAGAAGAATGGACTAAAAAGAAGAAAAAAATGTCTAAGGATAAAATATTAAAAGACTTGAACAAAATTGCAGTACCAAGAAATTGGAATTATTATAAAAAAGTAAATAAAAGAAGTGAGGATATTGTACCCAATTATGTATACGATGATGGCAAATTTACCTATTTTGGTTTTGATAGGACTAAAAAGATGCCTACTATTTTTATTAGAGAGGACCAGGATGAATTAAGTACCAATTCCCACACACGAAGAATAGGAAGATATTACGTAAAGGTGGTTCATAAAACAGGTAAAATATTCTTTCTAAGAAGTGGTAAAAAGCTTGTGGGTATTCTTAATAATGGATATGGGGTTAATCCCAACTATGAATATGATACTACAAGTAGCAGAAAGGTAAAAAGGGTAATTAAAAAATGAGTGAAGAAATAGAAGCAGGGCATTACGAAGATGCCGATAGTGAAAACGTACTACTTGAGGAAAATCAAGGGTCTAAACCGCTTAAATGGGTTTATATTACGATAGGTATACTTTCTGTATTATCGGCAGTAGGTATTTTTTATGTATTCTTAAAAGACGCCCCACTACCTATAAAAGTTGAAAAAATAAAACAAAATTCTGTTAAAGAAAAAGTATTCCCAAAAATAAAAGTATTTGATAAAAAAGAACTTAAAACAGTCTCTAATATACCAACTTCTTCAAATATGCCCACTTTTCCAAATATGCCAACTATCACCATTGAACCTAAAAAAATTTATACGCCAAAGCTTATAAAAACAGGTGAAGGAAGCTTAGATATTTCACAAAATCTAAGCAACTTAGACAAAACAAAAATACCTATTAGGAAAGTAGGCATCAAGAATAAAACTGTTGTAAAAGCCTATAGAGGTGGGATTAGTAGTGTGGCAGGAGTACACCAATATGACCCAAACTTATCACTTGCTAGAGGAACGCTTATTCCTTGTAGTATGAATACAAGACTTATCTCTATGGTATCAGGACAATTAACCTGTACTGTTTCAGAAGATTTATACTCTGTAAATGGAAACGTGCTTTTACTTGAAAAAGGTTCAATGGCAGTTGGTTCTTACAAGAGCGAACAGATGCAAAATGGAACAAATAGACTATATGCTATTTGGGATGATATACGCACTCCAAATAATGTAATTGTTTCTGTTGGAAGCGGTGCAGCAGATGAACTTGGAAGTGCAGGAATGGTAGGGGAAGTGGATAATCATTGGGGCTTAAGGTTTGGGGGAGCAGTACTTGTAAGCATTATAGAAGATGTGCTATCAGCAGGATCTAGTAGTTTCAGTAGAAACCAATCTATAACACTTAATACCTCAAATTCTACTATGAACCAAATGGGGCAGACTATATTAAAAAAATATATAGACATACCACCGACTTTATATAAAAATCATGGAGATTTAATACATATCTTTGTGAATAAAGATATAGACTTTTCACAGGTTTATTCTCTTGAAAGATGATGATATGAATAAAATGCAAAATCGCTCTTTAGAGAAATATGTAAATACATATTTTGGGGAACTGCTCAAAAGAGAGGACGTTACGGAAATTTGTTATAACGGAGATACTTACCTATTTGTATTAAACAATAAAGGAGAGTGGGAAAAGCACGACACGAACTTTTCCTTGCAGTCTGTACAGGCTTTAGCAACAGCCGTAAGCTCTTCACGAGACACAGAGATTAAAGCTTCAAAGCCTATTTTAAGTGCAACTTTGAACAATAAGGAGAGGGTGCAAATTGTACGTAGTCCTGCTACAAGTAACGATATTGTATCTATTACTATAAGAAAGCCTAATACGTTTAAGATAAGCATGGAGTCATACGAAGAACAAAAGTTATTTGAATTAGCAAAAAGCACACAAATAAAAGAAGATCCTTTATTGCCCTTATATGAAAAAAAAGATTTTAAATCTTTTATAGAGTTAGCAGTATTACTAGGTAAAACAATTATCATAGCAGGGGCAACAGGTAGTGGTAAAACCACTTTTATGAAAACGCTCATGGACTACATACCCAAAGAAGAAAGAATAATAACTATTGAGGATGTAGAAGAATTGGTTTTTACCGAGCATGAAAATTTTGTACAACTGTTTTACCCAAGTGAAGCAAAAAGCGATAGTGCATTAAACGCCACAACACTACTAAAAAGTTGCTTAAGGATGAAGCCCGATAGAATACTTTTAGCAGAGCTTAGGGGTGGCGAAACTTTTGATTTTATTAATATTATTAATTCAGGACATAGTGGCTCTATCACCTCATGTCATGCAGGAAGCGTGGAAGAAACTTTTAGAAGATTAGAACTCATGATGTTACAAAATGAAAGCGGTCAAAAGATACCTTTTCCTGTGATACAAGAAACACTTAGGAACACTATAGATATAGTGATGCATCTTGCAGACACAAAAGATGGCAGAAGAATTACATCGGTTTATTATAAAAATGCAAAAAAAGGAAATATAAAATGAATATGATAACAGGTATTATCTCGATAACCTTGTTCATAGGTGGGTGTAGTCAGAGACATTATCATCCTATACAGCTAGAAGAGAAAGCAGAAAGCAATATAAATATTAGATTGCTTGACAGAAGACACCCCAGCGTGCCTAAAGATAAGTTTTTTTACAGTAAAAATTGGCACTATAAGCAAAATATACATAATAAATATGATTTTTTAAGAAATGATGAAATAGCAGATACTTTTTATTTAGCACACCATGCTACACGTATTTACATAAGAGGAGGAAAGCACGCTATTTATCGTTATAAAAAATATTTTTTATCGCATCAATTAGAAGCCAAAATCTTATTAATACCACAAGAGAACTACAAACGTAATATGATAAGAATAGATTATTTTTCTCTCATGAAAAGTGCCATTATACCAAATGAAAAAAAAGGGCATATCTTATCAGTTAAAAATATCATTAAAGCCAATAGTGATATAGTAGAAATACCAAAAAATAATATCAAGGAGATATAACATGAAAAAAACAATCTTAACAGTAATAGTCACACTTGCACTTATAGGGTGTGGTGGTGGAGGAAGTAATCCTATATCGACTACAATGCCTACAAGCGATGGAAAACTTCCTACGGTTGATGTCAAGTATACGCTTAACGGAATAAAACGCCCTACGTGCCATAATGCAGATGATATAGGGGAGTTAACCCCAGATGATAAAGATTTTGTACTTTGTATTTGGCTATGTGGAAAATATGATAATGCTTCTCCTATAGCAGTTTCCCTCTCATTTAAAAAGAATGTGAATACACCGCAAGGAGTATGGGAACTTGAAGATGAACATATAACGGAAGTAAGTAATTCAATTTGTAAGGACGGAACAAAAATATGAAAAAGGTAGTTTTTTATTCCATGCTAATAATATTTCTCATGAACCATAGTCTACACGCTACAGGACTTCCTGTTGTAGACGTTGCGAATACAGTACAAAGACAACTTTTGGACGCTATGAAATGGGTAAACATGGCGAAGCAATGGGAAGATGAGTATAAAAGATGGAAAAACCAATATAAAGCGATTAGAGATGTACGATTAGACGGCAGTCTTTTGGACAAAATAGCTGAAGTAAACACCATATTAAAAAACAACAATTTGGATTTTTCAGACCTTGATTTGGAAAATCCAAAATCTCAAATGGGTGTATATGCCAAATCCTTGTTAAGAAATTTCAATTTGTTTGATGATTGTACCAAGATGGGAATTGCTCAAACTAGAATATGCAAAAATGAAATGATACGAAGTCTACAAGAAGTAAGTGCTGTCAAATCAATTTCAGAAAATGCTAATGAACTGATTGAAAAATTAAACAGTCTAACCCTGCAGTTGAAAAACGCTGAAGACGACAAGGAAACGCAAGATATAACGGCAGGTTTGCAATCGACAACGGCAAGTCTCAACGCCCTAAAAATGCAGTATGAAATGCTTGAATTGAGAAACAAAGCTTCCAAAAGAATTGATTTGAGACAAGCAAAACAATTAAGAATGGAGAGATTTAAAAATTCAGAAGCTTTCTACAAAAAAACTATTTTTTAAGGATACAAGATGTTTGTAGATTTAAGAAATATTGGTGACAACATCATTGCACTTATTAATCCCAACGATGCGTTAGTGTTGGTTGCAGGATTCAAAGCAGTTGTTTCTGCTTGGTTCATTGGCTACTTATTGTATGTTGGGTATATGACAATGGCAGGACGTACTAGAACACCCTTATCAGATATAATGATAAAAGTTGTTGTATTTACAGCTATATCAGCCTTTGCCTTTAATATCGGTGGGTGGTACAATCTTGCCATTAATGCCATTAATGGTTTAAATACGTGGGCTAGTAGTGGCAGTACTGATTCAATATACTTAAAATTAGATTTAGGTCTATGGGAAATAGACAAATTACACGAGGTATTCATCAAAAATGATGATACGTGGGGTTACCCATTGATTGCAAGCTTAGGAGCTACGATTGTATATATATCATACTATGTTTTTGCAGTTTATATCACTGCATTGCTAGTAATAAATTCGCTTACTTTAAAACTCATTGTTTTCATATTTCCCGTTGCTGTCATGACCTTGTTTTTTCCAATGGTAAAAGGTGTTTTTGAAAGATGGTTAGAAATAGCTATATCAAATATTTTGACCATTCTCTTCATATCAATTTTCTTCAATGCTATATGGAGTGCAACCTATCAAAAAATGATGGACATCATAGCATCTGCTAAAGATTTAGAGATACTAACTGTGGCATTTTCTCTAGCAGGTTTATATGCGATGGGATTTTTTTTAATCAAAGTATCGGTAGCTTTTGCAGAAAAACTCACAAGAGTATCTGCAGAGTATCTACCAGGTGCGGTAGCTAAAAGTTCAGCTATTGGAGCGACAACGGTTGCATATATAGTAACTAATGCAATTAAAAATGTAGTAACAAAATCTGCAAATGATGCTAAAGCAAAGGAAGAAGAAAATAAAAAAAGTTCTTTTAGCTCTCCTAGAAGTACAAGCGGTGGGAATAGCACTAATTCTAGTGCGTCTAGTCTAAATAAAAACTCAAATAGTAAAAATCAAAGCAGTAGAAAGTGGGCTAAAGTGGGCTCTATCAATAAATACAAAAAAGCAAAAGATAATGAATAAATTAGCATCCGTTCCGTAAACCCTCGCCGTTAAGGGAGGGGTAGTTCACTCAAATAGAAATGACAGTAGTGATATTGCAAATATTATTTTTAGTACCATCATTAATAGCTCAAATGTAATACTTATTGTCACTTTTGTAATTATCCATAATACTTCTAGTATTGTTAGTATTTTATTCTGTGTTTCTTTTTGACGGTCATTTTTTATATATGTAAAGTATTTCATTTTTCCCTTCCTTTCAAAAGTTCAATCATTTCATCTTTCATTTCTAATTGGGCTTGAAGCGATTTAACTTTTTCTCTAAGTACTGCTATCTCTTTTGGTGTTTTGCCTGTTGTCGTCTCTTCTATGGGTGTTATTGCAACTGTTTTCAGCCACTTATTTTTATCACTTGAACTAAACCCTGCATTTATCGCATTTTGTTCCATGATTTTCTCTTGTGCTTTGCTTATATAAATCATTTTTTTTATATGTTGTTTATCCTCATCTACCTTATGTGGCGCACCCATATTACTATTATTTTTTTGTTTCATGGGTGCAGATTTTTTTACCGCTGCTACTTTCTCAGCCGTTAGCTTTGGGGTATTCTTTTGTAAGTTTTTTATTATTAGTTTTTTACTCATGCTTTATCCTTGTAAATGTAGGTTTATTAATGTTTTTGCTAACTTCTCCATTTCAGCAGATGCTTCTTTATTTCCTGTTAAGTTTGCTGCTTCCTGTACTGTTTTACCATCTATGAGAGATTTATCGTAGATTCCTCTTGTTCTAACCGTAAAGGGTATTTTATTAAGCCCATTTTCTCCTTTTGTGATAGTACTTAATAATTCCATTCTTTCCTGTTCTTTAAAAATATTCTCTATGTGAGAAAATTTAGTTGCAAATGAATGGATATTATTCAAAATTACATAACTTTTTATTTCATCTTCTGTTTCGTTTGCGATGTCTTCAAGTATCACAGAGTACTTTTTGACTACGGCTAAAAGTTCTGTTACCTTATCTGCTACGGGTGTAAGATTTATGTCTGCACCCATAATTGCTAATCTTGTTATATTACTATCAAAGCCACCACTATCTACAATGTTTATTTCATCTTCTTTGGTGTCATTTATATATTCTATAAACTCTTGTTCGTTTTTTATGTTAATTATGTAATCTAGAGGTGTTTCTCTTTGCTCATTTATTGATACACAAGTATCTTGTATATCTAAATCTAGTAATCTTACTTTATACCCTAATAGCTTAAATGCCATTGCAAGATTATAAGATAATGTGCTTTTCCCTGTACCACCCTTTTGGTGTGTTAAATTGACTGTCATGTTGTACCTTTTTGATTGTTTTTGTACATAATTATAACTTATTTAGTATTAAATTACCATTAAATATGGCACTAAATAAGGGGCTTACCGTGAATTTGATTGGCGTTTTTGCATATTGTGCTGCTTGACTATGTGAGTGTTTCATCTTCAAGTTCCCATACTCCTTGCGGTATATTCACATTCTTTTTAAATGAGAGGGAAACTGCTATAGGAGAAGCATTATCATATTTTCCACATAGCCAAATACAAAGTACTTTTGCATTGTCTTTTGGTTTAAGCGTTCCTAAAAAGGAAATAGAAAAGCGTAACGGTCAAGCTTTTCTAGTTTTTATGGAATTTTAGGGTACTTCTTACGAAGTACTCTTACATTTGAAGTTCGCAAAAAGCAGATGAATAACTTGCCGTTCGTGTACTCACTAAAAGTACCAGGACCACTATGTGGATCATGGCACTTTTACAAGTAATTCACAAGCGTTTTTACTTTATCGCTATGGTGGTGGGGTTGGTTTTAGTTTGGGGTTTCTTCTGAGATAAATCTCTTTTTTTGAAGAGCATAGACGGCGTGAGCCGTTTTGTGCTTCTACTTCCTCTCTTCTAGTATTTTTATATTGGATAGGTATTGGTTGCAGTATTCCTTGTCGTTGATAATAATTGTTACTTTTTCATGTGGGTCAAGATGGTATCTTTTTGCTTTATATATTTTACCTTTTTTTAAACCATTCTCTTTATCATCTTGTATAAGTTTTACCTGCATTAAGATTTTATTTTTTTTGTCAAACTCTTCAGTATTTTGTACTATTTTTTCCATTCTCATAAGAAAATTTATTGTTTCAATCATTCTTTTTCCTTTATTTTATTGGTGTGATTATGTATCTCTTTTTTCATATGGGTTAAATCCAAACCGTAAGACTTTGCTACATTTATAAAGTAGCCAAAGTCTTTTATTTCAAATGGATTGTCCAGGTTAAGATTTGAATATATCAATTTATCATCTTTTTCAATCACTAGAAATACGTGACCCAAAGGCTCGTCATATCCTGCTGTGACTTTGTAGCCTTTGATTACCTCTATTATCTGCATTGTTGCGTCCTTGTCTTTTTATTCTGCTTCCCAACCGTCATAGTGTTCAGTAGCAGATAAATTAGAGTTATACTCATGTCCGAGTACTTCACCTTTAAAATCTCTTTTATCAATGTGACTTGCATCATCTTTAGCTTCTTGAATAAACATCATTTCAGCATATATATCACGCCAATCACTAGCAGTATATGACATACCTGTAATCCTCTTCAGTGCATTATTGAAGACTGAATTAAACTTAGCATTTATTTCTCTAAGAGTGTATTTATCTGTTTCAAGATGTTCTTGTATAAAAGCAGTCAAGTTATTTAAGAATTCAAAATCATCATCTAAAGAATATGCCTTTATACATTTTCCATCTTCTCTATCTTTGATAATCCCGCAATACTCCCATACTCTTTTTGCATCGGGTGTGATTATTAGTGTTTTGAGTATTTCAGATTGTCTACGTCCTGTAACCATTGTAAGATACACATAAGCCCAGTAAGCACGCTCTCTATTAATATCAGTACGTTTAGCCTTATCGGGGTAGATGTCTTCTTCTATGGTGCTTCTAATAAAAGCTATTTTTTCTTCAATGGCTTCTTTATTGAAAGTATTTTTATTTCGTATTTCTTCTTTTTTATTCTCAACTACTTTGCCCTGCACTGTTTCATAAAGTCTTTGAGTGGGTAAAAATAAAGCAAGAGCAGTATCTCTATAGTTATCATTTATTTTTGCTTTTTTGATAACATTTCTCATGTGAGAATAATAACTTGTTGTAGTGCTTGGAGTTCTACCACCAGCCCAACAAAAAGGGATATATTCACACACAGCTTTTTCTATATCTCTTGTACTCTTTGCATCTTCTAGCCGTTCTTTAAATTGTGCGTGTATATCTTTGGGGCTTGTAGCACCATAGGTACACTCTAAAATTTCTTGTAGACTCGTAGCACCCATATTGGTCACTTTGTTCTTATTTTGGCTCTTATGCTTATCTGTAGGTGTATTATCAGCCTTGGGAACGGCTACTGTTTTAGTAGGTGCTTGTGTCTTGTCCTTAGTCAGGGTCATTATCATCTTTTTGAGTTCGGCTATTTCTTCTGCATTACTAGCAGATTGATTAGTATTGGCAGATTTTTTCTTTTTCTTGAACGCTACCCATGTATCATCTTTTGCACCACTAAGGTTAAAGGGTTGACTGTCATTGTCTACTATTTGACCACCGACTACATGGATAAAACTTGTCTTTTTCCACGTAGTGGCTCTGAACTTCTTACCTTTGTATAGTTTTGCAACTATATCATCTTTGTTAAACTTTTTCATTGTTGTACCTTTAATTGTTAGTATTAACTTCTTCAAGTTATTTTATATTATATATTAACTAATCTTAGTATAACTTAAATACTAGATTAGTTATAAAATTAATTACTCACGTGTAAAGCCTATATATTTTGAATTTATTATGAGTTGTGTAATTGAGTCCATAGTCAATAAATCCGATTTATCACTTTTGTCAAACCAAATTGTTTCACCCTCTTTTGAACCTTTTGAAAACATCATAGCACCTGCTATATTGGGTAAGTTTTTATGAAGGGAAAGAATGGGGTTATTTTGTACGAATAGCCCCACTTCATCAATCCAAATATCACCTAAATCACAGGTCACTACCTCAACATAACTGCACCCTAAAGCTTCATACATAAGGCACTAGTTGTGTTTTGTTTTCATTGTGCGACATATCCATAGTTGTTATTTCTATGGATAAAGAACGCTTATCTTCGTTTACTACAGGGGTGATTAAAATTCCTATTTTTTTCATTGCTGTACCTTTTTTGATTGTTAGATTACAACTTCAAAGAGTTGTAATCTATTGTATCTAATTTAGTATTAAATAATATCTAAATTAGGTAACCCCAATAAGATTAGTACAAATGTGGATAACTAGCTTAGTTTGATTAGTTTATCTTATAAAGAAAGTTAGTAAACCATATGTATGACCCTTAAACTAACTAAATGGACAGAATTACACACGGATTAGATTAGTATACGCTTAAAAACAAGGCACATGAGCATAAAGTAACCCAAAATAACATAATATAGGGTGAATGGGTGGATTAGTATCATGTGAATA
>Ga0256844_10000418_pt1 | contig 16354 bp, 17 predicted proteins | sample MusselsmetaG_FD_189100 | JGI IMG/M metagenome (GOLD analysis project Ga0256844, IMG submission 189100) | Mussel associated microbial communities from hydrothermal vent at the East Pacific Rise, Pacific Ocean - Mussels | ecosystem: Host-associated > Mollusca > Shell > Unclassified ... | reverse complement strand
GGACTAGCTATCCCCGGGATGCGTAATGCAGCCATGGCACCGATTGCCCCCATTGTCACCTGGCCTTCAATGCCAATATTCCAGAGATTCACTCTAAAAGTATACAATAATCCACATGAACAGAGGCAAAGAGGTATCCAGACGGAAAGTACCTGACTGAATTTCGCAGTGTTTGCAAAGGCACCCAGCCAGATGTGCTTAAATGCAGCCAGGACCGGAGCCCCAGAAATTAGCAATACGAGTGCGGTAAATCCAAAAACCAGAAGGCTGCCTAAAAATATATCGATGCTGAGCTTTTTCATTGAGCTGCCTCCTTCATTCCCGTCATGGCAGCAGCAATGGCATCGTGGTTGGTATCATCCACTGCTTTATCCATCACAATCTCGCCATCATGAAAGACTAGGATACGGTCACTGTAATGGAGGATTTCATCAAGTTCTGGAGATGAAAAAATAATGGCAGTTTTGGAGCTGAATGCATGTTTGAGGTGTTGCCAAACCCATTGTCCCGACCGGATGTCCAGCCCTCTTGTGGGGTTTTCAAGGAGCAGCAGGAGAGAGTTTGGGTTAAGAAGTGCAAGGAGAAGCCGCTGTTGATTACCTCCTGACAGGTCATCTGCAGTGTCATCTGCTTGTCCTTTAATATGAAATGCGGCAATAGCTTTTTCGGCAAGCGATTTTGACATCTCTTTAGATTGCCAAAATGAAGCTTCTTTACTTTGTAAACTGAAATGGTCACTTAAAGAGATATCAGAAAAAAGTGCTTCTTCAAGTCGATCAGCTGGAATAAACGCGGTTTTCAGCTTCTGAGCCATGCGGCAGGCTTTTGCATTTTGAGGCAGTGTGTCAGTGAAAAGCTGTACCTTTCCTTTTTCAGGAATTGTAAGCCCCGCAGCAAGGCGTAAAAATGTAGATTGCCCGGCACCATCGAGTCCTGCAAGGCCAATAATTTCTCCCTCAGCGACACTGATATTGCAACGATCTAATCCCTGGCGTTCCCCGGCAGCTGTAATATTTTGCAGAGCAAGAATCTGTTCCCCTTTCTCTCTGGCAGCTTCTTTGTCTTTTCGTTCAGGAACAGAACCAAACATGGCAGTGAGGAGTTCCGGAAACTGAAAAGGTGCCATGGCATGATGGGTGACTTCACCCTGTCGCAGAACTGTAACCTCATTACAAAGAGTAGCAACTTCTTCCAGCTTGTGGGAGACCAGCAGGATGATCATGCCACCAGCTGCAAGTTGTTTTAAGGCTGGAAACAAGGCTTTTTTCTGTGCAGGCGATATGCCAGTGGTTGGTTCATCGAGGATGAGAATGCGTGTTTTGATATGAATCAGTCGCAGGAGCTCTATTTGCTGTCTTTCCCCAACAGTCAAGAGTTCAACTGTGCGATCAGGATCAAGGTGGAATCCGAAACGACTACTTAAGTGTTTTAGTGCTGAACGTGTTTTATGACGGCTTTGGTCGGGACTTCCCAAAGAAAAGTTTTCAAGAACTGTGAGAGGGGTGAAATCCATTGGTTCCTGATAGAGCATACCAATTCCGTGTAGGGACGCCTGTTTGGGATTATCTAGCTTAATCTTTTGTCCATCAATGAATATAGCACCACTGGATTTAGTCTGGTAGCCTGTGAGTATTTTCATCAATGTTGATTTCCCGGCACCATTTTCTCCGATGAGTCCATGTATGCTTCCTGAAAGCGCAGTGAGGCTCACGTCAGTCAGGGCTTTGACTGATCCAAAGTTTTTGGAAATATGATGGAATTTGACGACCATGGGGACAGTGGAGCGATGAAAAGAAAAGGGAATACGGAAAAAATCAAACACGGAAGAAAACTGTAGAAATAGTAAATATTCTACAGTTTGAAAATCCGTGTTTGTTGTGTGGCAGCGGGTCGATTACTTGGACGCGCCTTCCATGCCTTCAAGAAGCTGAGGCAGGTTCCATATTTGTTTGTCTGTGGCGGTTTCGCCTTTTTTCAGGAAAACAGATTTATCCTGAAAGTTCAGAGGGCCGGTGAAAAGAGAGATGGATCCGTCACCAAGACCTTTTGCGAAGGCGGCAAGTTGTGTCTTAGCATCTTTAGCAAGAGCATTTCCATTTTGGTAGGCGATGGCTGATGTCATGTTGTTATTCAGGTCAGTCCACTCAGGTCCCAGCCAAAGCCATTCTTTTTTCCAGCTGTTATTTTTAGCACTGTTGATAAAATGGGAATAACCTGGGAACCAGTTAAAATAAGGCACACCAAGGCAGGCGTCAGGAGCAGGATCACAAGCACCCTGGAAATCATAAGGGATGGCAGAAACTGCAGCACCTTCTTTTTTCTTCTGGCTGGCCACAATCAAGGCCTCGGTGGTATCAATTCCAGAAACAACCACATCCATTCCTGAATCAAAGAAGTTTTTAGCAACCTGGGTTGGATCAGATGTAACTCCAGGAATGTTAAACCAGAAACCGATCCATGAAACTTTAAAGCTAAGAGTCGCAGGGTCTTTTTTGAGAACATTTGTCCAGGCATAGCGTGCACCAAGAAAACAGGAGGCAGCCAGACGTTTGGTCTCATCATTGATCAAAGGTCCAAGGTATCCGATCTTTCCGGTTTTAGTAGTCATGGCCGCAGCAAATCCAGCCATCATTTGACCATATTCCATTCGACCCATGAGGTTGGAAAGATTTTCGGGGGACTCGGGATTCAAAGCATCATCACCGGAGATATGGATGAATTTCACATCAGGATGGAGCATTGCAGCTTCACGGATACCGTCTGTCATATCATCAGAGTTACCGATAATTAGTTTAGCACCCTTTGAAACAAGATCATCAACCAGGAAAGGAATGGTGATACCCGGGCGATCAGCAGGATTAACCTTATCAATATAGATCATTTTAGATCCCGGGATCTGTTTTTCAATCTCTTTTCCTGCTTCAAAATGAGCCTGGCTCCAGCCATGATCATTGGCAGGACCTACCATGAGCAGGCCAAAGATGAAGTCATCAGAGGCATTGCTCTCAAGGGGGCTGAGTAAAAGTGCTAAGGCTGTAACGAGCGCCAAAGCAAAACCAGTCACTGTTCTTTTCATGTTTTTCTCCTTGGATTATGTTGGAAAACTTCTATTGGATCAGGTTTTGTTCCTCTGCTGTGTCAATCTCAACAGGAGGAATTATGAGTTTGTGTATCGCGCCGAGTGTTCGTACCGATTCCATGAATGCTGAAGGAAGCGGTATTTCACGATCATGTGATAAAATACCAAAACTGTCTGCCTGTTTCAAAACATGGGAAGAATCTATCCCTTCCTGATTGTCGCACAGGGTCTGGATGCGGAGGGCATCAGCAAGTGGATTTATCATGTTGGGAAACTCACTACTTAATCCCATGAGTTCCTGTTCAATTGTGCCTTGATGCTTATTGCGAAAGTTTTGAAATTTCTCTTCGTGATTGCTGGTGCCAAATAATTCATTCGTTATGGCTCCAGCCAGCATAATTTGAGACGATGGCTCAAGATCCGGGTATTTTTTTGTGATGACAATTTTTAAATTTTTAAAAAAAATCATTTGAATAACCGCAACCCCTTCACGGAGGATGGGAAGAAGGCGGGAGTCTTTATTTTCTGTAGTTTCGGTCATACTTGTTCACATTACAACTTTAACAGCTGCATGGTTTTTGAGGTGTTGATAATATTTCAGCCGGGTTTCATCATCATCAACAAGTACTTCAAGGTTGAGGCTGATGTATTTACCGCCTGAGCTGGTATTTGACTTTGTGATGAGCAGATCCTTTTTGCCTATAACCGTAGAAATGGCTCTTCTAAGAGCTTCTTCCTCCGTACCAATTACTTTATATACCCAGGAACAGGGATACTTGATACTTGGCTTTTCTTTGCAGGAAAAAGGTTTCGGAAATGGTTCGAAATTCATTAGCAATAATGAGATTGATTTTTATCGTTTATGGTATCGCATCAGGATAGTCATAGGGAATTTACCGAACCAGACATCAAGAGTCAAGTTAAAGGGCTGGTTAATTGGTAAATAGGAGGCATATTTCTGGGCTTATAAGGTCGTCGAAGCTGATGGCTGAAAGTGGAAGATATTTGAAGCTATTCTTAGGTGCTTTTGACTATATTGTTAAACGAGTAAATCCTGCTATAATTATTCTGTTGTTCAGGAAAATGCTCTGTTACGCGTAGTCTCACTGGAATAGCGATTTGTTCATGATGGAACATCAGTGTTTTTCAGATAAACTCATGAAAAAAACAACACGATGTCGTTGGTAAATTGAGGATAGGTGATATATTATTATAGAAAGCAGGATGTAAATCCTTTGTGGTATTGAAAAGGAAGAGAAGTACGTTCTCATTGGAACAATATAAATTTTTTATTTTGAAAAATTGAATAAGCGTATGAAATAAGAAGCTATGGTCAAACAAGAATCTCCGTCCGCCCATGATTTCTGTTTTAATCAGCATTTGATTGATGCTATCCCTGCGCCAGTTTGTATGCAGGATAGAAACGGGGCATTTCTTGGGGCTAACAGGGCTTTTCTTGAATTTTTCTCTTTAAACAAGCAACTTCTTGAAAGTCTTGATTTCAATGGACTGTTGAGTTTTGAGGCCAGTGAGAAAAACCGAAAGCAGGATGCACTTTTGCTCATCCATGGTGGTAAAGAATCTTTTGAAGCCGTGGTTCAATGTTCAGGGCAAGATGAACGAGATGTGGTCTTTCATAAAGAGGCTGTGTTTGGAAGTGATGGTGTTATTCTGGGCCTTGTGACCACCTTGGATGATCTTACAATGCAGAGACAGGCAGAGCAACAATTACGTCACGCCCAAAAAATGGAAGCCATTGGTACACTGGCCGGGGGAATAGCCCATGATTTTAACAATGTCCTGACACCTATTATCGGCTATGCAGAGATAATACGTCTTTCGATTAACCGCAAGAACGATGATAAAGAATCATTGTTACAGTTTGTCGGTGAAATAATTCATGCAGCTAAGCGCGCAAAAAGCCTTGTTGAACAGATTTTAACCTTTTCGAGAAGTCGTGAACAAAAATTTTTTCCACAGTATCTACACCCCATTGTAAAGGAGGTTTTGAAACTCATAAGAGTAACATTACCTACCAACATAAAAATCTCCCAGAATCTTGATGAGGATTGTGGCATGGTTTTCATTGATCCGGTGCAATTTCATCAGGTATTGCTCAATCTCTGCACGAATAGTGCTCAGTCAATGGGGGATAGCCATGGAGATCTTGTTGTCAGTTTACAGAAAAGTTCCACAGACCAGCAAGAGGTGGAATGGATTGAGCTGTGTGTTACTGATAGTGGTACAGGTATCGCCAGAGAGCTTCAGGAGCGGATCTTTGAACCTTATTTTACCACCAAAGAAAAGGGGCAGGGTACAGGAATGGGCCTGGCAATGGTGCATGGGATCGTTAAACGCTGGGGAGGCCGTATTGAATTAAAGAGTGAAGAAGGGCAAGGTGCTGCTTTTCATCTCTTCTTTCCTTGTGTTGCATCTGAAAGAAATGATGAACAGGGGATTACATACGATAAAGCTCTGGTGGGTACTGAAAGAATTATGGTTGTTGATGATCAGGAAGCAGTTCTTAAGGTGACAAAAAAAATTCTCGATACTCTTGGCTATACGGTGAATATTTTCTCATCATCCCTGGAAGCTTTTAAGCGTTTTTCCGACGCTCCTGATGCTTTTGATCTTATAATTACAGATTTTGCAATGCCCTCTATGACTGGTATGGAATTGTGTGCAGAGGTGAAGAAACAACGAGGAGATCTGTCGATTATCTTATGTACCGGTTATGGGGAGAAATTTACAGATGATGATGTGTTCAAGGCTGGTTTTTCTGCCTGGTTTACAAAACCTGTATCTCTTGGGAAGCTGGCGTCAACTGTGCGCAAAGTCCTTGATTCCAAAGACTAAAAACACTTAAAAATCGTTTAGTCGTTTTTGTTTACTAGATCAATTTGCTCATTCAGTGTCCAGAAATCATATACAACTCCAATCAGAAAAAAACCGCCTGTTATAAGATAGAAAATTCCTGATATCCATTTTTTTTGATAAAATCTATGGATACCAAATACCCCCAAAAAGGTCAGTAGTATCCATGCAATATTGTAATCTACTGGACCCTGGTGGAATTTGATGGTTGCCTCCTTGTTCATTCCAGGAATAAGAAACAGATCTATAATCCAGCCGATGAAAAAGAGGCCAAAAGTAAAAAAGTAGAGTGTCCCGGAAATTGGACGACCGTAGTAAAATCGATGTGCTCCCAGAAAACCGAAAACCCATAGGATATATCCAATTACCGGAGTATGGGATTCTTCAATAAACTGTTCCATTACTGTCACCTTATTTTATCATTAGTTGTCTTGGTTGAGCCGTTTTTTCATATGGGAAACACGTTTCCATGCTGCTATAATGTGATTTTTAGAAATTTTATTTTCTGCCACAGCCTGGATTACTACCGGGATAATCCGTTCCAGAAATCCCGGGTCGTACTCAAGGTTGTTTCCAACAATAATCATGTCAACACCGGCCGCAAGCGCAAGACAGACTGATTCTTCAAGGCCATACTTGTCTGTTATGGCTTTCATTTGAAGATCATCGCTTATTACTACCCCCTTATAACCGAGTTGTTTTCGAAGCAGGTTTTCAACAACTTTTTGAGAAAGGCTGGTCGGATATTGCGTGTCGAGTCCATTGTGGAACAGATGGCCCATCATTACACTAGCCACCTTGTTCTTGTTTTGCTGATTGATTAGTGTCTGGAACGGAGTAAGCTCAGTCTCCTGCCAGGTATTGCTGATATCAGTAAAGCCAAGGTGCGAGTCAGTCTTTGAACTGCCATGCCCGGGAAAATGCTTAAGACAGGAAATAATGTTTTGTTTGGAATGTTCTTCAATCCAGATAGCAGCATGGCGAATAACGGGATCTGGATCCGCTGAAATACTGCGATTGATTTTTCCAATCACCGGATTGTCTGGAAAAATATCAAGATCAGCCACAGGAGCCAGGTTGTAGTTAACTCCTGTTTTGCGCAGGATGGTTGCAGTGCATGCCGCGTGGAGAGCTGTGCACACAGGATCGTCATAGGTTCCAAGTTCCTTGGCGCTTGCTGTTTCGGGGAATCCTGTTTCAGCTTTAAGTCTTCTTACCATCCCGCCTTCCTGATCCACCGCAATGAGAAGAGGTGTGTCAGAGTAGCTTTGCAATGATGCAGTTAATTTTTTCAGTTGAGCAGGGCTTGCAATATTGTTCTGATTCCTTTTTTTTGCCAGATGTTTATCAAAAAGAATAACACCACCAAGGTTCCTGTCTCGAATATCAGCAACAATGGGATTATGTGCATCGATAGTCTGCCCTTTAAATCCCAGAAGGAAAAGCTGGCCTATAATATTTTTTAGTTCCATGGTCTGGCTGATAATCCTCTGTATAGATGAAATGCCTGTTTATTAAAAACTTACCTGATAAATTTGATGTCTTTGTGGTGTCTTTCTATACAATTTAATCAAAAGCCGGAAGATTCTCAATGCATAGGTTTAGCAAATTCCAGGATCATCGTTGTTATAATCGTGGCAGAATGAAAATGGTGAATCAGGAAGCAGGGGAATTATTGCTAAATTTTAAATTGTCAAAAAAATGACAAAACTTCTAAAGTGAATCGTAAAGAGATAAAAATAAATTTTTGTGTCAAAAATTTGAACGGATAGAAGGGTTTGGGTTTGTGTTTATTTTGTAATAATCTGATAATAAAGGGAAAACGTGTTGTTGTGGATAATGGCACGTTCGTTGCATGTCTTGTGACTGTAGTTGGCTTATAGTTTGAATTAAAAAATAATATAAAGAAAGTGCTAAAGGAATTTGGTGTCTAGGCCGATACATGTAATATCCGTAAGAACCCAAACAGAGGAAATCATATAATGAGTATATCAACGTCTTCACCGCACCTTATTCAGGCTAACCTAAAGATTGATGGAATTGATCAGGTTATGGATGAGCTTGACCATTTTCGGCGACAGACTGAGCATCTTGATCTTATGAATAAATTGCATAGTCGTATGGCTGGCGTGCTTGATGTCTCAGGGATGATTGAATCGTACTCAATTTGGTTAATGCCTCAGGTAGAGCATGCATTGATTGGCTATAAAAATCAGGTTCGTTCAAAAAAACACCTGTTTTGTTCAGGTCATGGTCCTAAACGTCGTTCTATTATGGCTTTTGCTGACAAAGTTTTAAATAATGCAGACCATGAGGCGAAGGCTTACCTTAGCGATGATGGACATTATGCTCACAAATGGCTCATCGAAACAGCAGAAGATGCTGGTATTATAATTATTTTAAAAGAAGACAACGAACTCACGGACGTAGAGATTCAGCTTATTAATGAGTCTCTTATGGTATTGGCAGACTCTCTTCGTCGTGGTCTTGAGTATGAAGAACTTTTTGAAAGTGCAAGGAAAGATGCCCTCACTGGTTTATCCAACAGGCGAGTCTTTGAAGAAAGAATTCATGGAATGATGAATGGTGCCAAACGATATCAGCGTCCATTGACCATGGCTTCTCTTGACTTGGATTATTTTAAACAGATAAATGACAACCTGGGACATCAGGAAGGTGACAATGTACTCAAAAAAGTCGCCGATGTTTTTAGTGCTGCAATCAGGGAAACTGATATGCTTGTACGTTTCGGTGGTGATGAGTTTATTCTGGTAATGGATAATACTGATGAAAAGAATGGTCGGATTCTTGCCGAGCGCTTATGTAAAGCTGTGGATAATCTGGATATCTGGTCAACTCCTGAAATCAAGCTTGGTGTGTCAATCGGTATGACTCAATGGAAAGTTGAAGAGGATCTTGATGAGTGGATGCAACGTGCAGACGACATTCTGTATAACGCTAAAACTGATGGCCGATCCAGAGTGAACATTAGTTAACAAAGAAAAAAATAGTTAATTAAAAAGGCCTATCCCATATTGGGATCGGCCTTTTTTTTTGATTAAAAATTATGTGATGGAAAATTACTCAAGCATTATGGAAATTGGAATAATATGCATGCTTTTTTGGCGTTGTTCAGTATAGCCGAGGGACCAGTCTTTGCAGTTAGCAAGATCTCCAAGAAGTGTGTTAACATCGGCCACAATTCCTGATACGTTGATGACCGGATGACGACTGAAAACCTGCGGTAACCCTTGGGTCAGGTTGCAGACGAGACAGCATCCGGGACGTTCATGCAGTTTTAGTTCCATAGTAAGTGTGTTCCCGCTTACACCACCATAGGCAAGGGCGATATCATATGCGCCTTCATCTGCATCGCCAAAAAGAGCTTCGAAGAAGTCATTTGTACGATCTTCAGGAAAGAGTTGTTTTAAAATTTCATCGGTGAAAAGTGCATCTATCTTTATGGTGTCCATTGTTTTGTCTTTTTGTTGAATTCTTTTTGTAGTTGGATTTTTTATCTGTCTTAATATGATGTCGCCTACTATAAACTCCCTGTCACTGCTGTCAAGCCAACGTTGCGGCTGGAAAAGCTCTGTGGTAAGGTGGCTGCCATGGAAAATGACATATTTCAAACTCCTGTAACTCCAGCAGGATCATCAGTTAATCTGAATGAATTAAACCCGTCGCAGCGTGAAGCTGTTACCTCAACAGAAGGGCCATTGCTCGTAATTGCAGGGGCTGGAAGCGGTAAAACCAGAACCCTGGTTTACAGGGTTGCTTATCTACTTGAACAGGGTGTTGATCCTGAAAAAATCCTCCTGCTCACATTCACCAGAAAAGCTTCTCAGGAAATGCTCTGGCGCGCAGGATTGCTGCTCAATGAAACCTGTCGCAAGGTGGTTGGAGGAACATTTCATGGTATTGCTAATATGTTGCTCCGAAGACATGGGCACCACCTGGGGTTTGGTTCATCTTTTACCATCATCGACAGAGCCGACGCTGAAGGGATTATAAATCTTTTAAAAGGTTCATTAGGGCTTACAGGTAAAGATAAACAGTTTCCGACCAAAAGGGTGTTAATAAATATTCTTTCAGGATCGGTTAATAAGTCAATTGCTATTGAAGATCTTATTTATGAAAGTTATTCACATCTGGGTGAACATGTTGATGATATAATTAATCTCGAGAAACATTATCAGGAATTCAAATTTAATAATGGATTAATGGACTATGATGATCTGCTGGTCAACTGGAAACGTCTGCTTGATGAAGTTCCGGAAGCCAGGCAGGAAATTGCAGCCAGGTATTCACACATCATGGTGGATGAGTATCAGGATACCAATCTTATCCAGGCAGATATTGTGCGGCTGCTGGCCTATGGCCATGAGAATGTGATGGTGGTGGGTGATGATTCACAATCGATTTACTCGTTCCGAGGGGCTGATTTCTACAATATAATGCGTTTTCCCAAGGTTTTTTCTGATACGAAAATCATTAAGCTTGAGGAAAACTACCGTTCCAGCCAGCCCATACTTTCCCTTACCAATGATATTATCCGTAACGCAACCGAAAAATATGCAAAAACGCTTTTCACCAAAATTGAAGGAGATGATAAACCGCGTCTTTTTGCGGGAAGGGACGAAAGAGAAGAGGCTGTTTTTGTTTCAAAGAAAATTGCAGAACTGCGGGGGAAGGGAATAGAGCTACATAATATTGCTGTTCTCTTCAGGTCCGGCTTTCACTCCTACAAACTCGAAATGGAGCTAAATTCAACAGGTGTTGATTTTGAAAAACGAGGTGGTTTGAAGCTTACAGAATCCGCTCACATGAAGGATGTGATAGCTTTTTTACGACTTCGTGTGAACCCGATTGATACTCTGTCTTGGAATAGGATTCTCCTTCATCTGGATAAAGTAGGTCCCAAAACCGCAAGAAAGATAACTGATGCCATAGCAATGGGCGGTAACCCCGGACAGACTTTGTCTGACTTTCCCTGTGGAAAAAGTTGGGCGTCAGGAGTTGAAAAGCTTGCTCGGCTCTTTAAAGATATGGAAAAGGAAAAAATTCCTGGTGTTTTATATGAGTTGGTCTGGGCCTATTTTCAGCCACTGTTTGAAAAGATATATAGAGATGACTTTCCTAAACGGCAAAAAGATCTTGATCAGTTGAAATCTATTGTTGCCGGCTATGATGATGTTCAGAGTTTTGTCGATGATACAACACTTGACCCTCCTGACACTGGCAAAGGACTATCCCGGGATGATAAAGAACGGATGATCTTATCCACTATTCATTCCTCCAAAGGACTTGAATGGGATGCAGTTTTTGTGATGGGGCTTGCGGATGGCAGGTTTCCCCATGCAGCTGCAGGGCTTGGAGAGCAATGGGAAGAAGAACGCAGGCTCCTTTATGTTGCTGCAACAAGGGCTAGGAAGTATCTCTACCTAACCTATCCACGGGAACTCATGACTCCTGACAGGCAGTTTCGACGGGTTGGTATGTCTCCCTTTCTCTCAGAGTTGCGGGCGGGGCTTTTTGAACGAATTGATAATGATGGTATTCAACGAAGCGGGCCTTCTTTTTTAACAGCCCAATCCTCTTCTTCCGGTGCGATGACCTTTCATAAAAAGCCTAAGAAAACAAAATTGTCGGCGCAGGATTTACAGAAAGGTGTACGTGTCAAGCATCCTTTTTTTGGTGAAGGTGTTGTACAGGACAAACCGAAAGGTCGTTCGGTAAATGTAGCTTTTCAGCGGCATGGAGTAAAAACTCTGCATCTGGATTACGCTAAACTTTCAATAAGTTAAAAGATCAAGAGTATGAACTATCAGCAAGCCTGGGACTACCTCGACAGTCTCCAGTTTCATAAAATAAAGCTTGGCCTGGATGCAATGAATTCTTTCATGGCAAGCGTTGGAAATCCGGAACTGAGTTTGAAAACGGTTCATGTTGCAGGAACCAACGGCAAAGGATCTGTGAGCGTAACCCTTTTGACACTTCTGTCAGAGGCTGGGTATCGGGTGGGGCTTTATACTTCACCGCATTTGAGTTCTGTTCGAGAAAGGTTTCGAATCAATGATACCTATATCAGCGAAGACAAGTTTGCAGAGCTTGCCACCAGGATACGTGAGGTATTAGGGACGGATAAAATAACGTATTTTGAGTTTACCACAGCATTGGCCTTTCTCTGGTTTGCAGAAGAAAATTTAGATTTAGTGGTACTTGAAACAGGTCTTGGCGGTCGCCTGGATGCAACAAATATTGTAACACCGCTTGTTACGCTTATAACCAATGTGAGTATGGATCATGAAGCTTATCTTGGGAATACCATCTCTAGTGTTGCTGGTGAAAAGGCCGGTATCATAAAGCCTGGAGTCCCTGTGGTATCGGCTGTAAAAAAAGATGCGGGTCTTGCTGAAGTTGAGGCTAAATGCAAAGAAGAGGATTCAGAACTTTTATTATGCGGTGATGCTTTCAGGACAACCTTGACAGATACTGGTAACTGGAATTGGGATGCTGAAGGGAGTTTTACAAAATCGTCTTATAAAAATCTTCGCTGTTCCATGAAAGGTGATTACCAGATTGAGAACGCAGCCCTTGCCCTTGCCACACTCGAGTTGCTTTGTAATGTCGGATTCATAGTTTCATCTGATCAGATCAGACAGGGGCTGCTGCGGGTGAAATGGCCTGGCCGCCTGGAATATTTTTGCCTGGAACGCACAGGTAGAAAAGAGGTGCAATGCCCGGGAGGACCAGGAACTCTTGCCTATCTTCTGGATGGAGCCCATAATCCTGCAGGGGTTGAAAGTCTTGTGCAGACGCTATCAATAGAGTGTAACTACCAAAAGTTAATTCTTGTATGGGGGGCAATGGCTGATAAAGATTTACAGAAGACATTGCCACTGGTTGCAACACTTGCTGATGAAATTATTTTAACTAAACCAGACGGAGAGCGATCGGCTGAACCGGAGTTGCTTCTGCAAAATGTACCGGAATGTTTGCAAGGGAAATGCACGCTCCATTCTAGTGTGGAGAAAGCCATTCAGAAAGCAGAAGGTTTAGCCGGAGAAAATGATCTGATACTTATTGCAGGATCATTATATCTGGTAGGCGCATCACGCAGAACCCTACTTGGAGAACTTGTGGAATGAGCAGGAGCTTTCTTGATTTTGACGCACCGGATGATGCTCTGATTCGTACGGAAAGAGCTAAGGCAAGAGATTTGCGTAAAAGCCGCTGGTGGCAGCAAAAAACATCCTCTGGGAAATGCTATTTGTGTGGTAAGAGATCAGCCTTTAAAGATCTCACCATGGATCATCTCGTTCCGCTTTCCCGTGGAGGGATGAGTACAAAAGATAATCTTGTTCCATGCTGTAAATCCTGTAATAATAAGAAAAAAAATATGCTTCCCCTTGAGTGGGAGGAGTACCTAGAGAGTTTGTGAAAGGTTTTCCAGAGTCAGCGATTTGTATGTTTAGTCTGCAATGGAAGAATGCTTTCCTGAAGCTATCTTTTTTAAGCTGAAGTATAGAGATTCACGCACCAAACCCGTCATTATGATAGTGGTGGGTGAATTTTTATTAAATTGTTCTTTGACATAAAGCCATCATGGCTTTTCATCATATTCTCATTGTCTGGTGGAGGCTTCGCTTCGATTGGAGACCGGAATATTTGGTGCTTTGAGTTCCACCAGTCCCGAATCCGAACATTGCTTAAAATCATTTGCAGGCCAAGACGAACACGGCCTGCTGTAACCTGGTTTTCTTTTCTCCAAGAAGTCAATTGCATTAAGTCCTGTACTTGATCTCCGCAGTAGGTCGCTAATATTTGTGGTAAAGCATATGTAATTGACAAGATCTTTGCGTAATAGATGAACATTTGTTGAAGCATTAAGTCACTCAACATAGATAAAATCAGGCGCTGCTTACTTAAAGTGCTTTTCTCATCTTCAGATCGCATCCAGACCACACGAACCTTACGCTTTTTCATGAACCTGACCAATGGCATGAAAGCCAAGACTTAAAACATACTCGAGAATATGGCTATTTCATAAACCAGCTGTCAACAAGGGTAGAAACCTTTTCCTGACCAGTAAAGACAGGCGCAATACTCCCCGAAGTAACAATTTTGCAGTATCAAGCTTTGTTCTGTTTCCTGATGTTCTCATAAGTCGAAACAGCAATGGAACAGCCGATTGTTTTGAGCCAGTACTGATTGACAGCGCCATAGAAATCCAACATTGCTCACGGGAATACTGAGGTTTGTTTAGCTTGTTCCCATGTTGATGATGAATAGCACTTCCAGATGCTTTCTTCGAGCTTCGATAACAAAAGTGCCATCAATTAGAAGAACCCACACCGGTTGTGGGAAAACGAAAACCATTAACTTGGTCACTTGAATCCCCAGTGCAACCCAAGACCATTTACCGCGCTGTAGCCATTTGTAATAAGCAGTTCAGCTGCGAACAGGGTTGATGGCAAGCCAGGCCATGGTCACAAAACAAGCTTGAGTAATCATAGCCTCCAATAAGCAGCTCACTAAATGTTGGAACGGAACGAACAGGTAGTGCCCTTGCAATGAATGTGATACATTCAAACAGTGTACTGGGGGTATTGCTGTATCCCTTTGTCTTCATCATAGCGGTCTCCAGAAAAGAGTTGAGATTTTTCTTTCCCTTTTTGGCTGAGACAGCGCGGATACTGCTATTGTATTATTATATCGACATATTTTGTTATTTTTCGTAATAAATATATTATTTTTAGGCTGATGTAAATTTTAATTGAATTCCAGGCTACATCAACACGAAACTCTAAACTCCAGAAGTCGGATTAATACGTTTCTTAAAACTCATTTTAACTTAATGAACAAGCAGTGAAAAGAGGAATAGATATATGCAATTTTTGAAACATGTAATTTCTTTGTTAAAAGAGGTGTTTCAGTTTGCCTGGAAAGATGAGGTAAGGTTGATCGTTCCTGTGGTTCTGGTCTCATTTGGTATCGGAACATTGGTTGTTGTGGGTGAAACCCCGGCATCTTTTATTTACACGCTTTTCTAGGAGAGTTCAGGTATCATGAAAAAAATTCTGCTTATATCGCCACAGCCTTTTTTCCAGTGGCGCGGCTCGCCTATTCGGGTGGGTTTTAATCTTCTCGCATTGACTCAATTGGGGTATGAAGTTGATTTGTTAACTTTGCCCATTGGTGAAAAACGTGAAATCGAAGGAGCACGAATTATCAGGGTTGCAAACCCGCTGTGTATAAAAAATGTTCCTATTGGCCCTTCTGTCCCTAAGCTTTTTTTCGATCTCCTCATTTTGTTCAAGGGTGTGTCACTTTGCCTGAATCATCGTTACGATGTGATTCACGGTATAGAAGAGGCGGGGATAATTGCAGTATTGTTAGCCAAATTATTTGGCAAAAAGGTTATTTTTGAGAAGCACTCAGATCCTTCTTCCTACAAAAAGGGAGCGCTACGAAATGCGATCATGAAGGTTTATTCTCTGGTCGAATGGACGGCTGTACGATTTGCAAATGCGGTTATTGGCACAGGTGCAGGTCTTGTCCGTCAGGTAGAAAATATGGGTACCGGAACAAGGGCTTTTCATATTTTTGATATCCCCTCATCATTGACAGCGCCAGCTCGTAGTGAAGTCGAGCGTCTAAGAAAAGAACTAAAAGAGCAGACTGATGAGATTCTTATTACTTTTGTCGGGTCGTTTGCTGTTTATCAGGGGGTGGATTTGCTTTTTGCTTCAATTCCTCATGTTGTCTTTCATTTTCCACAAGTTCGTTTCCTTATCATTGGCGGAAGTAAAAGTGAAATCATTGAGAGAAAAGCAGCATTGTCAAAAGATGGAATAGCTGAAAAAGTTTCATTTCTCGGAAAAGTAGCACCTGATTTGTTACCCAATTACCTGGCAGCCTCAGACATCTTGTTGTCTCCAAGGATCTCAGGAGTGAATACTCCATTGAAAATACTTGATTATTTGAAAGTCGGAAGGGCTATTCTTGCCACCGATGTCGAATCAAATAGGTTGCTTGTTGATGATAAAACAGCTGTATTGGTAGCGCCGGATCCCGTGGCATTTGCTAAAGGGATAGCAACGCTTGTAAAAAATCAGGATAAAAGAGAAACTATTGGAATAGCAGGAAGGCATCTGTACGAAACCCGATACACCTTTCAGCAATATCGCAAGCGTTTAGCTTATTGTTATGAATATGTTTTAGGAGTTTGTCGGAGTTAAACATTCCATTATAATAAAAAATCCGACAGCCAATCTTAAAAATTGCAACATGGAACTATTTTTTTGATCAATAAAAACCACAAATCTGAATATTTGTACTGATCATTGATCATAACTCCACTTTCAAGGCGAACATTCGTTTTAAGTTCCAAGCCAC
>Ga0256844_10000417_pt1 | contig 16368 bp, 14 predicted proteins | sample MusselsmetaG_FD_189100 | JGI IMG/M metagenome (GOLD analysis project Ga0256844, IMG submission 189100) | Mussel associated microbial communities from hydrothermal vent at the East Pacific Rise, Pacific Ocean - Mussels | ecosystem: Host-associated > Mollusca > Shell > Unclassified ... | reverse complement strand
TTCGGAGTGATGATTTGCGGGAAATTGCCCTGTATCATACGCTTGGCAATTTACCGGTTCCTGAAATTACCCACAGATTTGTTTGAAGAGGCATTTTTTATTCTTTTCTTTTAATTTCCTGGTTCGTTCATCAACCAATATTTCGAGCCTCTCATTGAGCTGCCGCAGATATTCGTTTGCCTGAATTGTTGCCTTATTTTTCTCAATACGCAATAAATCAATCCTGTCCAGAAGCGCATACCCGAGTAAAACGACTTCAACAACAGAACCGATCTGCATGGCATTTTGAGTGAAAATATTATGTGGAAGAAAGCCAATATAAAGTAACCCACTGACAAAAACACCAAGAAGAAACACAAAACAGGCAGCAAGAAAGTATCGTGCCGGCTTATATCCTGCGGCAAGGGAGCTTAGAGTTGCAATCAAGACTGCAGGCGGCAGGGAAAGTCCTGCAAACGCAGAGAGTTTCAAGGCAAAACGATAGTCTCCAAACAGACACAGGAGTGCTCCAACAATCCCCAGAACAATCAATCCAGTTAGGAGTAATTTTACCCGGGGATGTCGACCAGTCCAAACCTGCAGAAAACTTCCTGAGAAGAATGCTCCGCTCACAACAAAAAACCCAATAAAAGCAGCAGTGGCCCGGCTGGTAAACCAGGGTAAGTCAGGCCAAAGATACTGATAACTAAAGCCATTCAATGAAAACTGAAACAAAAGATAGCTGAAAAGATAGAGAGCGTAATAAAGAAAGATTGTATCTTTAATTTTAAAATAGGAACCAAATGCAGCAAACAACAGCAGCAGCATAATCCCATAGTAAATACCAAGAAGCAAATTATTGCTATCCACGTACTCAATAAATGACTCCGTTTTCCACAGAGACAAGGCTATCTGGGTAGAGCCGTCCGTTTGCAACCGTACATAATATTGACGAATCTCATCACTTTCATGGTCAGGTATACGAAAAAGAAAGGTCCGATGCTTCACCTCTCTTTCAACAAAACGCAAAGCATCACCTGTTTCCTTACGGAAATATCCACCAACACCATCCGGTATAAAAAGTGCTATATGGTCAGACAAAGGATATTCCAGTTGCAGGAAGATATCATTCTGTAAATCCTGACTCATATGTAATGAAAAAACTACCCAATATGCTGCTTTTGAATAGCCAAAACTATTGCCTATCTCAGCAACTGACTGAAATTCATTATGTTTTCCGTTGATGACATCTGATAAGCTAAAGTTTTGATCAGGGTCGGGCAATATTTGTATATAGGGCGTAAGGTCAAGTTTTGTACTTTGGGAATCGAACTCAACGACAGGTACCTCCCCTGCAAAGACAGGTACAGAATAATGAAAGATTACTATAAGGAGCAAAAAGAAGCCTCTGCTGACAGCAAGCATTTCTTTCCTTAACTCCTTTGTAAAGAAACTTCCAGGCTAACCCTGGCTCCTTTACCTGCATGTGATTCAATATTCATATTTCCATCCATACCAGCCACCCATTGCTGAATACTAACCAGCCAATCCCCTGTAAATCATCCGACAAATTGTGAACCAGATCAGGATCAAAACCATCACCTTCATCATCTACTATCAGGCGCACATAATCACCTCTTCGTTTCACAGTTGCCACAACCTCACCTGCTCCCGCATGCTTCCATGCGTTATGGAAAGGCTCTTTAAGCACCCGAAAAAACTATTTTGAGATTTCGACAAACCGAGGACATTCTCTCCTCCATAGACAAAAACCGTGATTCTGGTGCGCCCGGTAAAATTATTCGCATAGCAGTTCATTGTGGCAACAGATTTTTCCTATTCAAAAGTGCCTGTAAATTTGGTAAATCACGAAACACCAGAAGATTCCGCTGAATCCACTGCTGTAAAGATTTGATCTCAGAGCTGATCAGTTCCAGATCCACCATTGCTCGTTCCCTTGTCCGATCAATTACAAACTGGCACTGTTGATAGCGAGCATAACCACTGGAAATCATCACCGTCGAAACAGTGATAAGAATAAATATAAAAATGAATTTTCCACGTAAACTCGTGAGCATTTTTTTCCTGAAAAGAGAAATGCGATTGAAGCAATACCATCCTGGCGAGAATCGACTTCATTATGGCACATAACGGGCATGAATAACAGCCATCAATTACTTCCTTTCCCTGGAGGATTCGAAATACAATTCTCCTTTTCCCAACCCTTTAATTTTTTCAATGGCTTCGTGGAATAATAAATATAATCATTATATCAAGACCACCTGAGTCGAGAATACTCATTATTCGTACTTTTTCTCTGTTCCCTTATATTTTGTATAGTTGACGAGACTTTTCTTTCCGATTATGCTTTTTACTGGTATTTTCAGATGCTCAAGTGAGAGCTTAAATGGGAACCCGGTGTAAATCCGGGACGGGCCCGCCGCTGTAACCGGGGACGAACATTACAACATGTCACTGGCTGTTTTTTTTAGCCGGGAAGACGTAATGAAGTAGGATGAACCGGAAGTCAGAAGACCTGTCTGAAAGTATTTGTGCAAAAAAAAACACAACAGGAGTATGTCTCCCGTGGACAAGGAGACAGACACAATTCGTGGGAAATCAGGGCATCCTCGAATCATTTTTTTGATTCGGGGCTTTTTTTTGCCCTGATCTTCATGAATGTAAAAGTGAATACAAAATGTCTTACACGATGAACAAAACTCTGATGCCGGGATTAAAAGGACTGTGCAAAATGATGTATTTGCAAATATTCCTGTTACACACAGTAAAGAGACTGCAGGTGAACACAGAGTCATCCTGCATTAAAAACAATCGGTATTTGCACCAAATTTCCGGGTTGCTTCGGTATTCGAAATTTTGGTTCGGTACAATTTAACTGAGTAGATATGAAAGGAACATTTTACGTAGTGGGTGTAGGCCCTGGCGACCCGGAGCTTATAACCCTGAAAGCCATACGAATACTACAAAACTGCCCTGTTTGGCTGACGCCAGCTGCCCAAAAAGATGGCCAAAGCACAGCACTCACCATAGCCAGTGGTAGTATTGATCCATCGGAAAAAGAGATCCTGCACCATTTCTTTCCCATGAAAAAAATTCATATGGGAAAGGAGCCTGATTCAGCAGTAAAAGATGCCTGGGAAAAAGCCGCCGCTACAATTAACAAAAGGCTGGAAGCAGGAAAAGATGTGGCACTGCCCACTCTTGGAGATCCAGCTATTTACTGCACAGGTTTCTATGTGTATGAAACTCTGCTTAAACTGAACCCGAAAGCTTCAATCAAAATAATCCCGGGAATTTCAGCCATTGGCGCCACGGCTGCTGCCGCAGGAACACCTCTCTGCCTCGGTGACGACAAGGTAGTGGTTATTCCAGCCATTTTTGAAAGTGATCAATTAAAAGAAATTCTCATCCAGTTTGATTCAGTGGTCTTCATGAAAGTTCACAAATCCATGGAACGTCTAGTGCCTCTTCTGGAAGAACTGAACCTGCTGGACAAAGCAGTGCTGGTAGAACGAACCAGTATGGAAAATCAACAGGTACATCACGATTTAAAAGCAGTCATGAAAAAAGAATTGCATTATTTTTCCACACTTGTTGTGCGAAAAAGCTGTTCCATCAACAGATGATCCGATCAGGAGCATTAAAAACATTCAAACGCCCCGGCCTTGCATAACCAACCAGTGTCACCCCTGCACGACGTGCAATGGCTAGCCCCAACGACGATGCTGAGGTACGGGACATCACAATAGGAATACCAATACGGGCACATTTTAGAACCATATCTGAAGTAAGCCGGCCTGTGGTATAAATTGCCCCTTTAGCCGGAATTTTCCCCATTAAAATTGCTCCAATAACCTTATCCACTGCGTTATGACGTCCAACATCCTCATAAAAGCCCTGTAGCCTGCCATCTGCCCACATGCCGCAGCCGTGAACACAGTGTGTTGTCGGGCCAAGGGGTGATTGCTTTAAAAGTTCACGAATAAACTGGCCAATTTCATCAAGGGTAATAGTGCATTCGTGGAGAGGATCAAAAGCACCTTCCAGCATCTCTCTTGAGATCTTTCCGGTTCCACCGCAACCGGATGTAATGATCACTTCTTTGGGTTCACTTCCCTCTTCCACATCAGCATGTACCGAAATACGGCCTTCCGGACAAACAAGAACTTCCCGTACTTGGCCAACTTCTGTTATATAGCCCTGACCAAATAGGAACCCTGCTCCAAATTCTTCAAGTCCAGTAGCCAGCACCATAGAGGCTCCAATTTCTTTATCATTAAGAGCAACTTTATATGGCTCTTCAATGGCCAGGGTTTCTTCCCGATCCTCGCGACCGCTACTGCTGATGACCACGGTCTTCTGCTTCGTTGTAATCTGATTATCCATATATTCTACAAAACGTTTTAAAAAAATATTTTACTTCACAAACCATGCTCCTGCCAAAGCAGCTTTCCCGATTCCAGTACATCCCTCAGGGATTTCAATAAGAATATCAGCCTCAGCCATGGCTTCAAAACGGCTCATATCATCTGCAGGCACAGTAACAAAAGAACCCTGTTCCTGTTTTACTCCACTATAAATCAGTTGAGTCCAGTTTTTCTGCCCATTGAACTCTTCAGCCATAATCACTTTGTTTTTTGGAGGTAATGGATCAGAAAAACCCATCAACTTTCTAACCCCGGGTAAGGCCAGTAACAACAACGCCACATGGTTTGATGGCGGGCCACCGGGGAGATTAAACACAACAGTATCCCCTACCCGTCCCATGCAGGCCCCCTTACCGGGCCCAATACGAACACGATGAAAGATCTTTTCCATACCAATTTGCTCCATGGCCCGCATGGTGAGATCTTTATCACCATCAAGAACTCCGCCGCAGGTAATCAACACATCAACCTGTTGAACAAGCTGTTTAAATTGTGCCTGTAACTGCTCAAGATTGTCGCGAATAAGGATAGTCGAAGCATGTACGCCCAAACGCTGTAGCTCCGCCGCAGCTGTCACCATATTACTGGCAGCAACTTTTCCTACGGTCACAGGTTCGCCCGGCAAGACCAGTTCACTCCCTGTTGCAACAACAGCAACCTTTGGTACAGGATAACAGAGAACTTCATTCAGCCCTGCTGCTGCCAACAGGCCAAGGTGGGCAGGGCTCAACAAATCTCCTTTATGTGCCACAATCTGATCCTGCACAATATCACTTCCCTTGCGCAAAATATTACGCCCCTCCGCAGCATCAGCTGTGGCAATTACCTGCTCTGCATTGATGCCCCTGGTAAATTCAGAGGCCAACACAGCTGTGGCACCGGAAGGAATGGATGCACCAGTCATAATACGAATGGCAGTTCCTGACTGGACACAAAGTTTATCAACATCATCTCCGGCAGTCAATGCACCAGCAACAGTGAGTGTTACAGGATTATGGACAGTTGCATTGGCGATATCAGTTGAAAGTACGGCGAAACCATCTTTCAGAGACGAATCAACTGTTGGACAGCTTGTCGCTGCGCGCAGCTCTACAGCACAGATAAGTCCCAGGGCTTTTTCAAGTGGGACTATAACCGGTGGCAGCGGGCTGAGCATATTAATATGCTGATGCGCCTGAGTAAGTGATATCATAACCTTCCTCTAATATATTCCTATGCAATAGCGGTACGGTTGAAACTATCCATGGAGTTCACAACAGTTGCACGATACCTTTTTTGCATACAATTACACCAGATTTATAAGAAAGAGATCACCTTATTATGTAATTGCAAATACTTTCAGGCAACTACATATCGATTTCTGCCAGTCTCTTTTGCTGTATAAAGTGCCCGATCTGCTTTAGACATCAATGGTTCCAGAGCACTGTCGGGGTAAGCCGGAACCTCGATAAGTCCTATGGAGACGGTAACAACGCCGTAGGGTTGATTCCCTTCATGTGAAATAGCAAGATTTTCAATCATGAAACACATCCTGCTCGCGAGGTGTTCTGCTTTTGTGAGATCTCGCTCATTGAAAAAGAAACTAAATTCCTCACCACCAATTCGAAAGCAATAATCACCTGCTCTTTGCAAAACTTCGTTCATGGTTTTAGCAATTTGCTGCAGCACCAAATCTCCTTTTGGATGTCCGTAGGTGTCATTATAACGTTTAAAATAATCCACATCCAAAATACCAAGATACAGGCACCCTCCATATCGGAGTGTATTCCTCAATTCTCTTGGAAAAGTAGTGTAAAAATGACGGCGGTTATAAAGGCCGGTGAGCTGATCAGTAACTGAGAGTCTCTCCACAGTTTCGTAGTGTTTCCGGTCATAAAGATAGAAAGCACGATTAAAATAAAGCATAAGCAAAATTGCAACACCTGTACCACAAAAAACAATGATTCCCCGCATCAGATATTTATCCTGCCGTGCCTGCACCCTGGATGTCAGCATAACCACACCTGCATGATAGGGTGTGGTGAGGAGCTCAATGGTATGGGTTGCCAGTTGAAAAAATATTTCCGGTAGCATCTCCTTACAAGTCTGTTCGTCCTTTATAAGATTAGACTCCCTGTAAAGCATAGCAACAGCTTCACCAAATTCGGCGGGCACAATATGCAGATCTTCTGTCATACTTGATGCAACCTTTGAAATGATTGCCTGAGCATTCTCGATATTTTCAATTCGTGTCTGAATAGCTGCAAGATAACTCTGCAAATGCTTAAAATCCTCATTACTCACATTTCCTTTGGAAATGAAACCGCTACCGGTTCCACGGACACGACCTATGGACTCAGCCAGGTAAGGCAGCTGTTTATCGAGGATATCTATTAAATAGTAGGTGTCCAGTTCCGGATCGAGAATCAAATTAGAGCGATCAGCAGTAAGCTGCATTAATTGAAGAATTCCCGTAATAAGATTACTGTACTCCGCAAATAGATTCAAACCTTGAGCATAGGGAAGATTAACCTGAAAAAGTTTTTGTGCCTGATTATACAGGAAGTCCGATTCCTCCTGCAAGCGAAACTCTTCCACCTGGAGAATCCAGGACCGCTTATGCAATCTGTCAAGAAATTGCTTTTTGAGCCTTTCCAGATTTTCATTACTCTCACCATTTTTCCAGAGAGCAATCTGTGTATATCCCCTTATTTTCTGGAGTTCAGTCAGACCGTCATATAAATGTTCAATTGCCTGTATGCCAATAAGTTCTTTTTGGGTAAACTTGTACTGTTCAATCTGATCGAAAATGGAAAAAATCAGTGTCACTGAGAGCAGAATGATGGGAATTATTGTGGCAAATAAATAACGTCTCAAATTAGACTTATTTTGTGATTTGTACCTCATTGACTCTCTTTATATTTATATTTTTGAAAAACAACTGACAATTTATAAAATATCAGAAACAGGAAAAGAAGTAAAACATTATGGGGTTAAAGTAGCACAAGACAGGATGAGCACTCTATTTCTAAAAAATATTGAACAAATTTAAATGTGGAAAGATACCCATTAAATACTTCGAGAAGCAGAACAAGAAAAGATTGAAAGTAAGGATCAGGACTTGAGGAAAAGGGGCTAACGGGAATTGTGCTGCAGGACTTTCCCCTTAAGGAGCATATAGGATAGAGTTCCGTATAAAAGGCTTAGTAGCCCAAGATGAGTAACAAGAAAAGTAATCTGCTGTAATCCAGCACCCATCTGATTGAGAAGTACAAAAGCTTTGATAGCAGGAATTGCCGGGATAAACTGAAGCATGATAAGAACCGGGAATGGAATAGCACTTTCCGGCCATACAAATCCTGAACCAAAGACTATTGGTATAGAGCTCAGTAAGACAACTAAAGTAGCGATTTCTCGTCTTGGAAAGAGGCTGCCAAGGCTAACCCCAAAAAAAATAGTGGAAAGAAGAAAAGGAATCATAAGCAATGTCAGATCACAAATGGTCGCCAGCCGTGGAATGTCATAAAACTGAAAAGCTGGTCCGAAATAGTAGAGTGAAAGAACGACATAAATTATGAAGAAGATACCAGTCCTGACCAGTAACAAAGTTGACGCTGATGTGTTCTGCCAATAAAGTTTTTCTCCGGATTTCAGTTCTTCATTTTGGCTTCCGCCAAGGATTCCCGTTCCCATGATCAGTGTTTGATGGAGAATAAGCACAAAGACAGCCGGAATAACATAATTCACATAACCACCAGCTTCATTGAACAGTGCATGCAGGCCAATACCAATTGCATTGTATTGCTGCTTAGCAAGCTCCATTGCCTGCCCAGACATCAAAAGACGTGTGACTGTTACTTCTGCTGCCAGAGTTTTTCCCGCCATGACCATACCTTCAAGTACTGTTCCGTAAACGAGAAAATAGCTGGCATCTCCGGCGTAAGACAAAGTGGGACTCTTTCCCTGAAGGAGGTCCCGATAAAAATGACTTGGAATCACAAGGATTCCGGCCAGTTTATTCTGTATCATGTCTTCTTTTGCCTGGGCCAGGGAATACACCTGGCTCACAATATCAACCTGCGGAGTGGCATCAACCATACGAATCAGACGACGACTGAGCCCACTGCCGTCTAGATCAACGACCACCACTGTTTGCTCCCGCGGAAGTTGTTTGGCATATGGAAGCGGATAGAGAAAACTATAAAAGAGAACTCCTCCAAAAACCGTAAGAAGCAAAGCATGATTTGTGAAAACAGCAAGTAATTCGTATCGAATAAGTTCCCGAAGTCTCATGTGCTGAGCCGCCTTTGCGTTTGTACTGTTTTATACGCAAGCAGAAGGGCTATCAGGGCAGGAAGAATAAAGAGTGCAAGGTTTTGCAATTGCGGTTGAGACAAGGAGACTGGAGCACCATAATTAACCTGAGCGATCTGAACATCAATATAGTGACTTACCGGAAGCAGACTACGCCAGATTCTGGCCGGTAAAGTCATGTCCGTGGCAGGGAAAGTAACCCCCATAAAGGCAAGACCCGGCGCTGCATAAGCAGCAGCCAGCCCAAGACTACGGGCAGGATCTTTACTGAGAAAAAAGAGCAGTGTCCCCACTGCCTGGCATGCACAAACAGTAAGTAATTGGCAAAATATCAGATAGCTGAGATTTCCATGCATGGGCCAGCCAAGATATGTAAACATGGCCAGAAGATAACTGATACCGTGCAGCCAGAACAATAAGGTATAAGGAACAAGCTTGGTGAAAAGAGCCCGTGCAGGCTGAGGCCCAAGCCATGAGGCAAGCCCTTCACGTCTCAGTTCTGCTGCAATACAGAGTACTGTGGTCATCACAATAAATATCTGCCAAACGGCAGGAATAATAGCAGAAACCAGGAATTGGGCATAATTATTGTTTTGATTAAACAACGGCCTTATCTGACTATTGATTGGAACTGCGGCAGCCATAGCCTGACCAATAACAGGACTCTTAGTGCTGAGATTTTTTACAGTATCAATATGTGCAACGAATGTTGTATGCACTCCAAGAACCGCAGACTTAACAAGTTTACCGATGAGCAGAAACTGATTGTTATAGAATGCTTCCACCTTTGGAACACGACCTCGAATCGCATTCTTTTCCATATCCTCAGGCAGAAGAACAAGCCCATAAATTGTACCTCCACGCAGTGCACTAATTCCCTCCTGAAGGGATGGATAAGATGCTTTTACAGCAAGGGTCGGACTGGCATCATAATACCTTGTCATTGCGCGTGAAAGCCTGCTCTGATCCAGATCAACAATCCCGATGGACAGATCCCTTGCCAGGCCTTGAGAAAAGATCAAATAAATAATGAGAAAGCAAAGAGGAGGCAGCCAGCTGACAAGCGCCAACAACCATGGATCACCAACAAGATAATGCCACTCTGAAAACTGTTTTGTTGTACCAGTTTTAGAAAACATTAGTCTGTAATGATAACACTCATACCAACACGAAGGTTGTCAATTGGCTCTAATGGACGTGCTTCAATTTCAAAGGTGCGCATATCAAACCCCTTACTGCTGTTGGTGGCACGCCATGTGGCAAAATCACCCATCACTGCCACATAGTCCACCTTGAAAGTGTAACGTGATTCCCCAAGTGCGGGAATATGAACGTGGAATTCCTGGTCTTTATTAAAATTACTCAGCATATCTTCCCGAATATGAAAAACTGCCCAACTGTCAGCCATATCAAGAATGGTCACCACCGGAAACCCCTGTGGGGCAAGTTCTCCACTCTGAAGCAGGATTTGTGAAATCTCTCCATCGTGCCAGCTTTTAATTCGGGTATCGGCTGCATAGGCTTCAACTTCAGCAACAGCACCGGCTGCCATACGCGCTTTTCCGGCAGCTGCTTTTTTGGTTCCTATCCTGGCACCTTCCTTTGCCATTTGATAGAGCTGCTGTGCTGCATTTTCAGTTAACCTGGCAGCTTTTAGTTTAGTCCTTATTTCATCCATTTTCTGTTCGGCAACAACACCACCTATAAACAGATTTTCTATCCGTTTAGTGGTTTTTTCAAGAAGCTCTGTGGCAGCTGTTGCCTGCTGCCATTTATCTCTGGCAATTGCAATTTCCTGTTGGCGCGCTCCTTTCTGTGCCTGCTCAGACATTGCTTTTGCTGCATCCTCACCAGCTTTTGCCTGTTCGAGTTTGGCCTCTATTTCAGGACTGTAAATAGTGAAAACAAGCTGACCTTTTTGTACAGAGTCACCCTTTTTGACAAGGATCTGGTCTATTCTTCCCGGGACTTTTGAAGAAATACTATATTGCTGGGCTTCGATCTGCCCCTGAATGACTGGCGATACCGGTTGATAAGCCAGCCAGAAGTTATAGCAGAGCCACCCGACTCCAGCGGCTGCAAATAGAATAAAAAATAGTGTTTTAGCTGTGCGCATGGACTGATCCTTTGCAGATAATGGGTACGATTGATGTTTGTGTTTTATTGTGCGCTTTCCTGATATGAAGAAAAATCATTTAATTCACCGCTAATTGCGAGGATTCCAGCCAACCTGGTGACATATGTATAGGCTGCATGAGAACGTTGAGTCTTAACAGCTGCGACATAAAGCCTCGCATCTATCACATCAAGTGAGGTAGCCAGTCCCTGATCAAATGCTTTTTCCCGTAACTCAAGAGTTTTTTCAGCAAGCTTGAGGCTGGAGGCCAAACCATTATGCTCAGATATCGCCTGTGTCGCCTGGCGATAGGTCCTTTCCACAAGAAGTGATAAATCCTGCCTGGCCTGTTTCCGCAGGGCACAAACTTTAGCCACAAGGCTTTTGGCTGCCTGTCGTTTACCACCCCGGCCTGAACGATCAAGCAGTGGAACGCTTAGTCCTAAGCCGACAAACCAGTCCGGTTCCAGTTCAGTAATAAGATTATCCTCTTCATAGAGACTGTAATTGCCAAGCAGTGCAATTTCAGGGTAATATTTTCCTTTTTCAACTTTTGCAACACCTGCTGCCATCTCTTCTTTAGCATCAAGTATTGCCAGACCAGGGTACCCGGCAAGGGTTTTACGAATAAAAGTATCAAGTGATGGGAGCTGCGGATTAATAAACAATGGGCTGCTGGGAGAAACAGGGACCTGCTCCTGAAGCATACTGGTAAGACCAGCTTGTGCAATCAGCAGGTCATTGACAGACTTCTCCTGATCTACCCGGGCCTTATCATAGGCTGCCTCAGCCTGAAGTCTTTCCACTTCAGCAATTTGCCCGTTCTCGACCAGTAGTTGCGCGTGCTGCAGATGAATTTTTAAACTCTCCACAACCTCAGTTCGAGTATCAAGTAATTGTTGCACCAAGACAACTGCAAAATAACGGGCACAGAGGGTTTCAAACTGTTCGTACAATTTTAAGGCGTGTTGCTGTTTTGTTTCGGCAAGAGATGCCTCAGCAATATCCTGGGCAGCAGCTATTCTGCCGCCGGTAAAGAGTGGCCACAAAACATTTAATGATGCTTCTGTAATATCACGGTCACTAAGAGTTGAAGTAAGACCATGTTCGATCGCCCCGGCCGAGAGACCAATACTCTGGACAAGAGATCCAAGCTGGGTTCCTATCAGTTCTCCTGCCGGCATGCTGTCAAGAACTTTCTGAGGACTGAGCTGCACCTTATCATCAAGATAAATATAAGCAGCATTGAGATTTATCTGGGGGAGATACAGATCCCTGTTTGCCTTTCGTATATTCTCTGCATGGTCGATATTTGCCTGTTCGGCCACTAGTACATTGCTTCTCTCCATCACATACTGCCAGGCTGTGTTAAAATCTAAAACACCAGCCAGACTTATTGGAGTTTGGGTAAAAACATTCAGAATAACTATGATGACAATACAGATCTTTCGGTAATGAACAAATATATCCATCATTGTTCCTGTTTAAAATCAGGTGTATAGGGTGTAAAAAACACGAATAGCACATTATCCACGCACTATATGTTTACAAAATATGCAAGTCAAGCCAGAAGAGTCAATTATACAAAGAAGCGTTAATCACCTTGGACAATCAGCAGTATTTTGATAACTTAAAAATATACTACTTCATTAAACAACAATTTGATCTCAAAAGTTACACAGATCTGACTCAACCAGCAATTTTATGGAAAATGTAGAAATTTTCAAAAGTATTATGATTCAATGATCTTCACAGGATACAATGGCACACAAAAGATTATATGTTAGAATTCCAATCACAGGTGAAGCTATTTTGTCAAACAAAGACGGGGTTCTCATTAAAACCCCTGCCAGGGACATAAATAAGGGCGGTCTTGGCGTCACCACTCCTGCAACGCCTCTTGAACAGACTGATTATCAAATTACAATCACCACTGAAGAAGATGAAAAAATTCAACTTACTGCATCACTTGTCCATAAAAATACACTCCATGCTGGCTTCCAAACATCGGACATCGATAAAAACAATTTACAAATAATTGCTGATATTGTTGCTAAATTCCAAACCACAGAAGCATTCATAGAGCAGATAGACAAACAAGACCTTCTGGAACAAAGTTTTATCGATGAAGAAGGCAACGGAATTTCAGTAACTTTTGACATAGATTCAAGCAAATAACTCGTCTCACTCAATTGCTTAAAAAAACTTATGTCACAAAAAGTCTATCCTGATTGATTTCCTTCCTGCTTTCGTCTAGTATCAGTAGACAGAGCTTCATGTAAGGCTTTTTAACGCATACCTATGCAGATACACGAGATACTCGTGATGTAATATGCGTGTCAAATTGGCCATATAAGCCAGGTAGACTCATATGGAAGGGATAACCTAAATGAACAACTACCCTGCCCATTTGCTGTGTTATGGCAAAGGTGCAAATACAACTTTTTCTTCTGCACCTGCCTCATTACATCCAGGTTCAGCTTTTTCCTGCCCAAATTACTCAGAACAGGATATTCTTCTTGCCGGCGGATTCCCGGGAATCCATCCCGACTCTCCATTTCCCCTTTCACCAGGCCTGCAGCTTAATGGCGACCTTGGAACTTTTAATACAGCGGCACTGCACCAGATAGCCTCGATCGAACTTTCCCGTCATACCGGGACTCGTTTTCGCAGCTATACCCTAACTCCTGATCCCCGTGTTGTTGTGCTCGCTGATAATCTGAACAAACTGTTTTCTTTCATTGATACTTACGGCAGCATTTTGGACTTACAGCCCTTGCTGTTAAAGGGATATCACCCTGAACTTACAACAGCACAGCAAATAGCAATAGAGTGTACTGATGAAGAATGTCAAATCCATTATCAGGTTAAAGCCCCCATACTAACGGATCTTTGTACTTACTGCGGAGCCTGTGGTACAGCATGCCCCGAAGATTGCCTCTCGGAACAGCTTTTTCTCGATTTTTCCAGATGCTCACTCTGTAAAGAATGTGTTGCTGCGTGCGAGAATAATGCCCTGGATCTGCATGCCATCGAACAGAGAAAAATCTCTGCACCGGCGCTACTCATACTTGATGATGTTGATATCGATCTTCAACAAGATAACAAACGTATCTATCGCGAAACTGAACTTCCCCGGCTATTTGCAAGTATTGGGGAGTATCTGGTAGACGAGGTCGTTTACTGTAACAATTCCATCTGTCAGTATCTGGCGGCACACAACACCGGGTGTACAAGGTGTGCTGATGTTTGTTCGGCACAAGCAATTAGTCTCACAGAAGATGGAGTACAAATCAACCAGCAGCGCTGTACTGAATGCGGCAGTTGTATTGCTACCTGCCCAACTGGCGCCATGCAGTATCTACGTTTCAGTGATCAGCAATTCCTGGATTACTGGGCCCAGCTTGATGTCTCAGGAAGCAAAACCGTTGTGATTGGCGATGAAGCACAGTTGCACCGCTTCTGGTGGCGAAATGGGTCCAAACGTTATTCATCAACATTTTTTCTGGAGTACCCAAATCCTGCGGCCCTGACAAGCATGCACCTGCTAAGTCTTTATGGAGCAGGAGCCAGACGTATTATCCTGTTAACTGCTGACAAGGATGCAATGAGCCCGGCATTTTTAGAACAGGTCGACCAATCCAATCAAATTGTTGCCTCTTTTGCAGGAGAGGAAGCATTTATACAAATTGCTCAGCCGGATAACCTTTCTTCAATCCTTACACAAACAGTGGAGACACAATCTGTCCGACAAAAAGTGATAAAGGATCAGGGTAACCGACGTTCCACCCTTGCAGTGCTTCTGGCCACATTGTTAGAAGATCAGTCGCCTTCACCAACCGTACTGGCAGATGAAATATTCAACACTTTCGGCACAATTCTCTGTGATGAAAACAGCTGCACCCAATGTCTGGCCTGTCTTTCTTCCTGCCACATTGAGGCTCTTCAGGCAAATGAAGAGCAATTTACTCTTCTTTCAAATCCGTCGCATTGCATACAATGCGGAAGTTGTATGGCAATTTGCCCGGAAAATGCCTTGAGCAGCAGAAGCGGACTGGAACTTAGCGATGATTTTTTTCAGTCTCACGAGCTTAGCCGGGCAGAACCTGCTCGATGCGAGGAATGTGGAAAAATTTTTGGAACCCGAAAGAGTCTCGACCGGGTACGCATACTCCTCATGGAAAAATCACCACAAGACTTTGATCCGAAACTTCTGGCCTATTGCGATACATGCAGGGTGGTTCGCATATTTGAAGGGCAGCAATCATGAGTATAAGTGAAGATAAACAGCTGGTTCGCATCCGTCTGCGCCTGCTTGACCTGTTAAAATCATTCTTTGCCCAGGAGCCCGATGCCGACCGCATGAGTCGCTGGCGCGGAATATTTACAGCTCTTGCTGAGAACCGTATAAATCCTGAGCTTGATGAAGGTGTACGACAACTCCGACAAATGCTTGAAACAAAAAAACTGGAAGACCTTAAAGATGAATATTATGCTCTGTTTGTTGATCCATACAATGAACAGCCAGTTGAACTAAACGCCAGCCACTATCTTGATGGAAAAAGCTTTGGCCCCTCTCTGGTACAATATCGACAACTCTTAAAAGAGGCCCGACTGGTAAAAGAGAATGATGTGACCGAACCGGAAGATCATCTGGTGTTAATGCTTGATGCTCTGGCCACATTGATTGAAGAAGCTGAAACTGAAGAGACACAAGAACAACAGGCAAAGCTTATCACCGGTTTTTTACAACCAATGGCTCTTGCCATGAAAAAACAATTATCAACCAATTCACAGGCGGGTTTTTATCTCTCCTGCACCGTCTTTTTGAATGGCTATTTAGATCTTGAGCAAGGCTTACTCGAAATTGAAGTATAAAGAAAATGTAGGTAATTATTTCACCATCGCACCCTTAAAAGAGGAGGTAGGCAATGAAAAAAGAAGATACTGAGCGACGTTCTTTTCTTAAGACACTCATTACGGGTTCAGTCGCAGGAGCTGCAATATTCAGTGCAGGAACAGTGAATGCAAAAGAAAAACAAGCTGCCCTGAAAAGTGATGAAGTCCTTTACCGGGAATCCAAAGATTTTAAAGACTACTACAAGTCATTGCGCTAATACCCCTAAGGGAGGAATAAGATGGCTCAAAAGAAAGTCCGCAGCACACATATTGCAGACTCTAAATCCACCAGGGTGAGTTTGAATCCCAAATTGGCCAGACGATCTTTCTTAAAGATCTCTGCCGCCACTGCCGCCTTAACAGGTGCGGCAATGACATCTAAATTTACCCGCAAGGCTATAGCTGCAAGCTCTGCAAGCAATGATCCTTATCCGGGTAGTAAAAAAGTCAAAACTATCTGTACTCACTGTTCTGTTGCCTGTGGCATTATTGCCGAAGTGCAAAACGGTGTCTGGGTTCGTCAGGAAGTGGCAAAGGATCATCCCCTTTCCCGTGGCGGACACTGTTGTAAAGGTGCCAGCGCCATTGATATGGTAACAAGTGAAAAACGTCTCAAAAGCCCAATGAAACGGG
>Ga0256844_10000416_pt1 | contig 16380 bp, 14 predicted proteins | sample MusselsmetaG_FD_189100 | JGI IMG/M metagenome (GOLD analysis project Ga0256844, IMG submission 189100) | Mussel associated microbial communities from hydrothermal vent at the East Pacific Rise, Pacific Ocean - Mussels | ecosystem: Host-associated > Mollusca > Shell > Unclassified ... | reverse complement strand
AAAAGAATTGTCAACAAACATCTGCGTACAATAATGCATGGATTCTAAAAAAGAAAAATGGCAACAACATACTCTTTACTCATAAATATAAAAATAAAGCTATTTCAATTCCTAAAAAAAGTACTTCTACAAAGACTTATACATCAAGAGTAGTATTTAACACCCCCTCCCCTATTCCTACTAAAAGTATCGTAAAAAGAGCAACAATTATAACAAGCCCAACCAATCAGAGAAAACCTTATAGCATTCAAATAGGAACATTTAATTATAAAACCAGTCTTCCTCTTATTTATCAAGAGTTTCATGCCCTAAAAAATATTATTATAACAAAAGAAGTTCCTACAAATAACCAAATTCAATATAAGATATTCTTAGGCTCTTTTCCTGATTTATTAGAAGCACAAGTAAAACTACAAGAGCTACGTTCTGAGTATGTGAACAGTAAAACTCTTCAAAGTGCATTCATTACAAAACTACCAAAATAGAGATAAATTGGCTACAATAACAGCAAAATAACCCGAAGGAAATAGATGAATAGAGTATTACAGATGCTAAAACTTCAACAAGAATTAAACGATGCAACCAATGGAGTTAATTGGGAAAAAGGTATCACAAAAAATGGAAAAAAAATTGATTGGAGAAGATGTATTTATCTTGAAGCAGCAGAACTGGTTGAATCTTATCCGTGGAAACATTGGAAAAATATTGATGCCTCTCCTGACTATGCCAATATAAAAATAGAAATTGTTGATATTTGGCACTTTATTATGAGTGAAACACTTCGTATTTATAAAATAGACAATTTAGGCGCAATTGAAGATATTGCAACAATGGTTGGTAATATGGATGGGTTTGAAGACTTTCAACAGAGCCAAAAGTCTGAAACCTTAAATGCTTATAGTGAAATTGAATTGGTTGAAGAGATGATTAAAACACTCTTTTGTAACAAAGATATTAATGCACTTATTATCTCTTTTTTAACCATGTCCTCAAAATTAAACTTAAAACTTCCCGAACTATATGAGCTTTATATTGGTAAAAATATTTTAAATAAATTTAGACAAAACAATGGATATAAAGAGGGTTCATATATTAAAGTTTGGAGTGGAGAAGAAGATAATATCGTAATGCAAAGAATTTTAGAAGAGAGAGAGAACATTACCCCTGAAATGCTTTATCAAGCATTAGATGAGGCTTATTCAAAAGTATAGAGAGAAAACCTCTCTATACTCTTTTTAACTACTTGTTTAGTGAGCTATGGAACATTTTTCATTAAAGTAGCATTGGTTACACCTGAACCTACAGAAATTCGTTTAACCAAACGGGTAGTGGTTAATTTAGAAAAACCACACTCTTTTGCACACTTCATTGTTCCAACTAAATAGTACTCTCCACGTGGAACACCAAAGAAGTTAAACTTTCCTGAACCATTGGACATTGTAAACTTTAAATAGTTATAAATTCGCTTATCTGTCTTACTCATCTTATAGCCACTAAGATAACTCTCTTGATACCATTGCTTGGAATAAGAGGTTACAGGATTCAAATAAAGTTTGACTTTTTTACCCATTACTTTTTCAGAGCTGTTAGAATTTTTTAAATAGATAGAACCACTAACGGTACTTCGCCCACGTTTACTCAAACGATTATACTCTCCAACAGGAAAAGGCATACGTTCAATAATAGTATTTTTAATTATTTGTGGTGCTTCTCTATCTCGTTCCATGGCACTGTCAACATTTTCATAGCCATGACCATGACTGCTATTTGTATTTTGAGTAGTACCTAATGAAGCATTATTTTTAGGTACACCAATACGTTCTCCAAGATTTGGATTTTTATTAATCAAAATCTCTTCTCTAACGATAGGTGCAGTAACAATGGGATCAACTCTTGGAACTGGAATGCTTGATTGAGGATGAATTAGAATGGTTCGTTGATTACAACCTGTAACCCCAAGTAGGGTTAATGATATAAGTGCGTATTTTAAATTTTTGTGAAACATGAAAACTCCTTAATATTTTTATTTACCTAGACAAAACTCTCCAAACATTTTATCTAAAATTTCTTCAGAATCATAAGGTTTTGAAATAGAACTTAAAGCAGTAATTGCATCTTGAAGATGATAAGAGAAGAATTCTAGCTCTCCTAATTTAAGTGGTTCTTTCGCTTCTAAAATGGCTTTTTTTGTCTTTTCCACGGCTTCTATTTGACGTGTCGAGATAAGCATTAGCTCTTCATCTTGCCCAATAGTATCAAAATACTCTTGTAATTTATGTGTAAGATTTTTAAAATTATGCTGTGTACTTACTTCTATAGGAGAGTATTTTTTGATTTTATCCACATCAAAAACCAACTCTAAATCTGACTTATTTAGTGCCACAATAAGCTCTTTATTTTCAACTTGCTCTAATATCTTAATAATCTTCTCATCTTCTTTATCAAAAGACCTACTCGCATCAAAAAGAGCAATAACCACATCAGCACCTTCAATCGACTCCAAAGAACGTTCAACCCCTATTTTTTCAATTGTGTCACGGGCATCACGAATTCCTGCTGTATCAATCAGACGAATAATATGAGAGCCAATTCGTACCTGCTCTTCAATGGTATCACGTGTTGTACCTGCAATGTCACTTACAATGGCTCGTTCATAACTTAGAAGCCCATTAAGAAGGGAACTCTTACCAACATTAGGTTTTCCTACTATAGCAACCCGAAAGCCTTCTATTAAACCTTTACGACGATGAGAAGCATCAACAATATTTTCAATTTTTAAAATAAGTGCATCAAGTTGTTTCAGAATATTGGCTACAATATCTTCTGGAATATCCTCTTCTGCATAATCAATCATCACTTCAGAGTAAGCTGTAGCACGAAGCATTGCTTCTCTACTTTCATCAATAAACTCTTTCAAGTCTCCTTTTAGCTGTTTTGCTAAAATTCTAGCAGCATCCACCGATTTGGCTTCTATAAGTTTTGCAATCGCTTCTGCTTTGGTTAAATCTATTTTTCCATTAAGAAATGCTCGTTTAGAAAACTCCCCTGGTTCAGCTAACACAGCACCATGTGCTAAAAGTGTCTCTAAAATCTCTTGAGCAACTATCATTCCACCATGACACTGAAACTCAACAATATCTTCACCTGTAAAAGAGTGGGGATTTTTAAAATAGATTAAAATAGCATGGTCAATAAGATGATTGTTTTTATTATAGAGTGAAGTTAAATGAGCATATCGTGGAGTAATGTCTTCTTTTTGTGAGACTTTTTTAGCCAAAGAGAGAGAGAGAGAGCCACTCACTCTAATAATTGAAATAGAGGAGATACCTGTTGCCGTAGCGATGGCTGCTATTGTACTAGACATCGCTATTGACTATTTTTTTTTACTATTAAAGTCATTAATAATAATAAATTTCTTACCATCTTTTCCTGTCTTTATAGCAATATATTTGTTAGGGAACATTGCACGAAGTTTTTCAAGTGCAATTTGAACCAAAATACCATCTAAAGGTTTTGTTTTCCCTCGACCATGCTCTAAAATATGTTCAGCAATTGGTTTTAAATAGTTATCAATCATCTCTTCTTGAGCCTGAATAAACTCAGAAATCTCTAGTTTAATATAAAGATTATAATGAGAGTTAATCCAATTAAACAACATATAAGAGAGTGCGTTATAACGATACCCCTCTTTCCCAATTAAAAGTGCTGCATCTTCTCCATCAATAAAGATATGAGCAATACCATTAAATACATCTACTTCAACCGTATCAATTTCGAAACAAGCCACATTCATAAGTTTCAAAATCTTATTTTCAATATCAATAGAGAGTTCTTTGTTTTCAGGAGTTTCTCTATCGTCATCAAAAGTATGTTCTTCTGTATCAACAGTTGAAGCAGGTGTCTCTTTTTTCTCTGTTTTAATTAAAATTGGTTTACTATCTTCATTAAAAAAGTTGTCAACAATTTCATTTTTATCTTCAACCAAACTCTTAAGATTGTCAATGTTTTTTTCATGAGAAGTTGGCGTTACAACTTCTTCTTTTACAATTTCCTTTTCAATTTCTTCTATAGGTGGTGTTACTTCCTCTATAGGAGTTGGAACAACATTTACTTCAGCAGGAGTAGATATTGTTTTCCTAACAGCCACAATAATAGCTGTTTTCTTAAAGAGCCCCATTACCCCTGTTGTTGGGTGCTGTATTATCTCATAATTAATCTCTGTCACTGAACATGCTAGCTCTTTGGCTGCCTTGCTGTAGGCTTCTTCTAAGGTCTCAGCTTCAATTCTTTTCATTCCCATGTTCTATCTCTCCCCTTATATAATTTATTTTTGTTTTGCTAATTTATCAGCTTTCTGTTTTTCAAATGCTTTGTTAACAATGTATTGCTGTGCAATAGTAAAGACACTATTCACAAGCCAGTATAGAACCAATCCTGCGGGGAAAGTAATAAAGAATACTGTCATAACCACTGGTAACCACTGGAAGATTTTTTGTTGCATTGGATCAGTCATTGTATTTGGTGTAATTTTTTGTTGGTACCACATAGAAGCACCCATTAAAATTGGTAATACAAAGTATGGATCCATTTGAGACAAGTTTGTAATCCATAATGTCCACTCTGCACCTTGTAATTCAACTGCATTTAAAAGCACTCTATAGATTGCAAAGAAAATTGGAATCTGTAATAACAGTGGTAAACAACCACCCATAGGGTTTGCACCATGCTTTTTATACATCTCCATCATTTTTGCATTCATTTTCTGAGGATCTTTACCATACTTCTCTTTTAACTCTTTCATTTGAGGAGCAAGTTCTTTAAGTCGTTGCATTGACATCATACCCTTATATGAAAGAGGGAAAAGAATCAATTTAATTAACAAGGTTACAAAAACAATTGCCCAACCCCAGTTACCAACTACACCATGAAACCACTCTAATACCTTAAACAATGGTTTAGAGATAAAAGTGAAAAGACCATACTCAATACTGTCTGTTAATTGAGGATTGATATTTTTTAATACTGCTGACTCTTTTGGCCCTAAATAACCATGTAGAGCAAAGTTTTGTTCTCCTTGAAGAAAAACCAAAGCATCTTCATCACCAATAATAAGAGTCGATACTTTTAATGGTTTATCAAAGTTATATAAAATAGAAGCAAAATATCTGTCAAATGCTGAAGCAAACTGTGCAGATTGAATTTCAAACTTCTCTTCAACATCCCCATCTTCTAAAACTTCTATCATTCCATTTGTTTTTTTAACCAATGAACCTTGAACCACCATATACATGGTATGGTCAGCATTTGGTCGCTGTCCTATGGTTACAAAATATTGTGCTGGATTTGATAAGTTAATATTAATATCATAATGTCCATCTTTGTAAAAAGTTAACTCTTTGGTTACTGTTGTTGTTGAGAGTTTTTGAGTTAAAGTAACTTTAGATACACCATTCATTAAATCAACTGTTGGAGTAGATGTTGTGTAAGATACTTTAAGTGCTTCTTTGTTTAGATTTGCATCTGCAAAACGAATCTCTAAAGGTTTAACCCATAAAGGATTTAAAAGTTCTAACTTTTTCTCTTCATACTCATACTTTTTCTCTAACAATTTAACTTGTGCTATGCGTCCCAATTCATCAATAGTGAAAACAAACTTATCAGACTTAACAGTAGTTAATGCTTTAACAGTTGTGACAGGTGCTAAGGAGCTTGATGATTCTTGAATAGGTGCAGAGGATGAGCTACTCGTTGTTGGAGATGCTGTTGAGTTAACAATAGCAGGTGTCTGTTGCTCTGTTGTAGCGGTTCTATTTTCATCATTTTGTTTTACAGGTTTTGGCATAAACATGTCAAATACTACAAATACTATAAATGAGAGTACCAATGCAAGAAGAAGCCGTTGTTGAAGGTTGTTGTTTTGTTCCACTAGAGATTGCCTTTTTACTATTCTTAAGTATTATTAAATTTTTACTTTAGATGTTAAATTATATTAATATATTAAGAATTATATTTAAAATTAATTATAAATTATATCAAAAAGTATTTAAGAATATCATTGTTTTAGGGCTTTTAAACGCTTTAATGCATGAAAAAATTCTTCTGTGGTTTTATTATACTCACTCTTGAGTAAATTTGGTTTGGCAACCAAGACATAAGAGCCTGTTTTTAAGTTTGGAATGTAATTTAGAAAGTGTGCTCGAAGAAGTCGTTTTGCTCTATTTCTATGGACTGCATTACCAACTTTTTTGCTGGCAACAATCCCAAGTTTATACTCTGTATCATGAGCCTGATAAAAGAGTACAAATTTTGAAGTATGTACAGTTTTAGAGTTTTTATAAACTCTGTTAAACTCTTTAGTAGTTTTAACACTACGAAAATGTTTTATACTGCTAATCTTTTTCTACCTTTTGCTCTTCTTGCAGAGATAACTTTACGTCCGTTTTTAGTTTTCATTCTTGTTCTAAATCCGTGAGTTCTTTTTCTTGGTGTGTTATGGGGTTGAAAGGTTCTTTTCATAACTGATAACCATCCTTATTAGTATTTTACTCAGTATTAAACACTGTGCATTAATTTGAAACGCGATTTTACCCTAATTCTACTTAAAAGTGTAGATTAAAGCCTATTTTTTCTTATCTTTTTTAATTTTTTGTTAATTTTTTCCTATTTATAGAGATTATGATATGATTATAAAAATTCATTTAAGGGAAAATCTATTGAAAAAACTCATCTACAGTGTAATCTCCGTCCTCTTTCTAATAGGAACGTTCTTTGCCTATCAAAACCTCTCAAAACTACTTCCGTTCTACCAACAATTAACCCAAACCCATGTAGGGACAGAAAAAGACCTACAACCAATTACTCAAAAAACTGGAGCTTTTTTTGTTGGCTCATCAAAATGTATAGAGTGTCATGCAGACAAACACCAATCATGGAGTCACTCACGTCACCCAAAAATGATTCAAGATATTAAAAAAGATCCTTCTGTTGTTGTTGCAGATTTTACAAAACTGCCAGAAGGAGCAAACTTTACTCTAAAAGATGCTATCTATACAGTTGGAGGTAAATTTAAACAACGATACATGTTACGTAAAGATTTAAATGGAACAGAAGATTATGTTTTAGGAAACTATCAATGGAATGTTCAAACTAAAAAGTGGCAAAAATTTAAACCATGGAAATATTGGTATAAAAATGCCTACCCTCATGACAATGAAAAATTACCAACATCAAGAGCATGTGATGGATGTCATTTTACAGGATTTATGTCAACCCAAAAACGTGTTGAAACAGGAATTGCCTGTGAATCGTGTCATGGACCAGCATCAAACCATGTTCTTAAACCCGAATCACCTATCTACAAAGCATCCTCCAGTGACCCTGTACGTCAAAATGAAGTCTGTCTACAGTGCCATATGAGAAACAGAGATAAACGCTTAGAAGATGTCAATATGAGTGCAATATATGGCGATGCAAGAGACTATCCAATGGGTTATGAAGCAGGAAAATCTTTAGCACACTACAAAATGGTTGCACCATTTACAATGGGTCAAGAGACAAAAGAATTCTACGCCAATGGAGCAGGAAAGAAAAACCGAACCCAAGGAAATGAGTTTGTACATTCTATTAAAGGGAAACATGGAATCACTTGTATCAACTGTCACAATCCACATACCCTAGAACCAACAGCCCAAAAGAACACAGGCAACAAACTCTGTATGAAGTGTCACAGTTTTGGATCAATGATTGGACCTCATCAAAACAGCATAGAAGCCCACACCCACCACAAAGCCAAATCAACAGGCTCTTTATGTGTTGAGTGTCATATGCCAAAAGTAGGAAAACACACAGGAAAATCACCATTAACCGTGCGAACACACCTCTTTGGATTTACCACACCAAATGAGACAAAAAAATACAATATGCCATCAAAAACAAATGCTTGTTATGCATGTCACAACAGTAATAAAGTGCCAACTACAAGAGATATGGATAGATTACAAAAAGATTTAGAAGAGTGGGGAATGATTGGATGGGATAAAAGATAAAAATTATAAAAGGGTCAAAAAAAGACCCTTTTTCATGTGCAGATAAGTAACCTATTTTAGCCTAAATTAGCCCCTAAAGAACACCCTTCTATTTTATCAATACGTCCAGCATGTCTTCCACCTTCAAACTCTGTTTCGATAAAAGCATCTAACATGCTTTCTACAACTCCTTTACCAACAACTCTCTCTCCAAAACATAAAATATTCGCATCATTATGCGCTCTGGTGGCAGAAGCTGTGAAAGCGTCATGGCATAGCCCTGCTCTGATTCCTGCTACTTTATTGGCTGCGATAGAGATTCCTATCCCTGTTCCACAAATTAAGATTCCAAAGCTTCCTTGGTCTTCTATAACTGCATTTGCACACTTTTTAGCAAAATCAGGATAATCAACCCTGTCTGCTGAATCGGGGCCTAAATCAATAATTTCGTGACCTTTTTCTAAAACATATGCTTTTGTAAACTCTTTAAGTGCATAACCAGCGTGGTCTGTTGCGATATAAAATTTCATTTTTTCCCTTTTTTAAATTTTACTTAGTGTTTTGGTTCTTCATGTTGAAGGTCGTCTATAAATGTTCCCAGTCTGTCCCAACGAACAGCTTTTTTATCATTATCCCAAGAGAAGTAGATAAACCATGGTTGTCCAATGACCAGTTTGTAAGAGACTGAACCCCAAAAACGACTGTCTGACGAGTTATCACGATTATCACCCATCATGTAGTAATGTTCTTTTTCAACTTTTTTATAAAAAGCATTCATTGTTTTACCACCACCTTTACGTGTAAAATTCACAGAATTTAGCTCTTTTACATAAATAGCAGATACATCAATATCACGATGATAAAAATAGTATTTTTTTAAATTATCAAATGCTGAATCATGTTCTGGTTCATACTGGATACCTGGATACGTACTCATATAAGGGTTATCTACCCATAACTTTCCACGTATAGTTTTAAGTTTGTTAGCAGGATAATTTTTTTTAATGTACTCATCTCCTTCTGAAAAATGAATATATAAATGCTTATCAATATAAATAAGTTCATCACCACCTGTAGCTACACAACGTTTTACAAAGTGTGTTTTTCCATCTTTTGGATAGAGAAAAATAACAATATCTTCTCGTTTTGGCTTATCACCCTCAATTAAGTGACCATTATTATTAAAATCAGGTACAAGAGGAATTTGGAACCAAGGAAGTACAGGAATTGGTGTTCCATAACTAAACTTCTTAGCAAATAAAAAGTCCCCTATGTGCAAAGTTCTCTTCATTGAACCTGAAGGGATTACAAATGATTGTACTACAAAAAATATAAGAAAAAATACAATAATAATTGTACCTGTCCAAGAGCTAGAAAACCTATAGAGTTTAGATAAAAAATTCAATTGACTACCTTTGTGATAATTGTGCTGATTTAAGAGTATTTTCTAAAAGCATAGCAATGGTCATTGGTCCTACACCTCCTGGAACTGGTGTAATATAAGAACATTTAGGAGAAACTGCTTCAAAATCTACATCTCCTACCAGTTTACCACTCTCCAAGCGATTAATACCAATATCAATCACAATTGCTCCCTCTTTAACCATATCTGCTTTGATTAGAGCAGGAACACCCACTCCAACAATAATAATGTCAGCTTTCAAGGTATGTGAAGCTAAATCTTTTGTATAGATATGTGTTACAGTTACGGTGGCATTAGCATTAATAAGTAGTGATGCCATCGGCTTACCAACAATGTTACTTGCACCAACAACGACAACATCTTTACCCTCTAGGTTAATTTCATACTCTTCAAACATTTTCATAACACCAAGGGGAGTACAGGCAACAAAACTCTCCAAGTTTGTAACCATACGACCAACATTATAAGCATGGAATCCATCCACATCTTTCTTAGGGTCTATCACTTCTAAAATCTTATCTGTATCAATATGAGAAGGGAGAGGAAGTTGCACTAAAATACCATGGATATGAGGATTATTATTCATCATTTGAATAATTTGAATAATCTCATTTTGTGTAATAGTATCTGGCATTTTATGAGCAATTGAGTAGAAGCCAACATTTTTACAAGCTTTCTCTTTCATTCCTACATAAGCGTGACTTGCAGGGTCATCACCCACAATAACCACTGCTAAACCAGGAACAATTCCTTTCTCTCTTTTTAAAGCTTCAACTTCCAATTGAACAGTAGTTTGAACTTTTTTTGATAATGATTTTCCATCGATAAGTTGCATTTTTTCACTTTTAAATAATTTTTTGCTATTATATCAAAAAATCTTTATTAGAGAGGCATTCCTTACTTTGAGACACTTATATATTATTATTTTACTACTTCTAACTCCTATCTCTTTATTTGCAACCAACCATTTAGAGAACAACAGTTCTCAAGGGGACAATGAGAGCTTTCTTTCAATACTTGAATATGGGAAAATGCTCTATAAAAACCCCCGAGGAATCTCTTGTAGCAAATGTCATGGAAGAAAAGGTAAAGGGGGAGAAAAAATTGCAAAATATTATGATAAACAAAAAAACATTAAACTTTTACGAAGCATTGATATAACACACTACTCACTTAAAGACTTGACGGCAAGTTTAAGCAATCAATATAGAAAAAACAATCGTAGAAAACGACATAAAATTATGCCCATGTACTATTTAACCAAAGATGAAATATTAGCCATCTTTACCTATCTTCAAGAACAGAACATAAAGAAGTAAAGGTTAAGATTTTTTAACGTGTTTGCTTATAAAGAAACTCTATACTTGAAGTATTTGGTGGCTGAATAATAATATCTGTTTCAAAGTTTTCATTGTGTTCTATTCGTACTTTAGCACCCTCTTTTCCATCTTTGTGAAGATACATAACTGTTACATTTTCAGAAACTTTTCTCCCTATTTCAAAAGAGAAATCATCATTAGAGTCTGTTCCTAAAAGCAAATGGTCAACATCAATACCTAGACTTTTAATTAGCCCCTTAGCAAACGTTCCTCCCAACAATGTATATGCTTCTGCACCATCTCCACTACTTGTACCTGTTCCATCAAAAAGAATTAAGGATAAGATCTCTTGCTGGGTTAAATAAGGCTCTGAATTAAAATTAACAATAGGTTCTTCAGTACTTCCTGAGATAAAAATATGTACCGTATATTCATCTTTTTCATAATTGGCTTTAATGTCTAAAAGTGGTTTTTTAGGATCTCCTGCAAAATAGATATGACTCTCTTTAAGATTAAACTGTTTATCTTCCATTTGATAATAACCATTTGTAATGGTACTCATACCTGTAACCATAATATCAGAATTATAATTTTTAATTATAGAGAGTTCATTAAAAAATTCAATATTGGTATCTTTAGAGATATAAGATAAAAACTTTTTATTCTCTATTTTTAGAGTAAGTTTTAAATTATTAAGTATAGACTCTTGATTTTCAATCAACTCTTGTATTATAATAATATCTGAATCTTCAACAATGTCTGAGCCTATTACTTCATAGTTAATAGTATTGCCAAATATATCAATAAATCCTGAAATATCAAAAAGTTTTTTTTTAACTTCAATATTTAAATTAAAATCAAACAGCAAATCAAAGTCTTTATTTTTAAAGGAATATTGTTCTGAGTTTAAATTTATACTACCCATTAAAGATGAAAAATCATAATGACCATCAACCAAAATTTCATCATTGACCCATAACTCATGAATTATTAAAATATTCTCTTTTAAACTTAAATATGACTTTTTATCTGAATAAAAACGGCTAAGATACTCATTTTCTTCTATTTTAAATCTATAGTATTCTATTTTAATATTTAAATTTTTATCAATAGTAAAAAAAATCTCAATATCATAAATATTGGTTAATGATGAGTTATCCCCATCATTAGAGAGGTACTTTAAATTAGGAGTTTTTAAACGCACTTCCAAAGAGTTATTGGCTTTTTTTAAAATCTTAATATCAAGTTTCCCCTCAATATTAGGAAGCTTTACATTATAGTAACGGCTAATATTATTCAATATTTTTTGAATATCTATAATATTAGAGTTAAATTCTAGTTCACTAAAAGAGCGATGTCCAAATTTAAATCTATCTGAACCCAATATGAAAATACCATTTTCTAAAACTTTTCGATCAATATCATACTCAAAAGAGACGCTAAGCCTATTGGTATTTTTAATTTTTATAAAATATTTGTTATGAAGAATCAGAACCTCTCCTTCGAAAACTTTTAACTCTGAAAAATTAATATTTTTATCTATATTTTTAAGCAATGAGTATTTAGGAACCGTTGCTTTAAAAAAAATTTCATAAGGTCTAGCAAGTTTCATCGTAGCCTTTACGTCAACAATATTTGAAGCCACTTTCAACTCTATTTGTGATCTACGGTTATCATTAAAATTTAAAAAAGTTTTACTCTCCACACCAATTAACTCATATTTAAACTTATTTGGTAAATCAGGAATGATTTTACTCAAAGCGATATTATTTGTTTTGCTTTTAAGTTCTAAATTCCCTGTTTCATAACCATGTGTTTCAAATTTTCCTATTAAAAACTTTGAATTTAAATCAATTACAAAATTTGAAGTATCTCCTCTAAATTGACCTTTTAAATTGGCTAAAAGATAGGGTGCTATATCAGTATGTAGACCTTTTACTCTATCTATTACTATATCTCCTTTGTACCTAAAACCTTTTTTATCAATAATTACCTGATTTTTTATATCAAAAGTATCAGCATCGTAAGGCATTGTCCCTGTTAGAATACTATCAATTGTTAAATTTTCATCTCTATAATCATAATAGAGTTGATGTTTTGCATGAAGAACATCTAAATTAAAATCACTGTTAATCTTTAATAATTTTTCAGCACCATGCTCAGCTTCTAACCACACCCCATCATGGTTTAATTTTAGTGTTCCTCCTAATCTCTTTAACGTTTCATAATTAAGAGGCAAATCATATTTGCTAAATAGCTCTGGAGAGAGAAGTAAATAACCTTTAGAGTAAATCATTGAATCTTTAATATATCCTTGATAGTTTACTTCTCCAAAATTGGTTATGCCTGTAAATTTGACTTTTTTAGCGTTATAGTTAAAATTTTTAGAGGGATTAATTTCAGCATTATCAATTATTAATTTTGTACTTTTAATACTTAATGGGGAGTATTTTACATCTTTTAAAGTGGCAAGAATATGTTTAATTTTAATATTTTTCAAGAAAGGAAGAGGTTTATTTTTTTGATTTTTACTACTATTCCTTTTCTTTTTTTTATGCCTATTTACTCTTCGTACAAGCTTTGTAATGGCTTTTGCACTAATCTCTTCTAACTTTAAATTATCTACTAAAAGTTGATTTTTCACTATCTCTCCATGCAGATTAACATTGACTAAATCGGAATTAAAAGAGAGTTTTAAACCTTTAGTATTTACTAAAAAATCTCTATCCATATTCATTTTAGTAGTTTCAAACACAAAAGATGAAAACTTTACCCCCTCATAAACATAAGGATTAATATCTAAATGAATATTATTTAAGGAGAGTAAAAAATCAAATTTTAATTCAGAAGAAGACTCCCCTGAGTCAAAAGTATTAAGAGTTTTAATAATATTTTCAACTTCAACACCTTGAAGAGAGACTTTATTTAAAGTAATTTTTTTATTGATGAGGCTTAAAGGATTCCAATAAACCTTCGCAGAGTCAAATAAAGGTCGATTATCATATGATAATTCACTTACGTTTAAACCTGTAAAAAAATTTCCCTCTATATTTTTATAGGTAAACTTTGAATGCTCTAAAAACTCTTTTGCCAAAATTTCAATGGTACGAGCATCAGTAATTATAAAAATAAAAATCACCCCTAAAAGCAATAAGAACTCAACCAACACAGCAAATAAATAGAGAAGTCGTATCAAAAAGATTGTCCTACTTGAAAATGTATTGCATTTTGACTACGGTCTTTTATATTTACACCCATATCTATTTTAAATGGTCCAATAGGAGTCATATATCGAAAACCAATCCCTGCTGAAGTGATAACTTTATTAGAAAATTCCCAAATACCTTGATTGTCTGAAAGCATTGTATTGTCTGTAAAAACTGCTCCATTTAAATCTTTATAAATAGGGAAATTCACCTCTAAAGAGAGATTTGCCAATGTAAGTCCACCATCTATCAAATCTTCTGTTGCAGACTCTGTAATACCAATTCTATCATAACCATACGCCCGATTAGAAAAAGCTCCTCCTGCAAAAAACTTTTTTGATTCAGGCATACCGTTATTATTAAAAACTTGAATTGATCCCATTCTTCCCACAGCAGAGAGAGTAACATCACTAAAAGTATAAATGGTTCTAAGCTCTTCTAAATATTTTAAATAAGAGGTACTATCTTGAGAGTAAGGCAATCCATACTCCATTTCATGAGAAAAATAAATACCTTTTGTGGGATTAAGTTTTGAATTTCTTCTATCATATACTACTTTTATAAAAGGGTAAACAAGAAAAAAAGTTTGATCATTAGAAATATCTCTACTCTCTATACCCAAACCGATGCTGTTGTACCAACGACTACTTTTATGGGAGAGATAAAATCTATTATAAAATACTTTTTCATCAAAATCATGAATATCTTTCTCTTCAAAATATCCAATAGAGTTTTCAAAATCTAAATAGTAACCTCCAAAAGAGACAATATATGGATAAAAAAAGCTATTTTCAACACTTTTTTGTTTTGTCGAGAGAACTGCATCAAATATGAGTTTTCGACCATCTCCTAAAAAGTTTTTATACTCCCAATGGTACTTCGCTTGAAGTTTTAAATCAGTTGCATATCCCACACCTATTCGTGAATGAATATTTCTCTGAATCTCTTTAAAAGTAATTTTTACAGGTTTATTATTATAAAGATTTAAACGATAATCTAAATGAAGCTGATCAAATGCTTCTAACGCATAAAGAGATTCATAACTCTCTTTGATTTTATCAACATTAAAGACATCACCTTTCTCAAACAATAACCGTGATAAAATAATATCATTACTCATGCTAGGAGAAGTACTCTCAACAGTAATATCTCCAAAATAACAGAGATTATTTTTTTCTAAATTAATATTAATTGTAGCAGTATAAAGTTCTATATCGAGATAGGCTTTTGTATCTAACTGGGGACTACAAAAACCATTAGAGAGCAAAAGTTTTTTAATATTACGCTTCATTTCTTTAAAGTCTTTAGCTCTAAAACGATGCCGTTCAACTAAAGTAATCTCTTCATCTATATCCAAATTAGAATTCACAATAATTTCACTAATAATAATTGGTCGATTCTCTTCAATAAAAAAATGTACCCCATCATTATCTATTTTATGGCTAATATTCGCATCATAAAAACCCTCATTTTTATAAAAAAGGGAAAAAGTCTCATCAAGCTTTGAAAGTAAAATACTGTTAATAATAGCTATATCTTTTTTCCAAAATGCCAAAGGAGGAGGTCTTTTTGCTCCAACAACTGCTTCTAAAGCTTCTGTTGAAACAGCTTGGTTTCCAGAAAAAGTAATGGGGATATTAAGACTATCAATACTCTTAGCTATTAATAGCGTTGAAAACAACAAAAAGAGTATAGTTTTTTTCATTGGAGTCCTAAAAAGTCAATACCTATGAACGGACTTGACCATTACCATAAATTTTAAACTTGTAGGTTGTTAACTCATTAATACCCATCGGACCTCGTGCATGTAGCTTATTGGTAGAAATTCCTACCTCTGCTCCAAAGCCAAATGATCCACCATCAGTAAAACGTGTACTCGCGTTTACATAGACACAAGCTGCATCTACAGCATCTAAAAACTTTTCTGCTGCTGAATAATTTTCAGTAATAATCGCTTCAGAGTGACCAGAACCATACTTAGCAATATGAGCCAATGCTTCATTAACACTCTCAACAACTTTAATATTAAGTTCATTGGCTAAATATTCTGTGTAAAAATCTTCTTCTGTAGCATTCTCTATAAAAATAAACTGTTTGGTCTTAGCACAACCACGTAACTTTGTACCTGCATCAACAAAACGTCTATAGAGTTTTGGTAAAAGCTCTTTGGCTATCGCTTTATCTATAATCAATGTCTCCATAGAGTTACAAACACCTGGACGCTGACATTTTGCATTAATGGCAATATTCATCGCTTTGTCCTGACTTGCATCACGGTGGATATAAGTATGACAAAGCCCTTTGTCATGTTTTACCACAGGAACTGAAGAGTTTTGGGAAATATATCTAATGAGTCCTTCTCCACCACGAGGCACAATCAAATCAACATAAGAATCTTCTTTAATAAG
>Ga0256844_10000415_pt1 | contig 16400 bp, 16 predicted proteins | sample MusselsmetaG_FD_189100 | JGI IMG/M metagenome (GOLD analysis project Ga0256844, IMG submission 189100) | Mussel associated microbial communities from hydrothermal vent at the East Pacific Rise, Pacific Ocean - Mussels | ecosystem: Host-associated > Mollusca > Shell > Unclassified ... | reverse complement strand
AAAATCAAACTGTTTTGACCATGCCGTTGCTAATGTCACGGGGTGCATCCCTGCTTCTTTTGCTATGGTAATGTATTTCTCAGTAGAGGCTAATGTCTTGTCATTTAAAAAGCGTGTTGCCATGGCATGTTGGCGTATGTTTGGTGAGTTCATGTAGTCATGAAAACGCCCTTTAGCATGGAAGTTGGCATTGTACTTACCACTAAGCACCCCACCTGCTAATGGTGAGTATGGTAGTAGTGAGATGTTCTCTTTTTTACAGACAGTTGCCAACTCATCTAAAAACCTACGGTTAAGTAAAGAGAAGTTGTTTTGTATAGACTCAAAACGAGCAAGCCCATGTTCTTCAGACTTCATGAGTGCTTTGGTCGTACCATAAGCTGTGTCGTTAGAAGTACCCAAGTAACGAACTTTTCCAGACTGTACCAAGCTGTCAAAGGCTCTCATAGACTCTTCTATGGGTACAGTGTTATCTGGCCAGTGCATTTGGTAGAGGTCTATGTAGTCAGTACCCAGTCTTTTCAAGCTCCCCTCTACGGCGCGCTCTATGTGAAACCTGTCTATGGCTGTCATGCCATGCCGTGTAGGAGGTACGAACCATCCGTTCGCTGCTCCTGCCACCTTAGAAGCGATGATGAGCGAATCACGAGGCTTGCTCTGCATCCACTCCCCTACTATCTCTTCAGTAAGTCCTGCTAGTTCTCCTGAGGGAGGTACAGGGTACAGTTCTGCTGTATCAAAGAAGTTTATGCCTCTCTCATACGCCTTATCCATGATGGCAAAGGCTTCTTTTTTATCTGCTTGTGTACCAAAAGTCATGGTACCTAAACATATAGGGCTTACTCTTAATCCTGTTTTTCCTATGTACCTATATGTCATCTTTCTTCCTATATTTTTTAATTATTTTTCATTCAATAACTGTAAAAATTCATCACGTCCACTATACCCTACAAACTGATGTTCAATCTTCTCTGTTTTTGGGTCTACTATATAAAGTGTAGGCGTGAGGGCTATTTCATTAAACTGTTTTGGAAACTTCTTTTTATTGAAGTTCAGCATGACAGAGATGTATTTTGTTTTTATCTTTTTATCAATATTGACTTTAGAGAGTACTCTCTTTTCAATTTTGCGACACCAAGGACAGTAAGAAGTAGTCATAAATATCATGAGTTTTCTACCCTCTTTCTTTGCTTTTGCTAGAGCAACATTATAGTCTGTCTCATACCCCATAACAGAGGCAAAATTTTCATGGGTAATCTCTTTAGATTTTGACATATCTTTGTTATCATCTTTATATTGATGGGCAAACTTGGAAAGCATTTCCTCTATATTATCCATGAGATCTTCTTCAATATCATCACCCGATGTAAACATGTGTGTATCTATATATGAGATGGCAAATACTGACTCTTTCATACCATCACGTTTCATATACTCGCCGAGTTCTAGGTCTACTTTATATCCTACAGCCGTGCCCAAAGAAACTTTAGAGATTAGAAATGCCAAAACACGAGAAGGATGCCCTGCAATATTTACCTTTAACTCCTGAGACATCTCTTTCATAAGTATATGGATATCTTCATTGTATATCTCTAGTTCAGGGATAGAAGAGACCAGTGGGTCATACTCTTTTACCCCCGAAAGTACATAAAAACTTTGTGCAAAAAGTGTAGCCGTAGTAAATAGTGTTAAGAATAAATGTCGCATGCGTAATCCTTTTATTTTCTATAGAGTACCCTAAATCTACTGTTAGAGATTTTAGACTCTTCTGTGTGTAAAGTATGTGAGAGTTCTGTAAGCCCTGTTTTTTTAAAGATCGCTACATCTTCATCACTCAGGGGCCATGGAGGCCCTTCAAATGCTTCTTCTCTTTTGTGTGCTACAAGTAGAAGCTTGCCACCAACGCTCACAGTGTCTACCACAGCCTTCACCATTTGCTCTCGAAACTCTACAGGTAAAGACTGCACCGTAAAGGCTTCAAACACAAAGTCAAAGTGTTCATGGTACTTTTGAGGCATATCAAGGATGTCTTGTTTCTCAAAGATAATAGTCGAGTCAGAAAATCGCTCTTTTGCTAAGTCCAAAGCCGTTTGCGAAACATCTATGGCTGTCACATCATAGCCTGCTAACCCTAATGCTCTTGCATCATCACCTAACCCACAGCCAATGACTAAAGCTTTACCTTTATGCTCTTCTTTTTTATCTAAGTAGGTTTGGAGCAAAGGATTGACTGTTTGCTTTGCCCAGGGGATGTTCTCTTGACTTTCTTTGTTTTCTTTATATAAACCATCAAACCATTCTGAGGCTTTGTTATGTGCTTTTGGCATTGAAAATCCTTATATTAATAAACAATTATAACAAAGAATTCTTATTTTTGAACTACTTAGTACAGAAATATCTTATGTAAATAAATTACTCTCTAATTCCAACAACTTCTTCTTAGCAGGTAACCCACCTGCATACCCTACCAAATCACCATTAGACCCTATAATACGGTGACATGGTATAAGTATAGAAATAGCATTAGCACCATTCGCTGATGCCACTGCACGTACTGCCTTTTCATTGCCTATGTTTTTGGAAAGTTCTAAGTAAGAAGCTGTAGTACCATAAGGAATTTTTAAAAGTCCCTCCCATACAGACTTTTGAAATGCTGTACCTACTGTGAGCAGTGGTATATCAAACTCTTTACGTTCACCTGCAAAGTATTCTTGTAGTTGCTTAATAGTCTCTTCTATCACTACTGAACTCTGTTCCACATACTCTGCATTGAGCCCTTTTTGTATACGTTTATCTATGGTAGTACGCATACGTCTGTACTTCATGTCTGCAAGGCAGAGTTTATCGTCATAAGATCCTAGAAGTAGCTCTCCTACGGGAGACTTATAGTACTGTATACTAATTATATTCATTGCCAAAGTTCCTTTCATAATATTTTATATATAAGAATAAAGATAATTAGAACTATTTTTCTATTTTTTTCCATATTGTCTTACCTGTTGCACACACTTTATTTTCGCCTTTAACATATATGGTATGCACAAAAGTGTTCTCATCACTATCTTTCTTCGTTAAAGACACAATTACATCACCATACTGAGCCTCTGTAATAAAACGTCCATCTATAGAATATAAATAATAATTGTCTATAATATCTTCAGGAATAGATTCCATTAACCATTGTAAATATCTAATATTATTCACATGTTTATTGGTATCCATATCATACATATTGACTTTAAACTCTTTCATAGATTCTGCAGAGTCTATGGTTTCTATTTTATTTGTTATATTATGCTCAATAGATACGCTTTCAGAAGATGGCCACTTTTCTAAAAAGTCAGGGTGTATTTTTGCAGGTCTTCTTTTTTCTATATTGTAAAAAACCCATAAGCCCTTAGCTCTTCCTATAATATTATAGTTCTTATCATAAATGATGTTTTCTCTAAATCCTCTAATAGTATGATATTTAGATATCCATGTCCTTATAATAATTTTTTCTTTATATTTGGGATAACGATCCATCTGCATAATCCCAGATAGTAATACCCATCCAAGGTTTTGGGACATTAGGGAAAATAAACTATGTCCCGCAGCATAGCAATGATCCGCCGCTGTTTCTTGAAGTAAAGTCAACATTGTTAGAGGTGAAGCTTCACCTGATTTATTCATTTCAAAGTATCTTAAATCAAATTCTTTATCAAAATAATTATCCACTTTCATTCCTTATTATATTTTTTCAAAAAACTTCTCACGCATACATAAAAATACTGCCAAGCCAAACCCAACAGCAACTAATGTTGCTAAATATAGGAATGTATATTTTCTTCATACCCAACTTTTTATTCTCAAAAATAATGAAAAAAATGACTCCCACACTCACCATAATGAAATCCAATGCTGTTGTACTAGCAACACCATTGGCAAAAAACTCTTGAAAAAAAAGCTGTACATTTAATCTATGTTCTAATAGCCACGGTATAAACATACTATAGGGTAACACTAAGCCTAGTATAGCTAAAACAAAATAAACACTTTTCTTTGACATCGTAAATCCTTTAAATTTAATATGTCCAAGTATAGCTCTTTATAAAAAACTTGTCATTCACTTAGATTCAGATTTTCTACTTTAATATATCCTTCATAAACCTAGAAAATTTGAGAGTTTCCTTTATTTTTATAATTTTAGATATTATTGTACAGACATAAATAAATATGCACACTTCATCTAGGATATATATGCTCAAAATAAAATCTATTATACATAATGGTTATACTTTTTATTGTAGATTTGTAACCATAAAAGATAAAGATATTTTATTAAGTGCATTTAATAAATTTTCTTCTCTTTCAAGATATTATCGATTTCATAGTAATAAAGAAGTACTCACACAAAAAGATCTTAACTATTTTCTTAATCTAGATAATAACAATCACCTTGCCATAGGTCTACTAGAAAAAATAAATAATAAGGAGCAAGGCATAGGTATCATACGCTATATTAGAGATGCTCAAAACCCTAGTAATGCAGAGGTTGGATTGGGCATTATCGATAGTCACCAAAATAAAGGTATAGGCATTGAACTTTATAAAAAATTATTATATTATGCCAAAGAAAATGGTATCAAGACACTAACAAATTCCGTACTATCCGATAATATACACATGATAAAACTTTTAAGAAAACTTAATGGCATAACCAAACAACATATAAATGGTGTATTAGAGATTGTAGTTCCCATAAAATAAAAACTAATCCAAAAATTACAATTTCAAGGCTTTCTCAACTTACTCAAAGTCTGAGGAGCAATCCCCAAATACGAAGCAATATGATAAGATTTAACCTTGTCAAAGATAGTCGGGTACTCTTTTAATAGCCTTGAATATCGTTCTTCTGCACTCTCTCCCATGAGGGATAATACACGCTTGTATGTAGACGCATACCAAGTATCATGTATCATCATGCGTCCGAAATGTTGCCACTTCATGTTTAGATTGAAAAGTTCATCCATGTCAGCTATACTTATCACTTCAAACTGAGCATCTTCAAGTATTTCAAAACTGACAAGTGAACCTGATTGTTCATAGTAACTCACAGAATCATCCATAAAGAGATTAATCTTACTCATACTCTCATCATTAAAGTAGAGCTGCCAAGTAAAGTCTTTGCCGTTGTTGTCTATAAAGTACGAACGTGCCAAACCACTTTTGATGTACCAAACCTCTGAAAACACATCTCCTGCATAGTGAACTATCTCACCTTTTTTCGCTGATTTTGGTTTAAATTTGGAACCTATAAAGTCCCACTCTTCATCTGTTATGTCTATGGATTTTTCTAATTCTTTTTTTAGGTAAATCATTTTTACTTTTCCACCACCCAGTACACACATTTCTTCCCCTTCTTCACAAAAGAAAACCCCTCGGCTTCAAGTAAAGCCATCTGTTCTTCTGGAGCGTTCGGATAAGACCCTTTTATCTCACTTTTACTGCCTAAGGTTCTCCACCATGGGGTGTCATCATTCTCATCTTCTTCTACTGCTTTTGCCACAATATTCATAAGTATCCCTGTAGTATATGGACAAGCAATATCTACATCATGCTTTTTTGCCAACACTGAACAAAGCTCTTTTGTTGTCATAACTTTACCTGCAGGTATAGTTCTCATCACTTCTCGTATCTCTAAAGGAGAAGGCAATACTTGCATACCCTCACCCCAAGTTTTTACCATAGAGTCTGGTATAGGTTTGACTATAGGATAATCAGAGTAAGAGTGTCGCATCTGTTCTTGGTAGGTTTTTTTAGCCATAATCTACTCCTAATTATAATGCTTATATTTTTGAGTACTAATTTCTTCACATATAAAGGAAATATTGTCACTTTTATAAAAGCTTTTATACTCTTCATATACTGCATCACAATCTGTTTCATTATAGTGCGTAACAATGACTAGTTTCCCTGCATTTAAAAAACTTTGTGTACCTTCTGTATCCCACCAGTTCTTTTCATTATGGAAGGACTCATAAAGCACACCATCAAAATTTTCAAATCCATCTACAGTATTTTTAGCCATGCATTTTATGCCTTTAGTATGTGCATAGTCACATAAACCATTAATGTATCTTTTTGCTTCTACTTCAGTTGCCATCAAATTATAACGTTGCCGTGTCTCTTCGGTAAGCCAATCAATGTTATCAAACTCCATCCAGTCAACACCCCATGCAACGATTTTATCGATACGGTTCTTCATGAGAGGTACAATACCCGTAGTTGTCTCAGAGACAAAAAATTCATCTGGCCATTCTGGCCAAGCTGTAGCTGTCAGATAAGGTCTTAATACATCAAAATCTGCTCTATAATTTTCACCCGTCCCAACAGAAATATAACCAGCAATTTGATTGCCCTTGGCTTTAATCTGTTTTATAAATGGACCAATATCATCTTCAAGAGCATCTACAACCACATAAGCACCTTTTGCATGATTTAGTATTTCATTTATAGAATCTGCAGAATAATTTTCTTGATATGCCTGATTGTAGACAGGCAAAGCTTTAAATGGTGCTTCAGGCTTCGTAGTACTGCTATTATCACATCCAACAAATAAAACAATATCAATTAACGCTATAGCTATACATTCATTCATTTTCATATCCTAACCTTTCTTTCTCATTTAACTATCATAGTTAATATACTGTTAAAATAATAGTTAAATATTACCTATGCTTAAAAAGTCTTTATCTATTATAACTTATTTTTCACGTACAAATAAAAGTATGTATTAATATACAATTTAAGTACAATTATTGAACCGCTATATTTATTCAATTTTAGTTTTATGCTAAAATGCAACAAAAGTATTAGGAAGATACGCCATGAAAATATTAGTTTCGGCTTTAGAGCCCTCCTCTAACCTCCACTTAAAAGAGGTACTTAAACATACCCAAGATGTAGAACTTATGGGTATCTTCGATAAAAGCATAGAAAATGGCACACCTTTGTATGACATCTCGGAGATGGCTATCATGGGTATGGTAGATGCCATAAAAAAACTACGTTGGTTCTTTAAAGTGGCAAATGAGATGGTAGCATTAGCTAAAGATGCGGACAAAGTTTTGCTTATGGATAGTTCAGGCTTTAATTTGCCCTTGGCGAAGAAGCTAAAGGCTGCTTATCCTGAGAAAGAAATAATCTACTACATCTTACCACAGATATGGGCTAGTCGTCCGAAACGTGCCAAAAAGCTAGAAGAGTATTGTGACAAGCTATTAGGCATACTTCCTTTCGAAGTAGACTACTACCCCCAGAGAAAAGCGCAGTATGTAGGACATCCTTTACTTGATGAGATAGAGGTATATAGAAATGAAGAAGTAACAAAAAATGTCATAACCTTTATGCCAGGTAGTAGAAAGTCGGAGATAACCCGATTAATGCCTATCTTCTTAGAACTAAGACGTAAACTGGGTAATGACATACGTCCTTTGCTGGTGATACCTCCATCATTTTCTAGAAATAAAATAGCCCATCTTTATAAAGGGAATAGGGAGTTTGAAATCGTGCGAAATACCCATGAGGCACTTAGACGTTCTGAGTTTGCTTTTATCTGTTCGGGTACTGCTACGCTTGAAGCTGCACTTATAGGTGTACCCTTTACCCTAGCCTATATCGCAAAAAAGGTAGACTTTTTCATAGGTACAAAACTTCTAGGTATCACACAAGTAGGACTTGCAAATATTATATTGACCAATCACAATAACACTACTTTACATAAAGAAATACTCCAAGAAAAAGTTACTGTTGACAACTTACTCAAAGAGTACTACAATACCGACCGAGAAATCTTTGCCCAAAAGGCAGAAGAGTTACGTACGTATTTAGGTCATGGAAGCAGTAAAAATGTTGCACAAATCATTATGCACCCGTAGGGTCGATGAAATCGACCCTAAACCTGATATAAACTAAACATAATGGTCGATTTCATCGACCCTACAAATGTTAAAAAGGAAAACCTTGTTAGTACACATCTGCTGTTCTGTAGACAGCCACTACTTTTTACAAAAGCTTCAAGGTGAATACCCCGAAGAGAAACTCACAGGATTTTTCTACGATCCAAACATACACCCATACTCTGAGTACTACCTACGTCTACTTGATGTGAAGCGTAGTTGTAAGATGCTTGGTATAGAACTCTTAGAGGGTGCGTATGATGTAGAAAACTGGTTAGAAGCTGTACGTGGATTAGAACATGAACCTGAAAAAGGGAGTCGCTGTAGTGTATGCTTTGACAGGCGTTTTGAAATCACTGCTAAAAAAGCGGCTGAGTTAGGAGAGAAAACCTTCACTTCTACCCTACTAACAAGCCCTAAGAAGTCACTGAAACAACTTCAAGTTGCTGGTGATGCTTTGGCCCAACGCGAGGGCATAGCCTTTGTCGCACCAGACTATAGAAAAGCTTCAGGAACACAAGAACAAAACATTTTAGCCAAAGAGGATGCCCTCTACCGTCAAGACTACTGTGGATGTATGTTTGGACTCAATATTCAGCGTGATCAACAGCAGAAACTGGCAGATGAACTCTTCGTACCCATTTCTGCACAAATACAGCCAGAATCTATAGAAGAACGTATAGAGATGTATGAAAAACGCTGGAAGCTTGAAGAGGCAGAAAAAGCACACAAAATAGTCAAGCAACGTTTTTTAAACTGGCGTTTAGAATCTGGACTACTTCGTGTACGTAAAGAGGTAGTCCCTGCACACTTTCTACCTTACTCTACTCTCAAAGGTCAGTATAGCCGTGGAAAAATAGAGTATGCCGTAGGTGATGTATATCATATGAACCGTGATGAGGTACGTTTTATAACCCTTGACACTTATAATAAATTAGCAAAAACTAATTATAAAAATGTCACCGAACTCATCTTCTCTTCACCTACTTTTAGCGAAGAAATAAAACTGCGTGCAAAACTTGGAGTGACTCCTTATGACCTCTCTATAATACTTGTAGTAGAAGAGATACCAACTAAGAAAATAGAGATACTCTGCCAATCTAAGACTTATAGTGATGTAAAAGAAGTACTTATAGAGTTATAATCAACAATTTACTAATTTTTAGATAAAATATTACAATTTTTCTAAAAAGGTTTCCTAGTGCTTTATAACGTTGTTGAAATTCAAAAAATATTACCTCACAGATATCCATTTCTTTTAGTAGACAGAATTACTGACTTAAAAGCTGGTGAGTATATAGAAGGATATAAAAATGTATCCATTTCTGAACCAGTTTTTCAAGGACATTTTCCGGATCATCCTATCTACCCTGGTGTTATGATCATAGAAGGTATGGCACAAGCAGGTGGTGTACTTGCATTTAAAAGTATGGATGGTGCAACCCAAGAAGAGATAGAAAATAAAGTGGTTTACTTTATGAGTATTGATAAAGCAAAATTTCGTTCACCTGTCACACCTGGTGATCAACTTGTTTACAAAATCAACGTGATTAAAAATAAAGGTGCTGTATGGCAACTAGATGCAAAAGCATATGTAGATGGTAAAGTTGTAGCACAAGCAGAACTTAAAGCTATGATAGTGGATAAATAGGTCTATTATGTCTAACATACATCCTTCAGCAGTGATAGAAGATGGTGCGATACTAGGGGATAATGTTTCAGTAGGTCCCTTTGCATATATTGGTAGACAAGTGATTATTGGTAACCACACTACTGTAGCTTCACATGCTGTGATAGAAGGTAGAACAACCATTGGTAAAAGCAATCGTATTTTTTCTCATTCTGCTATAGGTACTATCCCTCAGGATTTAAAATTTAATGGAGAAGACGTAGAACTTATCATTGGTGATAACAATACCATTAGAGAGTTTACTCTTCTTAATCCTGGGACAAAAGGTGGTGGTTCAGTCACAAAGATTGGTAATGGAAATTTACTTATGGGTTATGTACACCTTGGACATGATGTTATCATAGGGGACAACTGTATTTTAGCCAATGGTGCGACCCTTGCTGGACATGTTGAACTTGGAAACCATGTCGTTATTGGTGGGCTTACCCCTGTACATCAATTTGTACATATAGGTGACTTTGCCATGATAGGTGGTGCATCTGCGTTAGCACAAGATATACCTCCATACTGTTTAGCTGAAGGTAATCGTGCAAGCCTAAGAGGCCTTAACCTTACTGGGTTAAGAAGGACTATGAAAAGAGATGACATTAATGCACTTAAAGTGGCATATAGAGAACTTTTTGAACAAGGGAATCCTCTACAAGAAGTAGCTCAAAAACTTTTTGAGACAACAGAGTCTGAAAAAGTAAAAAAACTTTGTGAATTTATCAAAACGTCTAAAAGAGGTATCCCCTTTAACAGAACAAAAAATGAGGACATATAATGAATACTAAAGCATGTAGCTTTTGTGAAGCCAAAGAGAGTGAAGAGAATCCACTCATAGCAGGAGAGAATGCATACATCTGTTCTAACTGTGTGGTATCTGCCTATAAAATTTTATTTGGTGAAGAAGACCAAGAAGAAGTAGGAAGTGCTGTAGAGGCACATACACTCTATACACCCAAAGAGATAGATATGATGCTAAGTGAATATGTCATAGGACAAGAGAAAGCAAAAAAAACTCTCTCTGTAGCTGTCTACAATCACTATAAACGTATTTTTAGAGATAATACAGAAGATGCTACACAAATAGCAAAATCTAACGTACTGCTTATAGGACCGACAGGTTCAGGTAAAACATTATTGGCACAAACAATAGCTAGATTTTTAAATGTACCTATAGCCATTGCTGATGCAACTAACCTGACAGAGGCTGGGTATGTGGGTGAAGATGTTGAAAATATTTTAACAAAACTTCTTATGGCTGCCGATGGAGATCCACAACGTGCAGAACAAGGTATTGTGTTTATCGATGAAGTAGACAAAATTGCTCGTATGGGTGAAAATCGTTCTATCACTCGTGATGTTTCTGGTGAAGGTGTACAACAAGCGCTACTCAAGCTTATAGAAGGTTCGGTAGTAAACATTCCACCTAAAGGTGGACGTAAACATCCCAACCAAGACTTTATACAAATAGATACATCAAATATACTCTTTATTTGTGGAGGTGCATTTGATGGACTCAATGACATTTTAAAAAGAAGACTTGGGGCAAATACACTTGGCTTTGGACAAGAAAAACGTTCTAAAAAGGAAGAAGAAAACCTTCTGCATCTTGTTGAATCAGAAGATTTAGTCTCTTATGGACTGATTCCTGAACTTATAGGACGTCTACATATTTTAGCAACATTAGGGGAAATAAGTAAAGAAGATATGGTACGTATTTTAGTTGAACCTAAAAATTCATTGGTCAGACAGTATCAAAAACTTTTTGAGATTGATGATGTAAAACTTAGCTTTGAAGAAGAGGCTCTTGTATACATCGCTCAAAAAGCAATAGATAGAAAAACAGGTGCAAGAGGACTTCGTTCTATCCTAGAAGAGATACTTTTAGAAATCATGTATGAGTTACCAGAACTCTCTGGCTATGAGGTAGTGATTACAGAAGAAGTAGTTACAACTGGAGCAAAACCTCTATACATTAAAAATAAAAAAACAGCATAATAGCACATAAGGAAAAAATAGAATGTTTAAAAGAATACTAGGAATGTTTTCTAACGATTTAGCCATCGATTTAGGAACTGCCAATACACTTGTACTTGTGAAAGGTCAAGGTATTAGTATCAATGAGCCTTCAGTTGTTGCCATTCAGTATGATAAACATGGTCAACAACGTATCTTGGCAGTGGGACAAGAAGCTAAAGATATGGTAGGGAAAACACCCGGTAATATAAAAGCTATTCGGCCTATGAGAGATGGTGTAATCGCTGACTTTGAAGTCACTGAGATGATGATACGTTATTTCATTGAAAAAGCACACAATAGAAAAAGGTTTTTTTCTCCTCGTATTATTATCTGTGTTCCTTATGGTTTAACACAAGTAGAAAGACGTGCCGTAAAAGAATCAGCAGAACAAGCTGGTGCACGTTATGTTTACCTTATAGAAGAGCCTATGGCAGCAGCGATTGGTGCTGGTATTCCTGTAAAAGATCCAAATGGTAATCTTGTGGTTGATATTGGAGGGGGAACAACAGAGATTGGTGTTACCTCACTAGGTGGATTAGTCATCAGTAAATCAATTCGTGTAGCAGGTGATCATATTGATCAGGCTATCGTAGATTATATTAAAAAGAATTTTAACCTACTTATTGGTGAACGAGTTGCTGAAGAGCTTAAAATAAAGATAGGTACCGCAGTACCCTTAGATGAAGAACTTACAACAACAGTAAGAGGTAGAGATCAAGTTGAAGGTAGTTTAGCTTCTATGGATATCACCTCTGAACATATAAGAGCAGCGATTAAAGATTCCCTTGAAGAGATTGCAGATGCACTCAAAGATGTCATGGAACAGACGCCTCCTGAACTTGCTGGAGATATTGTAGAAAATGGTATTGTACTTACAGGTGGTGGTGCACTTATTAGAGGTCTCGATAAATACCTCTCTGATGTTGTGAAACTTCCCGTATATATCGCAGAAGATCCTCTTTTAGCTGTAGCAAAAGGTACAGGTAAAGCATTAGATGAAATAGATTTACTTCAGCAAATGGCTTATGAAGACTAGAATTATTACCATTACAATACTGTTACTTATATTAACAGTACTTCTTACTAGAAATGATGAGCGTATCACAGATACGCTCTTAGGTATTATTAACCCAATCAAGCAAAATTATAAAAACTTGACACAGGGGATAGAAGACAAAAGTCACTCCTATATTTTTCAAAAAGAGTCTATTGAAAAACTTGGACGAGAAAATCGTATTTTGCGTAAACGTCTTTTAGAACAAACGCACTATATTCAACAAATCAAAAATATCTATACCGTTTTACCTAAACTTTCTAAACTTCCTATACATAATATATCTATTTCCGAAACAATTTCTTATGTAAAACTAAATAGTTTTTCACAAATTATTCTCACAAAACCAAAAGAGTTAAAAGTCGATAAACTTTATGGACTCATACAAGAAAAAGTAGTTGCAGGTGTTGCAAGACTTCACAATAATCAACTCTATGCATATCTCACATCAGATGACAAATGTCGTTTTGCTGTCTTCATAGGGAAAGACCATGCTCCTGGAATTGCCACGGGAGTAGAAACCAATACAATGATTGTTAAATTTATCCCAAAATGGTACAAGATTAAAGAAGGTGACAAAGTCACTACTTCAGGTTTAGATGATATATTTTTTGCAAATATTCCCGTAGGTGTAGTGACCAAAGTAGAATTACAAAGTTCTTACAAAGTAGCACATATAAAAACATATAGTGATACCTATCACCCTAAAACATTTTTTCTTATCAATGATGGTAAAGCAACCATCGCAAACAATTTTGATAGTAATGCCACACGTTTACAGCCCTTCAGAGTCAATAAGGTAATCCCTGAGGACGTCAATCTTTCTATACTCCCAATACGAAAAGATCAAAACCAATCTGCACATGTTATCTCAAGTATCCCTTCACGTATTGATCAAACACAAGAAGAGATTATAGAACCTGATGTTCCAGTAGAAGCCATAGAAGTAGAAAAACCTAAAAAAGTGCAAAAAAAGAAAAAACCTAGAAAGAAAAAGAAAAAGAAAAAACCTAAAGCAAGTACTTTAGACCTCTTCTAAATCAAAAATCCTTTATATAATTACCCCTTTTTTAAGGGGTTTTTGAGCCTCAATAACGTATAATATCAAACTAAAAATCAAGGGTATCTCTCTATGCCAAAACGCACTGACATCAAAACTATTTTACTTATCGGTTCAGGCCCTATCGTCATTGGACAGGCTTGTGAATTTGACTATTCTGGTACACAAGCAGCCAAAACACTCAAAGAATTAGGGTATCGTGTTGTACTTATCAACTCTAACCCTGCTACTATTATGACTGACCCTGAGTTTGCAGACAGAACATATATCGAACCTATTACTCCTGAAGTTATCGCTCAAATTATCAAACAAGAAAATGTTGATGCTATCTTACCAACGATGGGTGGACAAACAGCACTCAACGTTGCTATGGATATGAATGATGCTGGTATGCTTGAAGGTATTGAGTTTCTAGGTGCAACGCCTGAAGCCATTAAAAAAGGTGAAGATAGACATCTATTTAATGAAGCTATGATAAAAATTGGTATGGATTTACCTAAAAGTGCCAATGCTTACAACCTTGAAGAGGCACTTACTCGTGCTAAAGAGATAGGATTCCCTGTTATTTCAAGAGCTTCTTTTACCATGGCGGGTGGTGGTTCTGGTGTGGCTTACAATATAGACGAGTTTAAAAAACTTGCCCAAGAAGGATTAGACGCATCTCCAATTAATGAGATTGAAATTATGGAGTCACTCCTTGGTTGGAAAGAATACGAAATGGAAGTCATTCGGGATAAAGCAGATAACTGTATTATCATCTGTTCTATTGAAAACTTTGACCCAATGGGTGTACACACGGGAGATAGTATTACCATAGCCCCTGCACTTACACTGACAGACAAAGAGTACCAAAATATGCGTGATGCTTCATTTAAAATCTTACGTGAAGTAGGTGTTGATACGGGAGGATCTAACGTTCAGTTCTCTATCAATCCAGACACAGGTCGTATGATTGTCATCGAGATGAATCCAAGAGTAAGTCGTTCATCTGCACTTGCATCTAAGGCAACAGGATATCCTATTGCAAAAGTGGCAACATTGTTAGCTGTAGGGTATACACTTGATGAAATTACCAATGATATCACAGGTACACCTGCATCATTTGAACCAGTCATTGACTACATCGTAACCAAGCTTCCTAGATTTACTTTTGAGAAGTTCCCACTTGCAAACTCTACACTGACTACAGCGATGAAGTCTGTAGGTGAAGCGATGGCTATTGGTCGTACATTTAAAGAGTCTTTCCAAAAAGCACTTTGTTCGCTTGAGACTGATCTGATAGGTTTCAATCCTATTAAATGTGATGGTGAAGAACTCGTACGTGAAATACGTCGTTCTCATGCAGAACGTATGCTTTATGTCTTTGAAGGACTTAGACGTGGGATGACAGTGGATGCCATTTTTGAACTATGTAAAATAGACAGATGGTTCCTTTATCAACTAGAAGAACTTGCGCTTCGTGAAAAAGAGATGGACATTGCCCTACTCTCAGATGCGACAAGATTGCGTCAAGTAAAATCTGAAGGTTTTTCTGATGCTATGATTGCCCAAGTGATTAACAAAAAAGAGGGACTCACTCTTTCAGAAAATGACATCTACACAGCGAGAGAAAAAGTAGGTGTAGCGTTAGAATATAATGAAGTAGACACCTGTGCCGCAGAGTTTAAAGCACTTACACCTTACCTTTACTCTAGTACTAACATTACAAAACTTCCTGCTTCTGCTAATTCAACCCCTTCGACAAGCTCAGGGACCGATAAAAAGGTACTTGTAATCGGTGGTGGGCCTAACCGTATTGGTCAGGGAATAGAGTTTGATTATTGTTGTGTACACGCAGCATTTGCGTTAGAAGATATGGGTGTAAAGTCTATTATGTATAACTGTAACCCCGAAACCGTATCAACAGATTATGATACTTCCGATATCCTCTACTTTGAGCCTATTGACTTTGAACATGTGAGAAATGTCATTGAACTTGAGAAGCCAGATGGCGTGATTGTCCATTTTGGTGGACAAACACCTTTAAAACTTGCTAAAAGTCTTACAGCCATTGGTGCGAAGATTTCTGGAACAACAGCAAAAGTCATTGACCTTGCAGAAGACAGAGAACTATTCTCTACATTTATTAATGATTTGGGACTCAAACAGCCAGAAAACGGTACAGTCTTTGAAAAAGACAAAGCACTTGTAGTGGCTAATCGTATTGGCTACCCTGTACTAGTACGTCCTTCATTTGTACTTGGTGGTCGTGGTATGAAAACCGTTTATTCAGATGAAGAACTCAACCAATACATGGATGAAGCAGTTGCAGTCTCTAACGATGCTCCTGTACTGATAGACAAGTTCCTTGACAATGCCATAGAACTAGATGTAGATGCCATTTGTGACGGGAAAGATGTGTATATCGGTTCAGTGATGCAACATATTGAAGAAGCAGGTATTCACTCTGGTGACTCCGCTTGTTCACTGCCGCCTGTTAGTATCTCAGATAAACTACAAGAAGAAGTCAAAGAACAAACTGCTGCCATTGCTCTTGGTTTGGGTGTGGTTGGTCTGATGAACATCCAATATGCTATCCATAAGGGTGAAATCTATCTTATAGAAGTAAACCCTAGAGCCTCACGTACCGTACCTTTTGTATCTAAAGCCACA
>Ga0256844_10000414_pt1 | contig 16414 bp, 10 predicted proteins | sample MusselsmetaG_FD_189100 | JGI IMG/M metagenome (GOLD analysis project Ga0256844, IMG submission 189100) | Mussel associated microbial communities from hydrothermal vent at the East Pacific Rise, Pacific Ocean - Mussels | ecosystem: Host-associated > Mollusca > Shell > Unclassified ... | reverse complement strand
TGTTATGATTAGTTAGTGATTTTTGTTACAAGTTAAATTTCATTTTTAACTTTGTATTTTTGTATTAACCTGATAACTCAGGTTATTTAATAATAATATATTTTATGAATAAAATTTATATAGAATTAATAAAACCAGAGCAAACATATTCATTAAGGTTAGATGTTTTAAAAACATGTGATGAATATATTTATAAATATAAAGGCGACTTTAAAACTACTAGTGTCCATTTAGGTGCTTTTATATCTAGTATAAATATAGGTGTATTGAGTTTAATGCTTATTGATAATTTATTACTTAAAGGAAATCAAGTACAATTAAGAGGTATGGCAATATCAAAGTCATTTCAAAATAATAATATTGGAAAAGCATTAGTAGAAAAAGCTAAAGATTATTGTGTTAAGCACGATGTGGATGTGCTATGGTGTAATGCAAGGGTTAAAGCTGTTAATTTTTATAAAAAACAAGGATTTAAAATTTTAGGAGAGCCTTTTGATATAGTAAATGTTGGTAAACACTATGTTATGTATTACTTGTTTTAGTAATTATTTCATTAAATTATGATTGTATTCTACCATTTTTGTTAAATCATCTTTATTTGGATTTTCTGCAAATGATTGAATATATTTTTCAACTTTTTCAGCAACTCTATCTTCGGGATATAATAAAACTTTATTGATTTCTCCAGACCATGAATTTAAATATAATATATGTTTACCTTCATAATCTTGTATATGTTTAGTTATTGTTTTTGGTAGTTTTTTATATAGATTTTCATCTAAGATTTCTACATAATAATAATTAAGTTTAGATGAGAAAAAACTGAAAGATAATAAATGATCCCAAAAACCGTAAAGATTTGAAAGTGGTAAAATAAATACCATAAATATAATAAATGCTTTTTTTAAATTATAAAATCTAGATAAAATATCTAATGATTCAGTTGATTTATATGTCCAAAATAAAATTATTACACTCATAATATTTTGTAAATTCCATGGAATAACATTAAATCCATATCCTAACCATATTAATGTTGAAATTATAGTGATGTGCATTAAAATAATTGCAATAACTCCAAACTTTCTTGTTTTATTGAAAAGTAAAAAAACACCCATAAACAATTCAATTGGAGCTACTAAATATGTAAAAGTAGTTCTTATGATTTGAGGTATGTATGAAAAATGTTTATTAAGAGCATGTTCCCATTGTAAATAAAAATTAGAGTTGATTTTATGAATACCACTCCAAAAATATGTAGCTATAAATATTAACATTAAGCAGTGTAATATTATTGTAGAGTTTTTCTTGTTTGTTCGTAAATATGATACAACAAAAATTATTAAAATACTTTGATAAAAGTATGGTTGTAATCTATTTTGATCTATCAAAGCAAGGAAAAGGTATAGAATAACAATACTAATTCCTATATATTTTTTTGGTTTAAAAAGAAAAAGTAATAGTAGTATAAATAATACGAAGCTAAATATGTAATCCCAAGGTGATTGTGGAATTATTATAAAATCAAATCTTGGTATTTTAGGAAATCCAGAATTTGTTATCCATAATTTTGGAGTGTAAAACATTGCTGCAAGAAAACCAAGTATTGCAAATATACGTGTTAGATGTATTTTCTTTTTAAAATTTAATTCCATAAATTAATAATATTTTAAGATTATAAATATACTATTTTAAATAATGTATTTATAAACTTTTTAAAATATAGAATCAGTATAAATTGTCTATATTTAAATTTAAACTATTAAAAAATTATAAAGTGTTATCTATTATTTCTTGAACAACTTCAGGGTTTAATAGAGTAGAGGTATCTCCTAAATTAGAAATATCATTACATGCTATTTTTCTGAGAATTCTACGCATGATTTTACCAGAACGTGTTTTAGGTAATCCATTTGTAAATTGTATTTTATCTAATTTTGCTATTGGTCCAATATGCTCAGTAATTATTTGATTTATTTCTTTTCTTAGATTGTCATGTTTTCTCCCTTCTCCGATTTCTTTTAATATAACATAACCATAAAGAGCATTTCCTTTTACATCATGAGGGAAACCAACAATAGCACTTTCTGCAACTGCAGGATGTTCATTAATTGCATCTTCAATTGGAGCAGTTCCTAGATTATGTCCAGAAACGATAATTACATCATCAACTCTACCAGTAATTCTATAATATCCTACAGCATCACGTAAAGCACCATCACCTGTGAAATATTTGTTTTTATAAGTAGAAAAATATGTTTCTTTATAGCGTTGATGGTTTCCCCAAATGGTTCTTGCAATTGAAGGCCAAGGATATTTAATGCATAATCTTCCTTCTACTTGTTTACCTGTTAATTCTTCTGAATTCTCATCCATCAAACAAGGTTGAATTCCAGGTAAGGGTAATGTGGCATAAGTTGGAATTGTTGGAGTTACATAAGGAAGTGGAGATATCATTATTCCTCCTGTTTCGGTTTGCCACCAAGAGTCTACTATTGGACTTTTCTTTTTACCTATATTGTCATTATACCAATGCCAGGCTTCTTCATTTATAGGTTCTCCAACAGATCCTAAAACTTTAAGTGATGATAAGTCATACTTATCAACAAATTCTAAATTTTGTTTAGCTAATGCTCTAATTGCTGTTGGAGCTGTATAGAATTGTGTTATTTTATGTTTTTCAATTATATTCCAAAATCTTCCATAGTCAGGATAAGACGGAACACCTTCGAACATTACTGTTGTTGCTCCATTAGCTAATGGTCCATAAACAATATAACTATGACCTGTTATCCAACCTATGTCGGCTGTACACCAATAAACATCATTGTCTTTATAATTAAAAACATTTTTAAATGTATAAGCAGTATAAACCATATATCCGGCAGTTGTGTGAACCATTCCTTTAGGCTTTCCTGTTGAACCAGAAGTGTATAATATAAATAATGGATCTTCTGCATCCATTATTTCTGGTTTGCATTCTGTAGATGCATCGTCTAATAAAGCTTGTAGCCATTTATCGCGATTCTCTTTCATTTTTATATCCGAATTAATTCTTTTAGCTACTAAAACTGAGTTTACATTTGGACAATCATTTAGAGCTTCATCAACTATACTTTTTAAATCAATAGTTTTATTTCCTCGATAAGAACCATCACTTGTAATTAATGTTTTACAATCAGAATCATTTATTCTAGTAGATAAAGCTGTAGCTGAAAAACCTGCAAAAACAACAGAGTGAATTGCTCCAATTCTAGCACATGCGAGTAATGATATAGCTAATTCAGGTATCATTGGTAAATAAATACAAACACGATCTCCTTTTTTGACACCTTGATCTTTTAAAACATTTGCCATTTGGTTTACACGTTTATGTAATTGTCTAAATGAAATATGTTCTGCTTCCTCTTCAGGATTATTAGGCTCAAATAAGATTGCTGTTTTATCTCCTTTTGTTCTTAAATGTCTGTCAATACAGTTTTCTGTTATATTTAGTTTAGCTCCTTTATACCAATTTATTTCTGGTTTAGAGAAATCCCATTCTAAAACTTTATCCCATTTTTTATGCCATGAAAAATGTTCTTCAGCAATTTCTTCCCAAAATATTTCAGGTTCTATTACTGATTTTCTATATACTTTGTAATATTCCTCTAAATGTTTAATATGGTAGTTACTCATAATTAGTGGCTTGATTTATTTTATATAGGCAATATAATATTTTTCATTAAAAAAAACACTAAAAAAATATATTAAACAGAAAAATTAGAAGTTGTTTATTTAGAGTATTAAAACCATATCTATTTTTGATCATCCATTAAGTAGGCTTGACGAACTTTTTTAAATAAGTTAGAAGAATATACAAAATCAGTTACTGCTTTATTGTCTGTTCTAAAAATATCTTTACTTGTACCTTCCCATTCTTTAATTCCATATTGAAGAAATACAATTTTTTCACCAATTTCCATAACAGAATTCATATCATGAGTGTTTATGACTGTTGTTATTTGGTATTCATCAGTGATTTCTTGTATAAGATTATCGATTAATATTGCAGTTCTAGGATCTAAACCAGAATTAGGCTCATCACAAAATAAATATTTAGGATTCATTACGATAGCTCTAGCAATAGCAACACGTTTTTGCATTCCTCCAGATAGTTCTGCTGGATATTTACTATTAGAATTATTTAAATCAACTCTGTTTAAAACGAAATTAACACGTTCTAACATTTCTGCATATGATTGGTTGGTGAACATTTTTAAAGGGAACATTACATTTTCTTCAACAGTCGAAGAATCAAATAAAGCACTTCCTTGAAAAACCATTCCAATCTCTTTACGTAGGTTTCTTCGTTCATCAATAGTCATTTTACTATAAGTCAAACCATTATAACAAATATCACCTTTTTCAGGAGTATGTAACCCTAATAAAGATTTTATAAAAACAGTTTTTCCTGATCCACTTTGACCAATTATAAGACTAGTTTTACCAGGTTCAAAAATGGCAGATATACCTTTTAAAACTTTGGTTTCTCCAAATGATTTATATATGTTTTTTACTTCAATCATTAACTTAATAGCATTTGTGTTAAGAAATAGTTTAGAAATATAATTGTTACACTAGTCCAAACAACAGCTTGAGTACTCGCTCTACCAACTTCTAGAGAACCTCCTTTAACATAATATCCATGATAAGATGGAACTGTTGCAATTACAAAGGCAAAAACCATAGTTTTTACCATTGCATAGAAGTAGAAAAATGGTTTAAATTCTAATTGAATACCATCTATATAATCTTTAGTAGCAAAAAGGCCTGTTAGTTCACCAGCAATCCATCCTCCAAAAATACCCAAAAATATAGCTATAGATATAATAAAAGGATAAAATAAAACTGTTACAATTATTTTAGGAAGAACTAAATGATTTAAAGAATTTATTCCCATTACTTCCAGAGCATCAATTTGTTCAGAAACTCTCATTGTACCAATACTTGATGTAATAAATGACCCTACTTTACCAGCTAAAATTACAGATACAAAAGTAGGAGCAAATTCAAGAATAATCGAACGTTTTGTAGCAAAACCAATTAAATATTTTGGTATCCAAGCACTGTCGACATTTAACGCTGTTTGGATAGCAACAACACCTCCAACAAAAAATGATATAAAAGCAGCTATTCCTAGGGATTTATTACCTAAATCATCAAGTTCTCTAACTAAAGATTCCATAAATATTTTTCCTTTCTGTGGACGTTTAAAAACTTGTCCCAGCATTAAAAAATATTTTCCTATATGTTTTAAATAATTCATTTATTAAAATAAATTGCTAAAGTATAATAAATTATATTATTGAATAATAATTTTACAAATTAATTAATTTCAATATAATTATAAATGTTATAATAGTATATTAAAATAAACATAAAAAGATTACTTTTGAATTCTAAAATTTTATTAAAATGATGAAGAATATTTTTTCTGTAATGGTATTGTTACTAATATCTTTTCAAACTAAAGCTCAATTAAAAAACGATTATGTATCAATAGAAAAAACTATTGATAGGCCTAATTTAGTAGTTGGAGTAGTGGTGGATCAAATGCGTTATGATTATTTATATAGATTTTATAATAAATATGGAGATGGAGGATTTAAACGTTTAATGAGAGAAGGCTTTAATTGTGAAAACACTCATTTTAATTATGTTCCTACTTATACAGCGGTTGGACATACTTCAATTTATACTGGTACAACTCCAAGTATGCATGGAATAATTGGTAATGATTGGTATGATAAAATTTTGAAAAAAAGTATATATTGTGTTGATGATGATAGATATAAAACTATTGGTGCTAACAAGGGAGGGAAAAAATCACCTTTTAGATTACAAACTACTACTATTACTGATCAGTTAAAATTGATAACAAAAGGCGAAGGAAAAGTAATTGGAATAAGTTTAAAAGATAGAGCTGCAATTTTACCTTCTGGACATAATGCAGATGCAGCTTATTGGTTTCAAGGGAAAGAAGAAGGTAAGTTTATTACAAGTTCTTTTTATATGAATTCTTTACCGAAATGGGTTAAAAAATTTAATAAATCTAATGTTGTTGAAAAACTTATGAAAGATTGGAATACTTTGTATGATATTAAAATATATTCAGAAAGTATAGATGATAATAATGATTATGAAAAAAAATATAAAGGAGAGAGTTCTCCTGTTTTTCCTCATAAATTTTCTAAAATAAGGTATAAAAATAATAACTATGATTTGCTTAAAGCTTCTCCTTATGGAAATACATTAATTGTGGATTTTGTTGAAGCCGCTATTAATGGAGAAAATCTTGGGAATAATAAAATGACTGATTTTTTAACTATTAGTTTCTCAAGTACTGATTATATTGGTCATATGTTTGGCCCTGATTCTAAAGAAATAGAAGATGCTTATATTAGATTGGATAAAGATATAGAAAACCTCTTGTTGATTTTAGATAAAAAAATAGGAAAAGGAAATTATTCATTATTTTTAACAGCAGATCATGCTGCAGCTCCTATTCCCGCCTATTTAAACAGTCAAAAAATAAATGCAGGTTATTTTAATAAAAAAGGATTTAAAAAATATATTAATAATGTAGCTGAAAAGTATTTTAATTCTTTAGAAATAATTGAAAATATTTCAAATTATCAAATATTTTTAAATATAGATAAATTGGAAGGTTTAGGGTTGAATTATTCAGAAGTAGTAAATACAATAAAAAATAAGGCTATTTTATTTGATGGAGTATATAAAACAGTTACAGCAGAAACTTTGCAGACAGCATCTTTTAACGATGTGACTATAAGCGCGGTTCAAAATGGATATAATCAAAAGTATTCAGGAGATGTAATTATAATTCCAATGCCTGCAATGCTTTATAAAAAAATGAAAGGCACATCTCATGGTACATCTTATAGTTATGATACACATGTACCTTTAATATTTTTCGGAAAAGGTTTTAAGCACGGGAGTACAAAAAAGCATATCCCAATTGTTGATATTGCACCAACTATATCTAATTTATTAAAAATTGAATTTCCAAATGCTTGTACAGGTAAAATTATTAATATACCATAAAAAAATGTATTTTTAATAAAGCTTACATGTTTAAATATTAATCATTAACTTAATTTTAGTACATTTGCCTTTACTAAAACATTTTAACAATTAAAAAGTAGTAATTAAATGAGGGGATTTATTGTAATATTTTTAATGTTTGTATTTTCACAAACAGTTTTTTCTCAAGTAAGTGAGGAGTATATTGTCTCTACTGTTGATATAAATGATAGTAGTAATAATTCTGGAGTGTCGTTTTTTAAGCAGAATTATATTATTCATACAGCTCCAAAAAAAGATATAAATATTCATGATACAGATTTTTATGTTTCTTTAACTGATGAATCAGGTAAAGTATTGGAAGGAGAATTGTTAGGAGGAAATATTAATTCATATATAAACGAAATTGATTTTGTTTTTACTTCGGATAAAAAAAGAGTTTATTTTACAAGAAGTTATAAGGATGATAATGATGAAAAAGAGCACTTTGATATTTATGTTGCAAATGTAACAGAGGATAATAAATTTATTAATATTAAAACTTTACCTATCAATTATAAAAAATATTCTACATCACATCCATGTTTAAGTTTAGATGATAAAACATTGTATTTTTCTTCTAATAGATTAGAGTCGTTAGGAGGATTTGATATTTTTAAAGTATCTATTCTTGAAAATGGAAAAAGATATGGTAAAGTTATTAATTTAGGAAGTAATATTAATTCAAGAGGTGATGAAGTAACTCCTTTTTTATTGAACAATATGTTGTATTTTTCTTCTAATGGAAGAGGTGGTATGGGGAAATTTGATGTTTTTTCTGTAGATTTAAATCTAAAAAAGGAAGCTGAAAATTTGGGAGAAACATTGAATAGTAAATCAAATGATTTTGGATTTATAAGAAAGAAATATAGAAATTATGGTTTTTTTATCTCTGATAGAGAAGGAGGTAAAGGAGCTAATGATATTTATTTTTTCAAAGTTATTGAAATAACTCCACCACCAGTAAAAGAAGTTGTTGAAAACAATAAAGTTACCGAAAATGAGGTAGTTGTTAAAGGTAAAGAAGTTGTTGATGATAAAGAAGAAATTGTAACTGATAAAGAAGAGATTGTAACTGATAAAGAAATTGAAACTAATGATTTAGCAAAATCTGGTACCACAGATATTATTATTAAAGAAGTAGAAAATTTAGATAATAGTAATATTAAAAAATCAAACGACATAGTTAAATCTAATGATGTAGCTCAAAATGAGATTGTAGATATTGGTAATAAAGGTAAAATCATAGATAATAAAGATGCTCAAATAACCAAAGTTAGTCAAGCTGATATTGCTAAAATAAAACAAGGATATGAAGAAAAAAAACCTCAAGATACTCAAATAACTGAAATTGTTGAAGTTAATATTACTGATCAAAATCAAGAATATGAGGAAAAAATTATTTATAAAGATAAAAAAGAATTAGCTGAAAATGTTTATGATTTTCAAAGGAGAGAAGTCTATAATACAAATAGAGAAGAAGTAGGAAGAATACGTAAATTAAAGAAAAAATTAACAAAAATAGAAGTAAAATGCATTGATCGTATTGAAAAATTAAATGACATTTATTTTGACTTAAATAAATTCAATATCAGGCCAGATGCACAAATTCAAGTTAATAAAGCTATTAGAATTATGGAAAAATGTCCAAATTTAAAATTTATCGCTTCATCATTTACAGATAGTAGAGGGTCAAGCGAATATAACAGACGTCTTTCTCAAAGACGTGCTATGTCTGTAGTTAATTATATTTTGAGTAATAGCGGTTTGTCTGTTGATAGAATACTTGGTATTGGATATGGAGAAAGTGGATTAAAAAACAAATGCTATAATGGTGTAAGATGTACTGAAAAAGAACATCAAGTGAATAGACGTACTGAAATAGAGGTTTCTATTAAATAATTATATTTAAAAATAAAAATGTTTTTTTTAACTTAATTTTCATATTTTTGTAACCCCCTTTAATTAAAAATGATGAAAAAAATACTATTGGTTTTGATTATTATATTGTTTAGTAGTCAAAAAAATTATTCTCAAAACTCGAATAAATATTTAATTAAAAACTTGGATTCAAATAAGCCATACCCTGATTTAGGTGTTGCTTTTTTTGATGATGATTTTATTATTTACTCTGCTCAGATAAATAATAGTAAAATTAAACATAGTAGGTCTAGTAGGATAAGAGAAAAGAAGGAAATAAAGTTATTACCTCAAAATTTAGATTTTTATTTTAGTGCAATTGATAATGAAGGTAATATAATTAATAATCAAAAATTAAATAGCATAATAAATTCTAAATATGATGATAAATCTCTAGTTTTTACAAGTGATAGTAGAATAGTTTATTTTTCTAGAGAAAGTTTAATTGCAGATTCAAATAAAAAACATTTAGAACTATTTAAGGCAGATGTTATTTCTCCAGGTTCATGGGTGAATATTAAAAAATTAAGTATTAATGAACCTATTTTTTCTGTAAGTCATCCATGTTTAAGTGAAGATGATAAAAATCTTTATTTTGTTTCAAATAAAGAAGGTGATTTTAATATTTATAAAGCTACTATTAAAGATGATGGAAATCTAGATGTTCCTAAAAAACTATCTACAAAAGTTAACACTTCATACGATGAAAAAACTCCTTTTATTTTTAATAATATTTTATATTTTTCATCTAATAAATTAGGAGGTCTTGGGAATTTAGATATATACTCAATTGACTTAAGTGATAATAAAGCTATTGCTCAGAGATTAAAAGGTTCAGTTAATTCTAAATATAATGATTATTATTATGTTTTGAAAAATAAAAATCAAGGTTTTTTTGTTTCTAATCGTCCAGGAGGTAAAGGTAAAGATGATGTTTATTCATTTAAAATTGATAAAACTCCTTCTGATAAAGAAACAGTGAAAATTAATAAAGAATTAGTTTCTAAGGATAAAATGATTTCAAAATCAGATACAAATAAGATAAAACTTAAGCAAAAAGATAGTGGTAATAATAAAACTTATACTAACAATGACAGTATTAATGGTACGATTGTTAAAACAGTAAAAAATCAAAGTATTTATGATTTTCAAAGAAGAGATAGTTATTATCAAGAATCAGAAAATCAGCAAACTACCGAAAATGGTAAAATAGTAAAGGATGAGTACAGTAAATGTCAAATGGAATTTGATAAACTAAATAATATATATTTTGATTATAGCGAATTTTATATTAAAGCAGATGCAGCTATTGAATTAGATAAAGTGATTAGAGTAATGCGTTTGTGTCCTAAGATAACAGTTATTGCATCTTCACATACAGATTCAAGAGCTTCTAGAAAGTATAATATTACTTTATCTCAACAACGATCGACAAGTGTTATTAATTATATTTTAAAAAATGGTAATTTTACACCAGATAGAATTGTTGGTGTTGGATATGGAGAGGAAAGATTATTAAATGAATGTTCTGATGGTGTTAAATGTACTGAGTTAAAACATCAAATTAATAGAAGAACACATTTTGAAATATTTAATTATTAGATATCCACAAAAATTTTAATGTATAGTCTAATACTTATTGATTTAATTAATTCAATAAGTATTGTTTTTATTATAGTATACGTCCAATAACACCTTTTAAGAATACAGTTATTAGTAAATACTGAGACCTAAATTTAAATTTGAAAAGGTCACCTAATAGGACACCAACAGATTGTATTTTAATAATATTACGCAAGATTTATAAATTACAAAACCCTTACAATCAAGTGATTATAAGGGTTTTTGCGGAGAAAGAGGGATTCGAACCCCCGGAGGTATGACCCTCGCCAGTTTTCAAGACTGGTGCATTCGACCACTCTGCCATTTCTCCAGTAGTCTTTGCTCTTAAGCGGTTGCAAATATAAACTCCTTTTTTTGATATGCAAAAGAAAATATAACTTTTTTTATAAAAATTCTAATTTAATAAAACTATGAATTATATATGTAATGTAGTATCTTGCACTTGATTTATCAATACAATATAATTTATGAATAATAAAGCTGTTTTTCCTGGTTCATTTGACCCTTTAACATTAGGTCATGTAGATATAATAAATAGAGCCTTACCTCTTTTTGGAGAGATAATAATTGCAATTGGAACAAACTCTTCTAAAAAATACATGTTTACTTTAGAAGAACGAATTTCGTTTATTAAAAAAACTTTTAAGGATAGTAATAAAATAACAGTAACTTCATATAAAGGATTAACTATAGATTTCTGTAAGGATAATAAAATTGATTTTATTTTGCGAGGTCTTAGAAATCCTGCTGATTTTGAATTTGAAAAAGCAATAGCTCATACAAATAGAAAACTAGCAAGTATTGAAACTGTATTTTTACTTACAAGTGCAAATACATCTTTTATTAGTTCTAGTATTGTTAGGGATGTATTAAGACATGGAGGTGATGTTTCTGTATTAGTTCCACCAGCAGTTACTATTTAATTAAATATTTAGTTATCTAATATTAATTTAGGCACTAAATTTGTACTTTTATCGTTTGAAAATTAAATAGAAAGGCAATTAAAAAAATAGGTAAAATATTAAAATGGATTATAATAGTATTATTACTATTGTTTTTACTTATTTATATTTTATTAAAAAATACCATCTGTGCAAAGTAACCTAGCACAAAGAGCCACAAAGTATTTAAATGAAACGTATAATACAAGTATAAATGTTAATAAAATTGATCTAACAGCTTTTCCTGATGTTGATTTAAAAGGAATTGTAATTAATGATCATCATGATTTCCCTTTCATAAAAGCCAAAAAACTTACAACTTCACTTTTAAATTGGAAAAAAGTATTAAAAAATGAATTATTATTAGATGATGTTAATATAAACGGACTAGATTTTGTACTAAAAACATATAAAGGAGAAGAGGAACAAAATATTATTATTTTTTCAGATAGATTTAGTAGTTCTAAGCCAAAACCTAAAAATCATAAATCATTTATTTTAACAACAGATTTAATAACTTTAAATAATTCTAGTTTTTATTTTTATGATGAAAATAAACAACCAGAACCAATTGTTTTCTACAATAATATTAATGGTGATATATTTGATTTTAAAGTTGATGGTGTAAATGTGTTTGCAAATATAAAACGTACAAGTTTTGTAGATAATTATGGTATTAAAGTGACTGAATTAAATTCAGGTTTTACCTATACAAAATCTCAAATGAATTTTGAAAATTTGAATCTTGCTACTAAAGAATCTTTTTTACAAACTAAAAACATGGTTTTTAATTATACAAAAGAAGATTTAAGTGATTTTAATAATAAAGTTCAAATTGATGCTGATATAACAAAAGCAAAAATATCTTTATCAGATTTAAATTTATTTTATGATGAATTAGGAAAAAAAAATATTATTGATTTTACTGCAAAATTTACAGGTAAATTAAATGATTTTGTTTTAGGTAAATTAAAACTAACTTCAAAAAACAAATCTATTATTAATGGCAAATTACATTTTTATAATGCAATTAATCGTGAAAATGGTTTTGCATTAAATGCTAATCTATCAAACTTAACATCAAATTATAAAAATTTAAAACAATTACTGCCTAATTTATTAGGAAAAACTCTTCCTTCATCATTTGCAATGTTAGGGAGATTTACAATTAAAGGACAATCTTATATAACCACAAAAGAGATTGATGCTCAACTTGAAATTATATCTGATCTTGGAAAATCAATTTCAGATTTAAAAATAACAGATATTACAGAAATCGATAAAGCTAAGTATAAAGGTAAAATTGAACTAATAGATTTTGATTTAGGAAAAATCATAAATGATAGTCTTGTTGGAAATCTTTCTTTAATTGCTGATGTTGATGGGAAAGGTTTTACACAAAAATCACTTAATACTAAATTAATTGGCCATGTAACCAAACATCAATATAAAGGGTATACTTATTCTAACATTGATATTAATGGAACATTTAAAGATCAGCATTTTAATGGTGATATGAAAGTAGATGATAAAAATATTAAAATGACTTTTGACGGTCTAGCAGATTTATCACAAGACATTAATTCTTTTAAATTTAAAGCAAATGTAGACTATGCTAACTTTAATAAATTAAATTTATTTAAAAGAGATAGTATTTCAGTATTAAAAGGAAAAATTAATATTGATTTAGTTGGAAGTACAATTGATAATGTAATTGGAAAAATTAATATTAAAGATGCATCTTATACAAATCAAAATGAATTTTATAAATTTAGTAATTTTGATATAAAATCTTCGTTTAATAATACTGTTAGAACATTAACAGTTAATTCTAAAGATATCATTAGTGGGAAAATTGTTGGTAAATTTAAATTTGCTGAATTACCTACACTTGCAAAAAACTCATTAGGAAGTATATACACACATTATATACCAGATGAAGTGAGTGCAGAGCAATATCTTAATTTTAATTTTAAAATTTATGATAAAATAATAGGAGTATTTTATCCTGAAGTTAGTGTAGGTAAAAATACTTATATAAAAGGAAAAATAAATTCAGATAAAGAAAAATTTGAACTAACCTTTAAATCACCTAAGATAAATGCTTTTGATAATGTAGTAGAAAAAATAAAATTACAAATTGATAATAAAAACACTTTATATAATACAATATTGAGTATTAAAGAAGTTAAAACTAAAGAGTATAATGCTAAGGAAATAAACCTTGTAAACGTAACATTAAATGATACACTTTTTATAAGATCAGATTTTAATGGAGGTAAAGATTATAAAGAACATTATAATTTAAGTTTATTTCATACTATTAATGAACAAAATCAATCTGTAATTGGGTTTAAAAAATCAGATTTTAATTTTAAAAATCAAAAATGGGAAATTAATCCTGATAATGATAAAGAATCAAAGGTGATATTTAATTCAAGTTTTGAAAGTTTTGATTTTAAAAAATTAAAAATAATTTCAAATAACCAAGAGCTAACCTTTAATGGTAAAATACTCGATAAAAATAATAAAGATTTACATCTTAATTTTAAAAACATTGCATTAGAAAAAGTTACTAGAAAAATTGATAGTATTGCTTTAACAGGAATTATTAATGGTAGAGTTGATTATCTTGAAAGAGAAGGAAAAACAATTCCTAAAGCAAATATAAGTATTGATAATTTTGAAGTAAATAAAATTAAACAAGGTAATCTAATTGTAAAAACAACAGCAAGTAAAGATTTAAAAAAATATCAATTTAATTCATCTTTAATAAAAGATGATAAAGAAACGTTTAAAGCTAGTGGTGTAATTGATGTTGCTCCAAAAGAACCAATAATTAATGCAACTGTTAACCTATCTAATTTGAACTTGAGTGCTTTAAGTCCTTTAGGAGCAGATAATATTACTAAAATTAGAGGTGAAGTCAGTGGTAAATCAAAATTGACTGGTTTATTAAGAAATCCAAACATGGATGGATCACTTTATGTTAAAAATGCTGGTTTAGCCTTTCCATATTTAAATACAGAATACATTATTAAAGGTAATCAGAAAGTAAGTTTACATAATCAAACTTTTGATATTAATACTACTACAATAGTTGATGTGGAAAAACAAACAGAAGGTATTCTTACAGGAAGTTTTACACATACTAACTTTCTAAAATGGTATTTAGATTTAAAAGTAGAAACGGATAATTTATTAGTTTTAAACACTCAAGAAGACGAGGATACTCCGTATTATGGAATTGGACTTATGAATGGTAACGGCACAATAATTGGACCTACTGATGGACTTGTTATAGAAGTTGAAGCTATAACAAATCCTGGAACAGAATTTATAGTTCCTCTTAGTGATATTAGTACTATTGAAGATGATAAATTAGTAACATTTGTTAATGATAAAAGTGTTGAAAAAGAAAATGATAATGGTAGACCTAATGAGATTATTTTTGATAAAGGATTAACATTAAAATTTGACCTTGAAGTAACTGAAGATGCAATTGCTCAAATTGTAATTGATAAAGCAACAGGTTCATTGTTAAGAGGTAGAGGTAATGCTTATTTAGATGTTGAGATTAACACTAATGGTAAATTTGAAATGACAGGAACTTATGTTGTTAAAGAAGGTGTTTATGAATTAAAAAACATTGTGAGTAAAACATTTAATGTTAAAAATGGAGGTACAATATATTGGAATGGAAGTCCTTTTGATGCATTTTTAAATATTGTAGCTATTAATAAAGTAAAAGCAAATCCTTCAATTTTATTAGATAATTTAAATACAACAAGAGATATAGATGTTGATTTAATAACAAAAATTACAGGTAATTTATATGAACCAAAAATGGAATTTGATATTAAATTGCCAAAAGCCAGTTCTCTAGTTCAATCCGAATTAGCTTATAAAATTAATGATGAGGATAAAAAAATGACACAATTCTTCTCTTTGATAGGAATAGGTAGATTTATTAATCCAGAAAGTATTAATTATGCTAATAGTGGTAGCTCACTTGTATATGGAACAATTTCAGAGAAAATTTCAAGCGTAGTCTCTAACATTATTAATAATGAAGGTGATTTAGTTAAAGTTGGTGTAAATTTAGATTTAGGAGAAACTAATAATTTAGAAAAACTTAAAACAGATGACCAAGTTGATATCACATTCAAAACCAATCTGTATAAAAAAATCTCTGTAAATGGTGTTGTTGGTGTACCTATTGGATCAAGAACTCAATCTAGTATTGTTGGAGAAATAGAAGTAGAATTACCTTTAAATAAAGATGAAAATTTTAGAGCTAAAATGTATAGTAGACGAAATGAAGTACAATTTGATGTTCTGGATACAGAAGGATATACACAAGGACTTGGACTTTCATATCAATTTAATTGGGATACATCATCAGAATTTTTAGAAAAAATAGGTGTTAAGAAAACAAAAAAACAAAAAGAATTAAAAAGATTAAATAAAATAGAGCTTAAAAGAAAAAAGGATAGTATAAAAATGTTACAGAAAATGTAACTTTATATAATTAGTCCTTTTAACTATTTTTTAAATTAATAGTTTTTTAATAATAATCTTTAAACTAATTGTGATTATTTTATTAAAATTTCAAACGATATCTTTTGTAAGATATTAAAAGATTTTTTTTAAAAAATGAAGCGTAAACATTTTCGTATTTTTTTTTTAATTACATTTATATATCTAAACAATATATGTACCTTTACAATTCGGTTTAATCTTTCTAATTATCTTAAGTATGATACAATATATGTATTGTATATGTAAAATAATATTTATTTAAC
>Ga0256844_10000412_pt1 | contig 16494 bp, 16 predicted proteins | sample MusselsmetaG_FD_189100 | JGI IMG/M metagenome (GOLD analysis project Ga0256844, IMG submission 189100) | Mussel associated microbial communities from hydrothermal vent at the East Pacific Rise, Pacific Ocean - Mussels | ecosystem: Host-associated > Mollusca > Shell > Unclassified ... | reverse complement strand
TCTTTTTAGGTCTATAAAACGTGAGCATCTCTTTTTCTATAATATCTAAGGCTCTAAAAATTTCTACTTTTACATCTAATGGTGTCTCTGAAAACTCTCTATAGGCTATTTGTGTAAAAATTTTCAACCAAGGAATTTCACTCTTTTCTACTTCAATTTTTATTAACTCATTCTCATAAATTATCGACATTATATTTTCAACTCCTGTCCAAAGAATTCTTTAGTTACTGCTCTCATTTCAGAAACAGTATCGACTCGATTTACCAAGTCTCTAAATTTAGAAGCACCCTGATAACCAGCTTTAGAATAAGTATGCAGATGTTTTCTAAATATAAGTGCCCCATGCTCTCCGTAGTGAGTAATCATCTGGTCAAAGTGTTCCAAAACCACCTCTTGTACTAAAGTAGCCGTTAACTCTGAACTACCTGTGCCGTTAAGATGATTTTTCATGAGTTGAAACATCCATGGTTTTCCAACTGCACCACGACCAACCATAATTCCTGCTGCACCTGTATGCTCTAGAACCCATTTTGCTTTTTCTGGAGAGTTAATATCACCATTGACTAAAACAGGAATATTAACTGCTTCTACGACCTCTTTTAAGGCATCATAGTCTACAGCTGCCTTGTATTTCCCTGCTCTAGTACGACCATGAACAGCAATATAATCTGCCCCATTATCTTCACAAAGCTTTGCTTGTTCAATATGATTTTTTTCATTAAACCCTAAACGCATCTTAACTGAAGTGTACTCTTTGTTCGAGTGCTCTTTAATGGTTCTAATGGTCTCAGCCATCTTAGGTAAATCGGTTAAAAGAGAAGAGCCTTGTAAATTGTTTACAACTTTAGGAGCTGGACAACCACAGTTAAGATCAATAATATCAATACCGTCACGCTCATTTAAAAGATCCAGAGCTTTACGGATAATACCTTGGTCAGAACCTGCAATTTGAATACTATAGGGAGTTTCTAACTCGTTTTTCTCTAACATTTTAAAAGTTTTTTTACTCTTAAATGCCAAAGCATTAGAACTAATCATCTCTGAGACAGTTAAGTCTGCTCCAAACTTCTTAACAACAGAACGAAAAGGGAGGTCTGTAAACCCAGCTAAAGGCGCTAAGGCAAATAGGGGTTTAGAAAAGTCGAGGGTAGGCACGAAAGTTTGCCTACCTGCTAAGCTTCACAAATATGACGAATATTCATCAAATCTGTAATTTTATATTTTTTATGTTCTTTCTTCAAATCATATAAAGCTCTAAAACGTTTAAAATCATTTTCATCATGTTCATCTAAATAATCACCAGCTTTATCAATCATTTCATAATCAAATAAAAGATAAAGATATCCAATTTGTGCTTTTGTAAATTTATCTTGATATGCACGCCATAATTTTAAATTTTCATCTGGTGAAAGATGATGCATCATTGTTGTTGCCATAGTTAAATAATCTGAGCATTCTAATGTTGGTTCTAGCTCAACAATAAATTCATCTAGTGCTTCTTTAGTTAAACCTAAATCATTCTCTTTCGTAACACGTGAAAGGAGAAAAAGTAAACTCTTTTTATCAAAGACTTTAACATATTTACGTGCTGTAATAAAATCTGTTTTAGAGACAAAGGATTTAAGTGCTTCGGCAAAAAGTTCTTGACTGTATGTATCTCTTGACTGTAAAACCTCTTCAGCAAAAGTTTCTTCTTTTTCAAGACGATTCATTAAGTTTTTAACGACCAATGGATTGTCATCAGAAAGTACTCTTGATAATTTTCTAGCTTTTAAATCAACATACTCACCTCTATCAATTTCAGAAACTAAGCTTAATGCACCTCTTAACTTATCAGAAACATCATCTACTGCACCATCAACTTTAACTGATGCTACAGAAAGTAAAGATGCTGTCTGTTTTAAAAGTGGTAAATTATATTTATGAGCTTTTGGTTCATTAAGTAATGACCAATATAGTGCATCATCTAAACTTAATGTATCTTTTTCCCACTTTTTAAATTTAAAAAAGTTTTTTGTTCCATAAAACATCATATGAACAACAGATGCTACCATTAAAAGAACCATCGGTAATACTACCCAAACAGCGACTGGAATTGTAATTGTAATTCCAAACTCATCAACACTGTAGTTCCCTGGATTAATTGTATATACAAAAACTCCAATAATTGCCATTAACACGATAGAAGCTATAATATATAAGCCTAAACGCATAAACACTCCTTTGATTTTACTCTTTTTCAATAACCTCTCTACAAGTAATACAATAACGAGCAAAGTTTTTAACTTTTAAACGTTCAATATTTATTGATTCTCCACACATTTCGCATTCACCGTAAAGTTTGTTTTCTATTCTACCTAAAGCTAGTTCAATTTCTGCTAATTCTTTAGATTGTTGTCCTAAAATAGCATTATCAACTGCTGTTTCTAATGACATTGCAGCATGATCACCCTCATCTTTTAACTCATTTCTTCGCATTTCAGTCATCTCTGCTGAAGTACTAGTTAAATTTGCCTCTAATTTTATTTTTCTCTCTAGTAATGCTTTTTTAAAAAATTCTATCTCTTTTAGATTTAACATTTAGCGCTCTCCTAATTATTTGTGATATGGATGATTATTTAAGATTGTGAGACCTCGAAAAACCTGTTCCATTAATACTACTTTTGCCAATTTATGTGACATTGTAATTTTACCTAAAGAAATGGCATTATTACATTTGTCTAAAAAATGGCTCTCAAGCCCGTAAGCTCCACCGATGAAGAAGTTTACCGTAGTCCTATCCTTAAACAAATTTGAAAAATCAAAACTATTAAGCTCTTGACTATCGGGATTTAATGCCACATTATAAGCATTTTTTAAATATGGTTCTAGTGCTAGGGTATATGATTTTTGTGAAGCTTCTGTGGAAATATCGTGTGCCTTATTAATCTCTTTTGTATAAATTTCAAAAACCTCCACTTTTGCAAAAGGTTTTGAAATTTTAAGATAATGCTCAATTAAAGGCGCATAAAGTTTATCTTTAGATTTTTTGTCGATTATGTAAATATTAATTTTCATAATACTAAACGCTTACTACCTTTGGATTGTCTTCCAAAAAGAGTTTTAACAATCCAGATATTGTATCTTTCATATCATTTCTATCAACAATCATATCGATGAGTCCATGCTCAAGTAAAAACTCTGAACGCTGGAAACCTTCAGGAAGATCTACACCAACAGTCTGCTTAATTACACGTTGACCAGCAAATCCAATCAAAGCTCCTGGTTCAGCAATGATAATATCACCTAGCATTGCGAATGATGCAGAAACTCCTCCCATCGTAGGGTCAGTCAAGAGGGAGATAAAAGGTAAGCCTTGTAGATGCAATTTATTTAATGCTGCTGAAGTTTTACTCATTTGTAAAAGAGAAAAAGTGCTCTCTTGCATTCTAGCTCCTCCTGATGCAGAAATAATTATGAATCCACATTTTTTCTCAATAGCACGATTAATGGAACGTACAATTTTTTCACCTTCAACAGAACCTAAACTTCCACCCATAAATGAAAAATCAAATATTACTAATTCTGTTTCAACACCATTTATTTTACAAGAACCACTTACTACAGATGATGTTTTTCCTGTTTTAGACTTTGCTTCATCTAAACGCTTTTTATATGATTTTTTATCAATAAATTTTAGGGGATCAATTGGTGCTAACGTAGTGTCATACTCTTCAAAAGTACCTTCATCACACAAAAATTCTTGTCTTTTTGATGCATTAATTCTAAAATGATGATTACATTTCGGACAAACACTACATTTAGAGTCAACCTCTTTATAGTACATAAGTGCTAAACATTTTGGACACTTAATCCAATTATTCTTTTCATTTTTCGTATCTGCAGTACTTATCATGTTAGAAAAAAGATTTGCAAAATTCATTCTAGACGCTCCGATTAGATTTAATTAACAGCATAATACCATAATAGGTATCAATAGTGACTAAGTTAAAAAGTTTTATTATTTTTTTATATCTTTATCAATTTGGCTTGCTATGTAAGATGCATTTTTTAAGAAGAAAAAGTGATCACCATCAAGAGCATAGAACTCTGAATTTTCTATAAGTTTGGCTATCTTTTCTCCTGTATAAAGGGGGGTAGCTGTATCATCAATTCCCCAAAAACATAAAGCTCTACTTTCTGACTTTTTAAACTCTGATTCAAAATCTTCATCTACCACATTTTTAAATGTTTCATACATTTCATGGCTCATTCCTTGTGCATCTGGTGCTACAAAAAGCTCTCTAATTCGTTTCATCCCTAAAGGCTTTAAAAATTTAAAAGTAGCAATTTTAATTTTTATTGACCATGGTTTTTCAGTTACAACTCCTGCTGAAGAGAGTAAAACCAAATATTCTGGAGCTAAAAGTGTTGCTACTTTACCACCAAATGAATGCCCCATTATAATTAATGGTTTTACATTTAATAACTTCAAAAAAAGTTGAATAATCTCAGCATAATCTTTAGTTGTCAATATCATATCATTGTTACTTGCACCAAAACCTGGCATGTCCAAATATATATGCTTATAGTCCTTTAACTCTTTTGAAAAAGCTTGTTTCATAATTTCTTTATTACTTCCCCATCCATGTAAAATTAAAACTACTGGCTCCAGTGAACCATTAACAATTTCATAACTTATTTTAAAACTTTTCTTTTTATATTCAATCTCTTTAACAGCCATTATTTCTCTTCTTTTTTATTATAATTTGGTCTTTTATTCATATTTTTTACTCTTTCTATTTCTAAACGCATCTCTTTTAAATTACTTCTATCTGGCGTAGAATTTAACAAGAATTTATACTCTTCTAATCTAGGAAAAAAACTCTTTTCATGAGGAAGAAACATATGCATGAGTTTATCTATAAGAACATCATGGGGTAAAAGGGATAGTACATGGTTCATGTCAATCTTTTTTTGATAATTTTCATCTTTAATTTTACCATTACTTTCAACCCATTTTTCACAACCATTAGTTAAATTATTTAAATATCGAAGAAGTAATATAGAATGCAACACCTCTTTTTGTGCAGATTCTTCTTCAAATTCTAAATTATCCCAATATCTTTTATCTCCACATAAAGAGAGATATTTATCTTCTTGTAAAATCTCTTTAAATTCTTCTGATTGTTTTTCGGACCATATATTTTTATATCTTTTATAGATTAAATTTAAAGCATCTTTTTCCCATGGTAAAGCATCTAGATATTTAATAACCAATAAATTTTTATTAGCATGCATTTTATCTTTTTCAAAAAAAAGTTCATCTGAAAATACATTCTCTATTATTTCGGTTGGTATTACTTTTTCTTTTTTATGAAATAACTCTACACTTACATCTTTTTTACTTTTTGGTTCAACTCTACTCGTTGCTACATTTTGTACTACACGCTTAGACAAATCTTTAGGAATTATCTCTTTTTTATTTATTTTAGGTTCTGATTTGATCAAACTACAGCCACTGAAAAGAACCATACCCACTAAACTTATTACATATTTCACTCTAATCCTTTGGCACAAACATACGCAGATGAAAATGCCCATTGAAAATTATATCCACCCAACTCTCCAGTAACATCTAATACTTCACCTAAAAAATATAAATTATTCACTTTTTTACTCATCATGGAAGAGGCATCTATTTCGTCAAGTATAACACCTCCCTTTGTAACTTCAGCTTTTGAATAGCCAAAAGTACCAGCTGGAGCAAAAGAGTAAGACTTTAATGTTTCTATTCTTCCCCACTCTTCCTTTGTTAACTTATATGCTGATTTATCTTCAATTTTTAATTCACTTAAAAATGTCTTTGCAACTCTACTTGGTAAGCCTAAAACTCGTGAAATGTTCTTTTTAGATAATTTAAGTGTACCTATATTAGTAGTAGGAATAAAATCTATCTCAATTTTTCCTTTTTCCCAATAAAGGGATGCATCTAAAACTGCTGGGCCTGTTATTCCTTTATGCGCAAATAACAATGCTCCTCTAATTGTTTTATCGTTTACAGTAATTTTTACATCAATTGATGCCCCACTTAAGCCTTTAAAGAAAAACTGATCAGGCTGTACAGTAAAACCAACTAGCCCAGCAGAGAGTGTTGAAACTTCATGTCCAAACTTCTTTGCAATCGTATATCCAAAGTCACAAGCCCCTAACTGAGGAAAACTTAATCCTCCTGTTGCAATCACTACTTTTTTTGCTTTTACTCTCCCTTTGGATGTCATAACTACAAATCCATCAGGAGATACTTCTACCTCTTCAACCATTGTATTTAATGAAATAAGATTTTTATTTATCCCCTTTGTAAAAACATCAACCAACTCTTTAGCAGAGTGTTCACAGAAATATTGGTTATTTTTTCGTACAATTAGGTTTAAGCCATGTCCTCTCAACCAAGAAAGTAAGTCATTCTGGTCAAAACGCTTAATCACATTTTTAATAAAACGCTGATTACCTAAAAAATTTTTAACCGTCACGTTTCCATTTGTAACATTACATTTTCCGCCACCTGAGACCAAGAGTTTAGCTCCAACTTTAGAGTTTTTATCTAATACGAGAATGTCTTTCCCACTCAATAATATAGCAAGCATTAACCCACTTGCACCAGCACCAATAATTAAAATTTCAACTTCTTTTTTCATTATGTAATAATATCAAAATATTACTTTTTGCCTACTTTTCACTAAAATCCACAAATCAGAGATTAATTGGTTTGAAAATTATAATCTTTATGATATAATTTTACATCATAATATATTTCAAAGGACAAAAGATGTTAACAAGAAAAACCCTATTATTATCAACTGTAGTAACAACACTACTTATGGCTGGTTGTAGTCAAACAACTGCAAAAACAGCAACGAAAGAGGTTGTTCATACTTCAACTAAGAGTGCTGCACCAGTTGCACAAAAAACAACTGATGGTTCATTTACACTTCCAAATGCTAAGTCAGGTACATGTTACGGTAAAGTTGTAATTCCAGCAACTTACAAAACAGTAACTGAAAAAATCAAAGCTACTCAAGCTGATACAAAACTTACTATTATTCCAGCAACTTACAAAAGAGCAACTGAAAGAGTTTTAGATACTGCTGCTAGTACTAAAATTGTTGCTGTTCCAGCAACTTACAAAACTCTTAGTAAAACTGTAACTGTATCTCCTTCATATACAGAGTGGAGAAATGGTCTTCATCCAGAAGCTAGAGTTGCTTCTTCTGCTGTTTTAGCATCTGCAAAAGCTGGTGGTGTTAATCTTGCTGCTGCAAAAGCAGGTTCATGTTACTATGAATTCTATGCTGCACCTCAGTTCAAATCAACATCAGAAAAAATTCTTGCAACTGCTGCATCTAGTAAAATCATTACTAAGCCAGCTGCATTTAAATTGGGAACTAAAAAAATCTTAGTAACTCCAGCTACAACAAAACTAGTTAAAGTTCCAGCAACTTACAAAACTGTAAGTGAAAGAATTCAAACTGCTCCAGCTAAAAAAGTATGGAAAGAGACTAAATGTCATGATCAAGATTGTGCTGTTGAAGAGATGATGTGTCTTGTTGATATTCCAGCAACATACAAAACTGTTACTAAACAAGTTATTGTAACACCTGAAACAACAAAAACTGTAACTATTCCAGCAGTTTACAAAACTGTTGCAACAAATGAATTAGCTGCTGCTGCTTCTACAAAAACTGTTAATATTCCTGCAACATACAAAACTGTTACAAGAACAAACAAAGTTTCTGATGCAAGATATGCTTGGTCTAACTCAGCAATGGAAAAAAATGGTATGTCTAGAACATCTTCAGTAATTTGTAAAGTTGCTATTCCTGCAGTAACAAAAGTTATTACAAGTCAAGTTGTTGCAACACCTGCAGTTTCTAAAACTATTAGTATTCCTGCAACATACAAAACTGTTGAAGTTACAAAAGTAGTTACTCCTGAAAGAGCTAAGAAAACTATTATTCCTGCTACATACAAAACTGTATCTAAGCAAGTTAAAGTTTCTGACCAATCAGTTAAATGGATGCCTGTACTTTGTAAATCAAGTATGACTGTATCTACTATTAGTAAAATTCAAAGTGCATTAACTGCAGCTGGATTTAAAACTCCTGTAACTGGTAGACTTGATGCAACAACTAAAGCATCAGTTAAAGCTTACCAAACTCAAAAAGGTCTTACAGTATCTGGACTTTCAATTGATACTCTTAAACACTTAGGTGTTCTTTAAGATTTCAACACAACAACCTCTCTTGGTTGTTGTTACCCTTTTCTGCATTAACTATTAAGCTCTAAAACCTCACCAAATGGTATCTCTTCTTCTATTTTAGGCATTACCCATAAAACATCAATGTTTGGTTCATACTTAGGAAAACTTCCTTTCCCATCAGTAAAGTAAATCAAAAATTTAAAATCTTCATTCATATCCATCACATAATCAAAAACAGGTGTAAAGTTCGTTCCCCCTCCCCCTTTGAGCATTGGTTCAAATGGTTCTTGTGGAGTCAGGCGTTGCACATTTTGAATGGCAGCATCACACTCAATAAGTTCAATTACATAATGTGTAAATACTTGCATTATCTCATAAAGCTCTGCTAGAAAAACCTTTAACAACTCATCATCAATAGAAGCAGAAGTATCAATGGCAACAATAATCTTTAACTCTTCCCCATATATAGAAGGCAATGCAATCCCACGATAGAGATGCTTCTTAGAAGGTGGGAACATTCGGTAGTCACTCTTCGCATGGGCATTGACATATCGGTACAACTCATCTCGCCAAGCAATCTTCGCTTCACCCTTTGACTCTACAAAACGCTCAATGCCTTTTGGCAAGTCTCCATGTTTTTCAAGTTTAATGTTCAGCTGTTCCAACAAAAGTTCATACTCCTCTTGTGCTAACAACTCTTCTGAAACATCTTGCTCTTCCATCTCTTCGTTCTGCTCATCTGTTTGCTGTTGATCTTCGGTGTCTGCATTATTATCTTGTAAATCAAGCTCACTCAGCAAAATGACATAAATCTGCTCTGCATACAGCATCTCAAAACGAGAAGCATAGTTCGCCATAGGTGGCAACATAAACCCATTTTCAATCAGCAAGTCATTAATGGCATAATCAGAAGCCAAGTTCCAAACTGAAGAGACCTTATCTTTCCCACGTTCAGAATGAAACAGAGCCTGATGCATCGCAGAGTTTGCCAGCACAGTTGCCACCTCACCCACACTCAATACTTCTAAATACTCATTGTTGTACTCTAGCACATCCCCTAGAGGTCTAAAAGAGGCTATGTTAGTGTTTACTCGCATATCTAATGAAGTTACCAGTGTTCCAAAGTATGGGTTCTCTAGCATTAACTTTGTTTTAGCTTGGTCTAGCTTTTCATTGCTTGTTTGTTTTACGTCAGAGGGAATCATGGATTTAACCTTTTAAAACATTTGTAGGGTGCTGTTTTCAACGCACCATTTAAAAATATAAATAATTTACCAATATTTTTTGATTTTTTACACCAACAAATAAGCAAACTCCTCAACCCAATCTTCCCAAATTTTTGAGCCTTCAACATTAATTTTATTCTGTTGCATATCTTTCACAAGCATGACTGAAAACTCTTTAGGCAAGGTCAATGAAAACTTTAAAGTATTGTCTATTTTCTCTTTACTAGAGTTCTGTTTTATATTCGTAATGACTCCTGCTATGAGGGCGAAAAGAACTTGTGAGTCATGTTCTACTTCTACCTCTTCGTCATTTAGAAGTTTGTCAATGTCTGGTAGTCGGTGCATCACCTTTCTAAAGCTCATGAAGGCTGTGGCAGACTCTGAACCAACTGCACCTGAGATAATGTCGTAGAGCAGACTCTCGTCCATATCTGACTTTAGAATCTTGTCTACGTACTCCCATGACCTAGGCGTTGGAAAAGACTTTTGGTTTTTACTTGGGTCGAAGTCAAAGAGTTTATTTTCATCGTAGTGCAAAAAAGCAATGACCGAAGCATCAATACCGTTGCTGTACGCCCAGCCTTTCCAGTCAGTGAAACTTACTTCCATGCTCAAATGGACAAAACGGTTTGCAAGTGGAGGTGGCATTCGGTAGACTACACCTCTGTCGCTTTCATTGTTTCCTGCTGCAACAATGCTCCAACCTTTTGGCAACTCGTAGTCCCCTACTTTTCGGTCAAGTACCAGTTGATAGGCACTCGCTTGAACCGATGGTGGTGCTGTATTGATTTCATCTAAGAAGAGAATTCCTTTTGACTCTGGATTGCTGGGTAAAAAGTTTGGACTCGCCCATACTGCTTCGTTGTTCTCTTGGTCAAAAAAAGGGATTCCTTTTAAGTCGGTTGGGTCTAAAAGAGAAAGACGTAAATCTACAAACTCTAAACCCTTGTCAATGGCAATCTGTTTAATGATTGACGATTTTCCAATTCCTGGGCTTCCCCATACGAAAACTGGAATTTGATTTTCTATTAATTTGTCTAGGCTTTTGCTTATATTTTTCGCGTTCATTTTTTTCCTCTTCTTTAAGCCTTTCGGCGAGAATGTTCTTTTATGCGTATTTATTTTTGTGGTGCGTTGCAAACAGCACCCTACAAGTTTTTAATACGTACCAAATCCATATTTTTTCATGATTATTTCTAAAATAGGCTTTTTGTATGCCCCTTCATGTCTGAAGACTTCATTGCCTTCTGCATCAAAAAAAAGCTGTACAGGCATGAGTTTTAACTTGTATTTGTCTCTTAAAATAAGTCGCTCTTTTTGTCCATCTACTGAAAATATTTGATACGCAGGATGCTCTTCTAAAATCTCTGCAAATGTTTTTGACATGGCTAGACAAGAGTAACAGTGACTCATACCAAAAGCTATGATGGTCGGGTTACCATTTCCAATTTTATCTTTAACATCACAATACTTTTGAACTTCCAATATTTTTATTTCAAGCATAGACAAATCACCTAGTAGTTTTTACTAATTTAGCGAATACAAACATAAGTATGGGTAAAAATAGAAAAGTTTTACACTTTAGGTAGAATAATGAACAAAACTCCATATTTTTTTCATTCGCATTCTCATGACACAAGGCTTAATCTGATGATATATTGAGTTTACTATAAAAAATATATAAGTTTCATAGTGATTTTCTTGTAGAAGTTCTCCTCTGAATCCATCTTTAAATCTATTGATATTGAGTATAGATTGATCATCTGTATCAACCCCATAGCCACCAAAGTCATAAATTGTCATACCTTGTTCTTTAAAATAACACATATCATCGTAATGTAGAAGGCAGTTTGCTCTTGAAATAAAATCTTTATCAACTTCACTATTTTCTGAATCAATTGTTCGAAACTGAGAGACACTCTCATGAATATAAACTCTTTTTGATTTTTTATCAATAAAAGAGCCATGCATTACCAAAATTTCTCCATTATACGTTGCTTGTGTTACCCTATAGTGTTCAGGAAAAGAGTCAACATCCCGTTTAGATAAACGATACAATAAATTTTTACTCTTAATATGCTTGTTACAATAGTCAACATAAAACTCTAATGCCTCTGCACTAGTAAGATCAAAATGCGTACATTTAACCTCTTCTCTTATGGACTTATTTATCTTTGCACGTACCCGTTTTGAAAAATTCTTTTTAATATCTTCATTAGTGGGTTCTAAACTTATATGCTTTGTATAGTACGGAATTTCTCTCATATACTTTAGGTAAGGCGACTCTCCTAAAAATTGGATAAATTTAATCGAACAAAAAATATCTATAAAAGTAACTTTATCATCATAATACTTTTTAGAAAAACAGAAATATCTTAACTCATTACTAGCTTTTTTCTTTCTCAACATATTTAATCATTTATTTTAATTTAAACAATTTTACACATTTTTAAATTAAAAATAACTTAATTGATTATTAAAAGAAAACACTACTTTCTATTTATGCTCTATACTCTCCAAATAGGTTTGGTTTTCTCTCATTATCATAATGAGTTCAGAATCTAAGGCAAACTGCTCTAAGTATGCTAACTCTACTGAGCTATTGAGTGCTAACCCACAATTTATGTCATGGTTGTCTCTTTTACAAAGCTCTTGCAAGATTCTCTTTGGTGTTGAAGCGTTTACAGCAAGATTATAAATAAGCTCCAAATTCTCCTTTTCATAAAACTTTTCTAAAAGTTCAGAAGCAGTAGAAACATTTGAACTTATAGGCAACAGAAACTCATCTCCATAGCTTACATACAAGGCATTGAGCATCTCTTTTGTTAACAAAGGGTTTGAAGCCAGTACATAGTCTAACTTTTCATTTAATCCTAACAATTTATCTAAAAGTGACCCAATGGTTAAGTTTTCTCCCATATATGCCAAAACTTCAGCTGAAAGATTACTTTCCAATATCATCTCTAACCGTACCAATGTTAAAGATTGGAAGGTCAGCAGAGACTTAATGGTCTCCTCATCACTCTTGAGTAGCTCTTTAAAAATTGTATCATCTAAGTTCTCATTTTGAGTAAACATTCTTTTGGTTATCTCATCTGACTTCTCATATATATGTACTTGTTCTTTTAGATTAATGGCATTGTTACACGCTAAAAAACTATTAATACGATCATCATTAAAACTTAACAGATATCGAATATTTTCAGAAGATACATTTTGATTGAGTGCTACCAGTTCACGTAGGTTTTTAGGTCGCCTATCCTCTTTTCGACTCTGCTTAATCTCATGATTTGGCATGGTAAGCATGGCATCTAATATTGCTGAACTCTTGGCATCTCTTGCAATACTTGAAAGCGTAATAGGAGAGTAAACCATGGCAGGGTCACGAAAACCCTCTGGCTTAAAAAACCGTTTTACAAAGCTAATGGTCGCATCACGATTTTCATCATTTTCGTAGACACCATCACTTCCCCAGTTATACATTTTAAAAAGTTTTAGGTAAACATCATCTGCAAAAGCTTCATTTTTAAGTAGACGTTTTAAACGCTCTTGGTCATTTGAGAGCTTAAGTGACATCATCAATGTATTTGGTTTAATATGGGTCGTATAGAACTCTTCAAACTCTGCCAAACGCAACTCAGGGACTTTTGCATCATACAAATCATAAGAGGTATCCTCTTCTAAAGGAGTCATCATGGTACTTAAAACAAGCAATGCAATCTCTTGACCTACATATTTGTCAGCATACTTCATGCCTTGTGCTTCTAAAAAATTTGTTAACTCTTCTGCTGTAAAGTTGGTGACACGCCCTAAAAAAAGAACCGTACCCCCTTGATTATTTTTAATTATCTCTTCTATCTTCTTCATAAATTATAATAACATAAAAAGAGTAAATTACTCCTATTTAAAAAAGCCAATCAGTAAAATGCTATAATTCGCTAAATAATAATAAGTGAGAAAGATATGAAACGAAGAGATTTTATTGGTTCAGCACTATTAGGAGTTGGTTCATTGACTCTTGCAGGATGCCACAGAGAAGAGAGTAAAAAAAATATCAATATTGTACGTGGGAAAAAAGTAACCCTAAAACTGGCAACCTCTTGGCCAGCACACTTCCCCATTATGGGAACTGGTGTAGACAACTTTGCAAAACGCTGTTTCGAGCTTAGTGGAGGAACATTGGAGATTAAAGTCTACCCAAAAAATATCTTAGTTCCAGCACTACAAGTATTTGACACTACCTCAGCAGCACAAATTGATGCCTTTCACTCAGGTGTCTACTACTGGAAAGGGAAAAACTCTGCCTTCTCCATTTTTGGAGGAATGCCCCTTGGGTTAACCTCTGAAGAGATGATTACATGGCTAAAATTTGGAGGAGGCATGGAGCTGTGGCGTGAACTCTATGGCAAATTTAACCTCTACCCTCTCATTGGAGGAAGCACAGGACCTCAAATGGGTGGTTGGTTCAAAAAAGAGATTAACACTTTGGCTGACTTAAAAGGTCTAAAGATGCGTATTCCAGGTCTAGGTGGCGAGGTCATGAAAAAACTAGGAGTCAACCCTGTTCTGCTTCCAGCAGGTGAAATCTTTACTTCTCTAGAACGAGGAACAATTGATGCTACCGAATGGGTAGGTCCTGCACTTGACCGAATGATGGGCTTTGACAAAGCAGCCGACTACTACTATACAGGTTGGCATGAGCCTGGTTCTATTTTAGAGATTACCTTTAACAAAAACCGATGGGAGCAACTGAGTAGTGAACATCAAGCCATTATTACAGCTGCTACCGAAGAGATGACAGGAACAATGATTCAAAAGTTTCGCTACGAAAATGCAAAGGCATTGGCAGATATGCCTGAAAATGTACAAATTAAAACTTTCCCAAAAGAGATAATGGATGCAGCTAAAATAGCCCTAAATGAAGTACTTATAGATGAGTCCAATAAAAATCAAGATTTTAAGAGAGTTTTAGAGAGTTATAACAAATTCACAGATTTAAACAGAAATTGGGATGAAATTAGTACAAAAAACTTCTTAAATATAAGAACATAATGTTATAATTGAACAATATTTAATAAAAAAACTGTAGGAGGTCATTTTTATGAAAAAAATTATATTATTACTTTTAACAACATCTACAATCTATGCAGGGGGCGTATTTTCAGTAGGGAGCAAAAATATCGGTATTAACATTGGTACAGAGAGTAGTTTCGGGAACAACTACACTGTACTTGGTGCAAATGTCAGCTACTTTGTTGTGGACAATCTCTCCATTGGAGCTTCATTCCAAACATTCTTAGGGGGTGACCCAAAGATTAACCAAGTTACTGTACCTGTTACCTACCATGTACCTATTGAAGGAACAAGTTACAGACCTTACCTTGGAGCATTTTACAACCAAACATTTATTGATGACCCATACAAAGACTACAACATCTATGGTGGGAGAGTTGGTTTGAGTCTTCAAACTTCTCTTAGCTCATTTATGTCATTTGGTTGGGTACAAGAGTTCTCTAACTCTGGTGACAACACACAAAACAGAGGGTATCCAGAAGTTTCTGCTGGTCTCTCGTTTTAATCGAATTCGTCCACATATAATGGTGTAGTCGGGGACTACACCCTACCTTTACCAAGGTTTTTCTTCTCGTATGTACCCCTCATTAATTAAATCATAAGCTTTAGAACTCATTACCCTTTTTGAACTTTCACTTTTCTTCTCTGACTTAACAACTTTTACCGTTGACTGCTTACTCTGCTTAGAGCCTGAACCAGCACTTCCACCTGCTGACGACTCACTCTTTTGCGACAGACTCTTCTCTTCACTCTCTTGGGCATTATCATCTGCACCAGTAGAACGCTCTGCTCCTGAAGAGTTAGTAACCCCTATTTTTGAAGCTACTGCCTTCTCTTGAAAAAGTGTCAGTTCTAGGTTATGCTTTGTATCTTCATCGTTGCCCAACTGTAGAGCCTTAACATAATAAGCTTTTGCTTTTTGCCAATATGCCAACTTAAATTCACAGTTACCAAGCTCATAGTAGAGTTGCTGTTTCAACTCTAAATCACTACTCTTAATGCCCTTTAAAATACTCTTTGCACGTTTATACTTCTCTTGTTTGTAGTAGATGTGTGCCAGAAGCAACTCACCCTCTAAAGCTCTATTTCTCATCTTCTGAAGTGTTTTTAAACTTCTATCATAAGCACCATTTTCATAATATTCATAAGCCTCTTCTAAATAGTAGTCATCAAATAGACTCCACTCTGCTGACGCTACGGCTACCTTTTCACCCTCACCCCAACTCTCTTTTTGCAGTAGCTCTTCTGCTTCTACATTTACACCTACCACAAGTAGTAAAAGTACCAACTTTTTAGAAAATCGTGTGGCAGATAGAAAAAACAACAACAGTGCTAAAAGCAGAGGGAGAAATGCCAACTCAAAATAGCTTCTGCTCTCTTTGCTTATGCCACTGTTTTTGTCAAAGCTATCTAACCACTCCTCTATGCTCTCCACCCCATGTTCAACACTGCTAAACGAAATAAACTTCCCTCCACTCTGCTCAGCCAATGCTCTAAGCCCCTCATTGAGTTTAGAGACCACAATGTTTCCTTCTTTGTCTTGGAGTAGCGTTCCATCTTTCTGTTCTATGGAAGAGCCTCTTTTTGTCGCCACGCCCATGGCTAAAATTTTGATGTTATTCTCTTCAACAAACGCTAGCAACGCATCATCGAGAACCTCATCTCCTCCATCACTAAAGAGTACCAACTTCTTCTCTTCATCTTTAAACTGAGCCACCTTTTCTAAAAGCCTCTTTAGGTCAGTACCTTTGGTCAAGATGTAGTCACTGTTTAGATTTTCCAAAGCCATCTTAACTAGCTCATGGTCGGTAGTAGGAGGAGAGAGAAGCAGAGGATTAATGGTAAACCCAATCAGTGCTACCTGTTCATGTTCGTTTGAATCTAAAAAACTTCTAATGGTTGCCTTACTTGCCTCGGCTCGTGTGGGTAAGATATCATCTGCCATCATGGAGAGAG
>Ga0256844_10000411_pt1 | contig 16501 bp, 15 predicted proteins | sample MusselsmetaG_FD_189100 | JGI IMG/M metagenome (GOLD analysis project Ga0256844, IMG submission 189100) | Mussel associated microbial communities from hydrothermal vent at the East Pacific Rise, Pacific Ocean - Mussels | ecosystem: Host-associated > Mollusca > Shell > Unclassified ... | reverse complement strand
ATACACTGAAAGTTCGAGGTGGATATGGGCATTAACGAGGGCTGGAAGTAAAACACCTGTATAATTTTTTACAGGAATATCTTTAAAATGGTTGGCAATGTCAGAATATATGCCAACATCTATGATGTGTTCCCCATTAACAACTACCGCTCCATCCCGTATAACAGGAGAAGAAATTGGAACGACCCATGGAGCCTTGAGAATAGATATGGAAGGCGTGGATGAAAGAGACACAATACTTGAAAAGTCAGGAAACCAGACTGTAATCCATTAGACGCTGCTTCGGTTCAAATCCTGCACCTGTTACCAGCCTCCTAATTTCCTTTTCAGAAAGTCTGAAGCTGATTCCTGCTGCAGCAACCACATTTTCTTCAATCATGGTTGAACCAAAATCATTGGCACCAAAGGAGAGCGATATTTGAGCAATCTTAGGTCCTTGAGTAACCCATGAAGCTTGAACATTCTCGAAATTATCCAGGTAGATGCGCGACAAGGCAAGTATTCGCAGGTACCCATAACCTGTGGTTTTCTCAATGACTGAGATATCAGCAAGAGCCGTGTTATCAGGTTGAAAAGGCCATGGGATAAATGCGGTAAAACCTTCTGTCCGATCCTGAAGATCACGAAGACGGCGTAAATGTTCCAAACGTTCCTTAACTGTCTCAATATGACCAAACATCATAGTTGCTGTGGTGCGAAGCCCCTGATTATGTGCCTCTTCCATCACCTCAATCCATTGATCGGCATTACACTTTCTGGGAGCTGTGGAATCACGAACTCTATCGGAAAGTATTTCTGCACCACCACCTGGTATGGAATCAAGCCCTGCGGCAATTAATCGGGAGATGACCTTACTAATAGGTAAATTTGAGATATCGGCAAAATGGTATATCTCAGGAGGGGAAAAACCGTGAATATGAATCCCGGTTTCCTTCATAAACCTTAAAATATCCTCATAATATTCAAGGTTGAGATCGGGGTGCAGACCACCCTGCAGCAGAATTTGTGTACCGCCAAGATCCTGTGTTTCTTTTATCTTTTGCGCCAGTTCCTCTTTGCTGAGCAGGTATCCTTCCTTATCCTCAGGAGCCTTGAAAAAAGCACAGAATTTACAGGCTGAAACACAAATATCGGTATAATTGATATTTCGATCTATGACATAGGTAACATGTTTTTCAGGGTGAAGTTGTTCTCTTATCGCATTGGCCAGGAACCCAAGCTGATGAAGATCAGCTTTGTCATGGAGCAGTAAGAATTCATCATCGCTGATCCTGCCGCCTGATAACACTCTATCGCTAATAACCTTAAATTCATTTTCCTGCATGGATATCACCTGTGCTTTTTACTCGTGGATTTGAATAGTCTTGTACAGGGTATCTCTTTCAATGGCAATGCGACCAGATTCATGAATCAGCTTTACAAGGGTTTTGGAACCTATGGCTTGTTCTGTCTCAGCACCAGCCATATGGGTAATAACCTCTTCTTTCACTGTCCCATCCATATCATCCGCACCAAAAGAGAGCGCAATCTGGGCAACTTTAGGCCCTATCATCACCCAGTAGGCTTTGATATGGGGAAAGTTATCAAGCATGAGTCTGGCTACTGCAATATTTTTCAAATCGTCAAGGCCAGTGGTTCTTGAAATGTCTGACATTTCAGTATTTTTCGGATGAAATGCAAGCGGAATAAAAGCAAGAAAGCCATTTGTCTCATCCTGGGCAGTGCGAAGTGCATCAAGATGTTCAACTCTCTCAGCCATGGTTTCAATATGGCCATAAAGCATGGTGGCATTGGTATGCAGATCGTGCTTGTGTGCAACTTTTGCGATTTCAAGCCAATCTTTACCAGGTAATTTCTTTTCACAGGTGATTTCACGTATTCTTGGGGCAAAAACTTCTGCACCACCACCAGGAATTGAGCCAAGGCCGGCTGCCTTTAAGAGTTCAAGAGTCTCGCCAACCGGTTTATTGGCAAGCCCAGCAAGATGTGCAATCTCAACGCAGGTAAAAGCCTGAATATGCACATCAGGTCGAACTTCTTTAATTCCTTTTAACAGATCAGTATAATAAGAAAAGGGAAGATCAGGATGTATACCACCAACCATATGGATTTCAGTGATGGGCTCATCAAGACGATCACGCACCTTCTGCTTTACAGTCTCAAGATCCATCTCGTAGGCTTGTTCGTGATCCTTATCTTTACCAAAGGCACAAAACTTACAGAGATTGGTGCAAATGTTGGAATAGTTGATATGCTGGTTATAAATAAAATACGTATTATCACCATTTATACGATTCCGAACAAGATTCGCCATATACCCAAGTGATAGGATATCATTGGAATTATATAAGCGTATTCCATCATCACAGGAAAGGCGTTCACCTGCTTCTACTTTTTCAAGGATGTCACCAAAACCTGCTTTTTCAATAAAATTTTTCATGATCACAAAAAAAGGCCGGGGACAATACCCGGCCTCTCATCCCACTATAAAATTAATATTAATCTAAAAAGAATTTTAATTTGTCACGTCTACTTGAATGGCGCAACCGGTTTAAGGCCTTTTTCTCAATCTGTCGAATACGCTCACGGGAAACATTAAAGCGTTTTCCAATCTCTTCGAGCGTGTATTCAGCCTTTTCACCGATACCAAAACGCAGACGAATAATTTTTTCTTCCCTGTCACTTAGTGTAGAAAGAATCTCTTCAACCCGCCCTGAGAGTTCACGGTTCTGAACTGCTTCATAGGGGGATTGCGATTCCTGGTTCTCAAGAAAATCACCCAGTGTTGAATCATCATCGCCAACAGGGGTTTCAAGTGATATCGGTTCTCTTGAAGCCTCCAGAATAGCAAGGATCTTATCCATGGGAAGATCTGTACTCTTAGATATTTCAAGAGGTGTAGGTTCTCTGCCTAGTTCTTTGTAAAGGGCATAAAAAGCCTTAAAAAACTGGCTCCTGAGCTCAAGAAAGTGAACAGGTAAACGAATGGTTCTTGTTTTATCAAGAATTGCACGGGTAATTGCCTGACGAATCCACCAAGACGCGTAGGTTGAAAACTTATTCCCTTTGGTATAATCAAACCGAAAAACAGCACGCATGAGTCCAAGATTCCCTTCCTGGATCAAATCAGCAAGGGTTAGCCCTTGGTGCATGTATCGCTTGGCAATGGATACCACCAGACGAAGATTTGCCCTGATCATACAATCTTTCGCTACTTCAATGGAGCGGGAATAAGCCTCAAGCAGGGTCTGTAACTCTAGCAATGGACGGCATTTGTCATGCTTTTTAGCAGCGGAAGTAACGCTGTAACGCATAAAGTTAAGCTGCTGTTTTTTGGGCTTGAGGGTGGGATCTCTTTTTTCCCATAGAGCAATCCGGGTACGAAGCACTTCAAGATCTTTGGTTCCGGATTGATCAATCCGAATGGCCTCAATAATGGAGTCAAAGCCCTGCCTGATTGTCTTGGAATATTTGGCTTCTTCTTCGGGAGTAAGGAGATCAAAACGCCCCATTTCCCTTAGATAAGTGGTGGTGGTTTCCTCTCCATCATGAGGTTCATCGTTCTGAATAGAAGATGTCGCATCATCATCAACATCACCTTCTCCGTCGCTGTCTGGTTCCTTCCAGACTTCCCCGGACAGAGTCAGTTTCTCACCGCCTTTTCCATCCTGAGTCACAATCTCAATGTTGTGATCACCTAGAAAATTAAATATTTTCTCTATGGCAGCAGGATCGTTAATTTCATCTGGAAGCAAACTGTTCAGTTCTGTAAAACTGATACACCCCCCTTTCTTACCAACCTTGAGGAGATTTTCTTTAAGTTCTGCCTGCAATGGGAGGTTACTCCTTTTACCTAACTATAAAATATTAATAGACATTTAAGAAACAAATCATTTCTCAAATACAATTAGTTATTGTCAATTAATTAAGAAAGTTAGTGTATACATAAAACAAAAAATGGCAGCACAAATGCTGCCCGACACCAACTTCCACGAACTCCTCACATTACAGCAGATGAGCATAAAAAGCAATCCAATATCATCATTTTCATTGTAGCTTTTTTTTAGGCTCCATTTACTTTAAGCATTATAAGTATGATTGCCAATAAATTGTGCTAATGATACAGTGTCATAAAGTGTTTTCTTCAACGTCCCCTGCCAGTGAGTAGCATATGAGTACATTTCACAACAAACGAGCAAGCGGCATTCTAGCCCACATATCTTCTCTTCCTTCTCCACATGGAATTGGAGATATTGGATATTCTGCCCATGAATTTCTTAATTTTCTCCATGACGCCGGCCAAACACTCTGGCAATTCTTACCCACAGGTCCAACAAATCCTGTTTTTGATAACTCTCCTTATATGAGTACATCAGCCTTCGCCGGATCTCCACTTCTTATTTCACTCGATTTACTAGTTATTGATGGTCTTCTCGAAAAACAAACCATTCAAAGCCCTGGGCTTTCAGAATACCAAACTGAATTCTCCAAAGTAATCTCGTTTAAAAACAAACTCCTGAGAGAGGCATTTAAAAAATTCAACACAAACAAACCTGCTTTTCTGAAGTTTAAAAATAATACACACTGGCTACAGGACTACTGCCTTTTTATGACTTTAAAGGAACTGCACCAATCAAAAGGATGGTTTGACTGGCCAACAGACATTGCCGTTCGAGACAAAAAAGCCTTACAAAAAATTACTGAAGACAATCCTGAACGAATCAATTATTACGCCTTCGAACAATTTATTTTTTCATGCCAATGGCAGCAACTTCACATGAAAGCCAGGGACAAAAGCATTCAACTTATTGGTGACATACCAATTTATGTCGGTTGGGATAGCGTGGATGTCTGGGCTAATCAGTCAATTTTTGCACTCAATCCAAAAACCCACACTCCAATTAATGTGGCAGGAGTTCCACCTGATTATTTTTCAAAGACAGGCCAACGCTGGGGAAATCCACTCTACCGATGGAATTGTCGGGATGAAAAGGTAAAAAAGCAACTCTACTCCTGGTGGACAAAACGTTTCGAAGCAATTTTTCAGTCAGTTGATATTGCGCGTGTAGATCATTTCCGAGGCTTTGAATCCTATTGGTCCATTCCTGCCAAACATAAAACAGCTATAAATGGAAAATGGATCAAGGGACCTGGAATTAAATTTTTTAAAGAGGTATATAAAACTCTTGGTTCACTCCACATTATAGCTGAAGATTTGGGGGAAATAACCCCTGAAGTCATAGCTCTTCGCGATGCACTCAAATTTCCTGGAATGAAAATTCTTCAATTTGCCTTTGACGGAAATCTTGACAACAGTTTTCTTCCTTATAATTTCAAGAGTTCCAATAGCGTCATCTACACTGGAACCCACGACAACGACACCACTGTTGGCTGGTTTCTAAGCAATCAATTCAATGACCAGAAACGTAGAAATTTAAAACACTTCTGTAATCAACCGTACGACGACGATTCAGGGATTCACCGGGATCTTATTTATCTTGCTCTTTCATCGATCAGTCAGTATGCAATTTTCCCGCTACAGGATATTCTTGGGTTTGGGAATGATTGCAAAATGAACACCCCTGGCAGCAAAAAAGGCAACTGGGCATGGCGTTGTGCACCACGTTTTCTCACGAAGGAAATCTCAACCTGGATGCACGAACAATGTATTTTATTCGGACGTTGTCCAAAACCAACAAAGAGATCAAATGCATAATCTATTTATTTTAGGTAGCCCGCGTAAGAATGGTAATTCCGCAACCATGGCAAAAGCTGTGGCAAATGGATTGTTACAAACAAGAGGCAACACTGTTGAAAGCATCTATCTGAACGATATGAACATTCGCCCTTGTCAAGACTGCGGGGCGTGTTCTTCCACTGGTATTTGTGTAATGAATGATGATATGGAATCACTCTACATAAAAACCGATGAAGCAGATCGACTCTTCTTTGTAAGCCCATGCTATTTCTATGCAATGAGTGCTCAGATAAAAATCTATATTGATCGTTTCCAGGCAAGGTGGGCGAGAAAATATCTCCTCAAGCAACTTTCGACAACAGAAAACAAACGAACAGGCCACCTGCTTTCCTGTGCTGCAACCAATGGCTCCGAACTCTTCACAGGTGCCATTTTAAGCATAAAGTGCCTTTGTGATACCTTGGATATCTCCTACGAAGAACCATTATTCTTTAGAAAGGTGGAATCCAAAAATAGCATCAAAAACCTGCCGGAACATATTGCCAGTTGCGAATTGTATGGATCTAAGATTGCATCTCGTCCTTAATTATCACAATTTTTTTTAAAGAACTCTCTTCCTTACGAACAATTCAATTACTCAGGAACAAAACCTTGACAAGGCCACATTAGTCAGGTAAAAAAGACACGCAACATGGCCCCATCGTCTAGCGGTTAGGACGCTGGCCTCTCACGCCGGAAACCGGGGTTCGATTCCCCGTGGGGTCACCATTATTTTTAAAAGCCATTCTGGTAATCTATGAACCTGAATGGCTTTTTTCTCACCACAAATGTTAGGCGAGCATAACTATGGCAGAAATCAACTTACGAGAAATGGAAATGAAACAGTCCGGAACGATCAAGGCTGTGAAAGTTGGCGGTGAACTTGGAAGAAGAATAAGGGAAATGGGTCTTGTACCAGGTACTGAAATCACCATCCAAGGCCGTGCCCCCTTATATGACCCGGTTGCACTCCGAGTAATGGGTGGAACCCTCACCTTGCGTAACAATGAAGCAGATCATATTATTGTTGAAACAACAGAAGAAGGATGAAGAATATCAACACCAGCCTCCTTTAATAACAGCAGAGCAACACTCTCACTATCTTCTGCCACTATTTCATCCGGTTTTAATTTAAGCAGCCAACGCCCTACCAGCATCCCTCTTTTCTTTTCAGCATCCTTATAACGGTTTTCAATAAATTGACGTTTTTTTACATCCTGAGACTCAGTATTTATTGTTTCAATCAGAAACCAGGGTGACGAGGCTAAATGGTGTACACTCAATTCTCCTTCCGGACTTTGGACAGGTATAATTCTACGTGTAAATTCACCCTGTGCGAAGTGGGGTCTTATACGAGCAAGGATAAGCCCTGGAAACTCAACAAGTAACTCTTCTTCAAGCCTATCTGCAACAAGATCTGCAATTTTATGTGAAGGAGTCCGCAACTCAACATCCATGTCCACAAGAAATCGCCCTCCTGCATTTCTGCTGAAACATTTTTTCACTTTGCTGATCCGCGGATACTCTTCAACAAACTTTATGATTTCACGTTCTGTCTCCCTGTCAATTGAGGCATCAAGCAGATCTTTCAGCGCTCCTACAAAAAGATGACCACCTGCATAAAAAACAAAAAGGGAGACAATCCCGGCTGCCAATCTGTCTATATTGTAGCCAAAAGGTACCAGAACAAGACTTAAAAGTACCACCGCGGTGGATAAAGAATCTGCAAGATAATCTCTTGCATCAGCAGTAAGCGCTGGAGAATTAAGTCTTTTCCCCGCACGCAGCTGGATCAGCCCAAACCCGAGTGCAATAATAAATGAGATCCCGGCAACAGGAAGAGCAATATTTACATTCGGAAGCCTCGGAACTCCAAACAATGCCTGTCTGCCAATTTCATAGCCTGCAAGAATTACTGCAACAGACGTTGCGAGAACAGCAACTGTTTCCGCCTTATATAACCCATAAGGAAACGATGGGTGTTCTCTGCCAGCAACCCATATTCCGACAAAAACAGCCATTGAAGCAAATACATCAGTGGCAGAATGTATGGCATCACCAATAAGTGCTGCTGAGCCGGACAAAACACCGGCAACGCCCTTACCAACTGCAAGGAAAAGATTAAGAAAGATAGAGATTAAGGCACGTTTTTTTGCTTCGTTTAATTTCACATCTGTCTGTTTATTGAGCATGATATTGTTCATAAGAATTCCATAAAAACCATCGTATTATAACTAATATTCATTAAGCTTTCATTTATCCAGGAAATTATCATCTATTTTTTACCTAATGCAACCTCTCCCCTTGATAAATATGTTGACATGACATAAAGTTTGGTGTACCTAAACATGGTCTTCTAAGGAGAATGAAATGACCCTGAAAAAACTCAACAAGAAATGCAGTTGCTTTGCCCTCAAATTTCGTGGATGCAAGCGGGCTAAGCAATGTAATGGTCATCACGGCCCCTTGTCTGAAAACTGTCGCGCAGGGAAGGTTAAAATCTGCAAGATCACAGGGGATAGAAAGAATTGTGCCAGAATTGCATCGCTTGGCGTTATTCCAGGAGAAGAGGCTGAATTGCTTTGTCCACAAAATGGTTCACAATGCCTCCTGAAGATCCACGGTGGTACACTTAGCCTGGATCAATTAACGAGCAGCAATATTATCGTTCAATCCATATAAGATAAATAGCTTACTTGCAGTTGCCAGCGTGGTGCTGCTTTTTTTTATGCCTGACGACTTAGTCACCCCTAACTATGAGGTCTGTTATGTGGCAATCCTTTATAACTTTTATAATTATTGGTATAGCCCTATTTTACATTGGCAGGAAAGTTTATCATCAAATACGAAGGGCAATTGACCCTGAACTAAGCCCATTAAGTGGCTGTGGCAGCAGTTGCAGCGGTTGTTCTAAAAGCAGGTGTGAAATGCGAAAATAAAAGAATCAGAATTAGCCAATTGTTACAATCAACTCTTTAGTACTGTCCTCAATGAAAGCTGAAGAATGACAAGTACATCCATTATAATTTCCCCTAAAGGGGGGTATACTAAAATTATTTTCTACTGAACAAATTAAACCTTTAGACACCCTAAAGAACACTCTTAAAATTTCACCAGAGCCCAGTTACATGAACAAAGAGACAACTACCATGGCCCTTGCAGGTAATCCAAATGCAGGGAAAACCACTCTTTTCAATTCCCTTACCGGTGCCAGACAACATGTTGGAAACTATCCTGGAATCACTGTTGACCATAAAGAAGGATACTTCAAGTGTGATGGCCGTGACATCACACTGACAGATCTTCCAGGAACATATTCTCTCACTGCCTATTCAGTTGAAGAGGTTGTGAGCCGTGATTTTTTAACAACCCAAAAGCCTGATGTGGTCATTAACATTGTTGATGCATCCAATCTTGAACGAAATCTCTATCTCACCACCCAATTTCTTGAAATGGGAGTACCATTGATCATAGCCCTCAATATGATGGACGTGGCTAAAGATCGTGGAATAGAGATTCGTTTTCAAAAACTATCGGAATTACTTGGGGTGTCAGTTGTACCAATCATTGCACGAACCGGTAAGGACACAGATTTACTCATCAAAGAGGCTCTGAAAGTTGCTGATTCTGATAAACGATGGGACTCACGTGACATTTCCTATGGAGAAGAGCTAGATGAAGCCATCATGGACATAATGTCAATTATTGAAGATACATCCTTTCTTCAGGATGAATATCATTCAAGGTTCACAGCGATTAAATACCTTGAGCATGATGATCAGATGCTTAACAAAGGACAGGATTCTGATAAAACAGTTGCAACAACACTGGAACAAGCTATTGGAACCATATCAGATCACATCCAAAAGACCATGGATGTATACCCTGAAGCCATTATCGCAGACCATCGTTATGGATTTATAAAATCCATTATCAGGCAAGGCGTAATGACCCATAAGTTTGACTCAGACAGACTTTACACTTCTGATAAGATAGATAAAGTTCTCACTAACCGCCTGCTTGGGCCAGTTGTAATGCTTGCTATCCTTTTTGGACTTTATCAGTTCACTTTTTCATGGAGTGAACTCCCTGTTACACTGGTTGAAAACATCTTCAGCTGGCTGAGCGCTACCATTGACAAGACGCTCCCTGACGGCATGTTCAAATCCATGATTATATCGGGCGTTATCGACGGCGTTGGTGGAGTCTTAGGATTTGTTCCATTGATTATGTTTATGTTCTTTGGAATTGCAGTTCTTGAAGATTCAGGCTATCTCGCAAGAGTTGCCTTTATGATGGATCGTATTTTTCATTTTTTCGGCCTTCACGGTTCAAGTGTTATGCCATTTATCGTTTCAGGTGGAATTGCTGGTGGATGTGCTGTACCTGGTGTTATGGCTACTCGAACCCTTCGGTCTCCTAAAGAACGAATGGCTACTTTACTCACTGTCCCGTTTATGAATTGTGGTGCTAAAGTTCCTGTACTGGTTCTGCTTATTGGAGCATTTTTCGCTGATCATAAAGCCTTGTATATGTTTCTGTTCACTATGCTTGCCTGGCTTGTTGCTCTCGTGGCTGCAAAATTTCTTCGTGTAACAGTTCTTAGGGGTGAGTCGACTCCTTTTGTTATGGAGCTGCCCCCTTATCGTTTTCCTACTTTGCAGGGACTGTTTATTCACACCTGGGAACGCACCTGGCAATATATCAAAAAGGCAGGAACTGTTATTTTGGGAATATCCATCCTTCTTTGGGCATTGATGACTTTCCCTGGTCTTTCTGAAGTGGAAAAAGCTCAGTTTGAATCTCTGCGTGCTGAGACCAGCGGCTCCTTTTCCACAGAAATCCATCAGGAACTCACCCGATTTAACGAATCTGCAGATGCAACCCTCTCTACAAAGGCGACAGAACTTAAAAATAAGCTCTCAAATATTGATAAGGAAGAATCTGCCCAGACACTTAAGAATTCAATCGCCGGTACAATTGGCAGTTTTTTTGAACCAATCTCAAGCTATGCCGGATTTGACTGGAAAACAAACATTGCAATGCTGGGTGGATTTGCAGCTAAAGAGGTTATCATTTCAACGCTTGGAACTGTTTACTCCATGGGAAATGTTGAAGCAGATGATGCAAGCTCTCTAGGAGATCGCCTTGTGAAAGATCCCAGCTGGAACAGTGTTGTTGCAGTATCTGCTTTGATTTTCATTATGTTTTACGCTCCATGTTTTGTTACTGTAGTGTGCATTGCTAAAGAAGCATCATGGAAATGGGCTGGTTTTTCTGTAATCTTTAATACACTTTTTGCCTTTCTTGCTTCCGTCGCAGTTTTTCAGCTTGGGAGTTTGTTTAGCTGATTTTTTCTAATTACTGCCAAAGCTGGTATCAAATTCGCCCCGAACCTATCGTCAATACGGCAGCAAGGATAGGAATATGTACCAGCTTATTTTTCAATAAGGGCAAGACGTATTCCAAGACCAACAAGCACAGAGCCCAATACCCGATCCAGCCAGACTGCACAACGACGATTATTCCTGAAAAAGTTGGTTGTTTGGGCGGCCGTCAAAACAATGGAAAATTCCACAACAATCGCCACCAAGATAACAAGAAAACCAAGCACAAGTATTTGGACACCATTACTTCCCATTTCAGGACGAATAAATTGTGGTAAAAAAGCCATAAAAAAGATGGCAACTTTGGGGTTGAGGATATCGATCAATGCCCCTTGTTTGAAGGCCTTCCAGACAGTTACTTCTGAGCAACTTTTTTCAAACTTATCAAAGGTAGCGCCGTTGGATCGTAAAGCTTGTATTCCCAGAAAGATCAAATATGCCGCTCCCACATATTTCACAATGCTGAATGCAACGGCAGAAGTAGCAAGAATAGCGGACAAGCCAAGAGCTGCTGCAAACACATGCACCAAAGCTCCACAACAAACACCGAGGGATGAAGCAAAGCCAATTTTCCGGCCTTGTGCTATGGTTTTTGAAAGAATATAAATTAAGTCAGGTCCTGGTGAAATTGTAATTGCAAAGGCCGCAGAAAAAAACACTATCCAATAAGAAGACTCCATGTAGTTCCTTTTATTGCTATCAAAGTATCTGTTTTAAGCATCAACGAATTACGAGATTATGCAAATCGTGAATAATAAGATCACTCAACTCATTTGTATCATCTTCTTTAACAGGGAATTCCTTTTCAAGGATATCACCGATCATTTTAATTGCCCGACAAAGGGCTTCACACTGTTTTTTTTCACGAATACCACTCGTAACAATAGAGACAGCCTCCTGCCATCGCTCCTGAGGAATACGCTCGTTTATCCCTCTATCGGCAATTACCCAGGCACGATGTTCCAGAAGTGAAATAAAGATAAGGATACCGTTTTCGTCTCTGGTCTTATAAAGACGTTCAGTAAAAAATGATGTTAGCGCAGCATTTTGGACTTCCTCATCCATTTCATCGGAAAAAAGAAACCACCGTTTCAACCTGTATGATCTGTTAATAAGCAAATACGCAATACAGAAGACAGGAGTAAAGAGCGACAGAAAGACCCACAGATTACTGGAATCAAGCCAAAACATTTCGCCAAGGGGAGCTGTAAATAAGAGAGAAGTAATAAACGCGATGAGAGCCCCTCCCCTCACGGGTGCAAGAGGATAGCTATGACTTTCAGACACAATCATAGGCACCAATTCACCAGATGTTTTTAATTCGGCTTTATGTACGGTATCACAGATTCGTTTTTGCTCTTCAGTGCTGAAAAAATTCTGAGCCTTGGATTTATTATTCATTGTTTACCATCCTCCCGATGCACCACCGCCACCAAAGCCACCACCGCCACCGCCAAAACCACCACCAAATCCTCCGGAAGACCTGCCGAATCCGCCACCGCCCGTATAAAAGCCACCACCACCGCCGCCACCACTGGCAGCCGTTAAAGAACTCACAAACATACTACCAAAGGCACCCACAGGAATGAGTGCCAATAACCATAATCCTAATTGGGGTAACACAATTAATCCAAGTACAGGAGAAGCAACACCACCAACAAGAGCTGCCGTCTTCTGCTTTTTGTGAAAGGCACGCCCAATAAAAGAAAACACAAAAAACAACATAAAAATAAGCCCAAAGGGATCAATATTCTGTGAATTGTTTTGGGTGGTTGCACTTGCTGTGTATTCTCCCCGCACAGCCTTGACCATGGCAAGAATACCCGCTCGTATCCCCTCATCAAAATTACCTTGTTTGAAACGGGGTACTATTTCTCTGCTGATGATTCTTCCCGAGACAAGATCTGTCAAACTCCCTTCCAGCCCATATCCAACTTCAATGCGAAGTTTTCGTTCATCACGTGCAATAAGCAGCAAAGCTCCATTATCAACACCTTTTTGTCCTATCTTCCAAGCCTCTGCAACCTGCAATGAAAAACGTTCTAATACTTCTCCCTCAAGGCTTGGAATCGTCAGCAGCACAATCTGTGTTGAATCCGTTTTCTCAAACCGTTCAAGCATGCTCTCAAGGGCTGTTCTGCTCTGTGCTGAAAGCATTGCAGCATTATCATTAATTCTTCCTCTTAGCTTGGGAACCTCAAGGGCGGCCAGAGGCGAAACAAAGCAAAATAACAGCCCCCAAATAAGCCAAACAGAAATGCACTTAAGCCTTAAATGTGATATAGCTGATTGCATGTTTTAGAAAGTCACCTTAGGGGCAACTTTTGCGCCCTCTTCCGCTTTGAAATATTCTTTACGCTCTAAGTGGAGCAGCATCTTATTTGTTAAACTGGCTGGAAACTTTCGAATAGCCCCGTTAAAACCGGAGACAGCAGTGTTGTATCGTTGACGGGCCACATTGATTCGATTCTCTGTACCTTCAAGCTGATTCTGCAAATCAAGAAAGTTCTGATTGGCTTTAAGGTCAGGGTAACGCTCAACCACAACCATTAACTTGGAAAGAGCTGATGTAAGAGTTCCCTGTGCTGCCTGAAATTGTTGCATTGCAGCAGGATTAGTCAGGTCTTTAGCCGATACTTGCATTGAGGTGGCTTTTGATCTTGCCTCAATCACTGCCTGTAAAGTTTCCTGTTCATGCTTGGCGTAGCCTTTTACTGTTTCTACCAGGTTAGGAATCAAATCCGCACGTCGCTGCAAGGTAGACTCCACATCTGCCCATGCTTTAAAAACCCCTTCTTCCTGTACCTGTAAGCTGTTATATCCACAGCTGGATAGTATAATTGTTAATAACCCGGCAAAAAATAACCTTGCAATTCGTTTCATGACAGCTCCATTTGAGGTATTAGTTTGTTATATTACAGAGACAATATTTATTAACATTTTCCACCTTAGCAAACAGCAGAAATCATTTCTACAGTAATACGTTTCGCAATTTATGCCAATTGACAAAAATGACTATCTCAGCTATTACTTTTCCTTTAATTTCATGCATCCTTATCCGTTACTCCATCTATTCCAGTTTGTGCTATGACCAGTAAAAAGCCTCTATTTTTCATTGGTGTCTTATTCATCATTCTATGTGTAGCGATTATTGCTGCAACCGGAATGGGATTCTTAAAAATTGCTCCACTGGAAGTGATTGAAATAATATGGGCCAAAATTTTCACGTTGGACACGGGCGGAATAAATCCAACCTTTCCCTTTGTTGTTTTGGAAGTGCGACTTCCCCGGATTCTAACGTCAGCCCTTGTTGGTGGAGGACTGGCGGTTGCAGGGGCTGTATTTCAGGCCATTCTTCTGAACCCGCTTGCAGACCCATACACTTTGGGGATCTCCTCCGGTGCCGCCTTTGGCGCATCCCTTGCAATTATTTTAACGATTTTCGGCATTGTGATCCCCGCCTGGTTCTCCATTCCAGTCTTTGCCTTTTTGGGGGCAGTGGCAACACTAATCGGAGTCTTTTCTCTGGCGTCAACTGATAACCGCCTTTCTTCAAACACTCTTATACTCTCAGGTGTTATCATTGCAGCCATTCTTTCAGCCGGTATCGGTTTTATTAAGTATCTCGCAGATGAGCAGGTATCCATCATCATCTTCTGGCTCATGGGGAGTTTTGTTGGAAGAACGTGGATGGATGTCCTCACTACCTCTGTTATCGTATTCCCCGGCCTGTTGTTTACCCTCTATTTTGCGCGTGACTTAAACATTATGGCACTTGGGGAACGGACAGCAAATACATTGGGGGTTGAGAGTGGTCGTGTTAAAAAAATGCTTCTTATCTGCGCATCCCTTATCACTGCCATCTGTGTTTCGGTATCAGGAATTATCGGATTTATAGGACTTATTATCCCGCATCTTCTCCGTATGATATTGGGTCCTGATAACAGAATATTGCTCCCTGCCTGTTTTTTAGGTGGAGCCACCCTGCTCCTTGGTGCCGACACAATCACCCGCGCCTGGCTGCCCTCTGAAATTCCCATTGGAGTCCTTACTTCACTTATTGGCGGACCATTTTTCTGTTATATTTTCCGTAAGAAACAGCTGGCCCTGAACCCATGAGCCATACACTTCTCTTTCAGCTGACTACTCTTTCTTTTGCATACCAAAAGAACCTGGTACTTGAAAATATTGACTTACAACTGAGTAAAGGAAAATTCTATGGTTTAATCGGCGGAAACGGAAGTGGCAAATCCACCCTGCTTGAACTACTGATGGGCACCCTTTCACCAGTTTCAGGAAACATTTCTTACCAAAACAAATCGTTATCGGATTACTCAAGGCAAGAACTTGCCACTAAGCTTGCCCTTGTTCCCCAGCATTTTTCCATGGATTTTGAGTACAGTGTAAAAGATGTTGTGCTCATGGGACGCCACCCTCACATCCCACGTTTTTCATCTCCATCCTGTCATGACAATGAAACCGTTGAACATGCAATGAATACCATGGACATTCTCCATTTGCAGAATCGTCCTGTTGTTGCCCTTTCTGGCGGTGAATTACAAAGAGTTGTTATGGCCCGTGCAATTGCCCAGGAGACAGAAGTTTTAATCCTTGATGAGGCAACATCAAATCTTGATATCCAACATACCATCGCCATCATGCAGGTCATACGTAAACGGGTTGAAGAAAACGGACTCACCGTTATTGCTGCAATCCACGATCTGAACCTTGCCGCTGCCTTTTGTGATGATTGTCTCGTATTAAAAGATGGCCATATTTATGCAAATGATACAGTAAGCACTATTTTCACAACAGATCTTCTGCAAGCTGTCTTTGCAGTGAACGCATCTGTTGCACAAAACCCAAAAACGGGTTCACCCGAGATCCAATTCAAATATCATTAATAATATGCAACACTTCTTACGTATTACCCTTTTTGTGATAATGATCCATACGGGTCTGACCTGCTCCTTTCTATCTGCCGCCGAACCGCACCCAAGCTACAAACGGATTATTTCTCTCTACCCGGCTCACACGGAAAACCTGACAGCACTTGGAGTGACACAGGAGTTAATTGGCATTTCAGCAAGTGACACTTTCCCACCTGAAATATTATCAAAACAACGATTCAGTCATCGTGATAATGCAGAGAAGTTTATTGCTGCATCTCCAGATCTTGTCCTCATAAGACCCATGATAGCACGTGCTGCACCAGAGTTGATCAATCAATTAAAAGGAGCCGGCATAACTATTATTTCCCTGCAACCTCGTAGTGTTGAGGAGATGTATGACTATTGGCTGGAACTTGGACACCTCACCCAAAGGGATATAAAAGCAAGTCAGATAATTACTCTATTCAAACAGGAACTCGTCACAA
>Ga0256844_10000410_pt1 | contig 16507 bp, 19 predicted proteins | sample MusselsmetaG_FD_189100 | JGI IMG/M metagenome (GOLD analysis project Ga0256844, IMG submission 189100) | Mussel associated microbial communities from hydrothermal vent at the East Pacific Rise, Pacific Ocean - Mussels | ecosystem: Host-associated > Mollusca > Shell > Unclassified ... | reverse complement strand
CCGATGAAAAAGCTACTAAAAATACACAATGGATTTAGTAAAAGTTTGAAGTTAAAGATTGTGGATGATTATTTAGTGAGTTATAAGAAAAAGTGATTACTTAGGAGCCCAAATTTTTCATTAAGCCACTTTTCATCAAGTGAGGTAAGAGATAGTGAGATTGATAGTCTAAAGCGAGAGATAAAAAAGGTTTTAAAGCTTATACTAGATGATATGCAAGTTGAAATAACTGCACAAACTCAAAAAGTTGTTAATAACCTAAATCAAACAAAAGCCGACTTTATCCCAAAACTTCTCAAAGACTCAACAGACAAACTAGAGATGATGAAAAAAAATATGCAAAGCTTAGAAGCAACTACAAAACAGTATGAGGAACTGCTAGCTTTACTAAAGGAGTAAAATATGATGCAACCACCACCCCAAAAATACAAATGCCCAAAGTGTAACTACTCCAAAGTAGTTACACCTAAGAGTGATGCTTTGTTGCCTGATGAATTTTTACAGATTTGTCCTAAATGCAGGCTCGAAATGGAGGTAGTTGAGATGAGTCTTTTTGATAGGATAATATATAGATAGAGTATTCAAAATTCTGCAAACAAACAACTCATAAAATATTTTGATAGTTTTGATATAATTTTATTAACTTATAGAAATTAAAAGTAGGGATTTAAAAACTCTAAAATTGATTGATGAGATGATTAGGAACTAATAAATGAATGAAATAGAATACAAAATATATATTGATGATGTAATTAGACGTGTTGAAACTGCTAGACTCAAAGTAAGTTCTTATCACATAGTTAAAATAGTAGCTATTAGTAAATACTCAACTTCTGATGAAATAGCCAAGCTTTATAATATCGGTCAGCGTGCATTTGGTGAGAATAAGGTTCAAGACCTAAAAGCTAAAGCAATCGAGCTTGAAGATTTACCATTAGAGTGGCACTTTGTAGGAAATCTACAAAAAAACAAAATCAATAATCTTTTAGACATTGACCCTACTCTCTTTCATGCTCTTGATTCTTTAGAGTTGGCACGTGAGATACAGAAAAAACTAGAAACTAAAGATATGACTTTAGATGCTTTGATGCAAATAAACTCAGCAAAAGAAGACTCTAAACATGGTTTCATGCCTGAAGTTGCAGCTCAAAGTTACAAACAGATTCAAATAGAGTGCCCAAACATCAACTTAAAAGGTGTTATGAGTATTGGTGCTCACTCTGAAGATGAAAAAGTGATAAGAGAGAGTTTTGAAACTACTTACAATATCTACAAAAATCTACCAAACGCAACTATCTGCTCTATGGGTATGAGTGGTGATTTTGAACTTGCAATAAAGTGTGGCTCAAATATGGTTAGGCTTGGTTCGGTAATGTTCAATAAATAAATTTTATTTCCTTATAATTATAATAAGATATAATTACAATTATAACAATAAGGAATAAAATGAAAAAAACAATCTTCATGGATAAGTATCCAGTATATACTCTCGAAATTTCAAAAAATGAAACTACTTTTACAAATGTTGATGAGATTTTAGCCTACTATAAAGCGAAAGTTGATGAGCATGAAATTGCTACTTTTATATCTATTTTTGACCACTATTCTCATACACAAAAATTAGAAGGTGAGATAAACCCAGATATAAAAGATGCTAAAAATATTGTGTTCTGTTTTGGAGCAGCTATACCAAATACAAAAATATTAGCAGTACGTCCAAGAAGTATAGGGGTTGCTGAGCTTGAAAAATCTTTTGTAGTTGAGTTTATAGAAGCTCCTAAAGAGAAGCTTCATAATGTAATGGAGAGTTGGAGTAAAAGTTTAGTTACGAAGTAATAATTACTTCATAACTTTTCTAGCATTTATTGGAAGAACTGGTCTGTTGTTCTTGTGATGCATAGTTTTTAAGAACTCTACTGCTTGAGCTTTAGATATTGTACTGTAGTTTTTAAGAACTAACCATCTAACACCCTCGCTACATGGTGGTGTAGTTAAAGAACCTGTAAATCTATAATACTCTTTATTTTTTGGTAAGATATCATTAACAACTTTTGATGAAAGTCCACATGTTGCATTTCCACCAGCTTTATGTGGCATCTTGTTCCAAATTTTCTTAATAATAGGATTTTCTTTTCCATCTTCAAAAAGTACAGCAACTACGGCTAATTCACCATCTTTAGAAGCGTGAACAAAGTGAGCTTCAAGTGGAAAATGTTTCCCCTCTATCTGGTTTTCACTAGGTGTATGAAAGTGAAACTGAATAAGATTAAATGTGATTCCATCAACTTTAATACTACTTCCGTCTTTAACATTTACTTGGATAGTATGTCCATTGTTTATAACAGATGAAGCACCAGTCTTATAGTTAAAGTCAATAGCTTTTAAACCCTCTGTTTTAATAGTAACATCTTTAGAGATATTAATTGGAGCCTGATTCATACCTTTTTTACACATCTCATACTTAGGATCTAAATCACCCCAGTTTGTTGGACCTTCATGTCCAGTATATCCCCAGTGAGTACTACTTGCAGCACTACAACCTGTCATAAGTACACCAGCTAAAGCTATACTACTCAGTAGTTTGTTGTTTAATTTCATTTCGTTTCCTTTGTTTTGTTTTGTTTTGTTAACTTTAACAATCATTTATTAACGCATAGTAAATATAAATAATTATAATTATAATTATAACATTCTCTTTTTAAAACGTACAGAATTACTACGGGGGCTATTGATTAACTTCTCTTGATACTCTATCATTTTATAAAATGGATTTAAAAAATTCTTAAGTTTACTACTATTTATATCTTCAATATTCCATTTATCTAAAAGTTCTAAAACAACTAGTGTCGATTCTATGGTTGAGAAGTATGCTTTATTTGGTTGTACTTTTATTCTATACTCAGATGTTCTCTCAGTTGTAAAGCTCATATGTTTTAATCTATTTAAATTTTGACTAAGTGTAAAAATCTTCTTTGTACAAGCCCAAGTAGAATCTATAAGAAAAATCGCCATAGGTTTACCTGAGTCATGATTTACATTTGTACTAGTATCACTTAAATTAACTGCGTTTGGTGATGGGAACAGTATATAACTCTCATGTGTTGCGATAATCTCATTTATACGTTTATGATCTGAAAAATCTATACCAATGAAAAGCTCTGAATTACTAAGACTGAGATGAGTAAAAAAGCCTGTATTATTCTTGACCTTTTTAAACTCTTTTGGGTGCATTAGTATTATAAACTTAGTCTTTGTATCAATTGCGTTTATATACTCGCACATACAAGAGCTTTTAGGTCTATAGCACTGATAACACTTTTCTCTATGAGCATATAATGTCACGAAACCTACCTCTTTGAAAATTTTACGCCAAATTATACTACAATTACATTATGAAAAAGCAAGACAGTTATGATCTCATTGTTATAGGCTCTGGAGCCGCTGGATTGATATCTGCAATTGTATCAGCAAGAGCCTCACATAGAGTCTTACTCCTGGAAAAACTACCACACATCGCATCAAAACTCAAAGCTACTGGTGGTGGTCGTTGTAATCTTACAAATACACTCTCAAATGAAGATTTTATGTCACGATTTGGTAGAGATGGACGCTTTATGCAAGATGCTCTTAATGCGTTTGACCATAAAGATTTAATCGCATTTTTAAAAGAGATCGGAGTTGAAACTCATGCTCCTGATGGTTTTAGAGTATTTCCAATCTCGCATAGTTCTGCTACTATTATTTCAGCCCTACAAAATGAACTAGAGAGACTAGGTGTAACTCTTTTATGTTCTGAAAAAGTGGAAGAAGTTTTATATGAAAATGAACAAATAACTGGTCTAAAAACGCAAGATAAAACCTTCTATACTCCAAATGTCATAGTTGCCACTGGAGGACTAGGATATCCTACTCTTGGTGCAGAAGGTGACGGTTATACAATGGCTACTAAACTTGGTCACAAAGTAACAGAGCTTCATCCCGCTATGATGCCCCTAAAAACCAAAGAAAATTGGGGAGTAAATTGTAGGGCTGACACCATAGCAAAAGTTGAGCTTCGAGTTGATTTAAAAAAGCATAAAAAACTTCGTGCTAAAGGCGATTTGATTTTTACAAAAAATGGAATACGTGGTCCTGTAGTTTTAGATTTTGCAAGAGAAGTTACACCACTTTTAGATAAATATGGGGAAGTCCCTCTCTTGCTAAACCTCACTAAAGGAATGAATGAAGAGCAGATATCTCAACATATAAAAAAAGAGGTCTCAAAAAATCCTGATGAACCAATAGTTGAACACGTTAGTACCCTACTTCCATTAGCTCTATCAAATGAATTATGTTTACTAGCAGATATAAATCCTAACGATAAGCATAACAAAATAAGTGGAGCCTCACGTGCTAAACTTATGCAACTACTAGCGTGGACTCCACTAACTATCATAGGACATGATGGCTTTAAAATGGCAATGATAACTCGTGGCGGAATAAATCTTAAAGAGATAAATCCAAAAACAATGCAAAGTAAACTTGTAAATGGTCTCTACTTTTGTGGGGAAATTATGAATCTTGACGGTCCATGTGGAGGATACAACCTACAGTGGTCATTCGCCTCTGGAAATTTAGCAGGGAGACTTTTAACTTAGTAAAAGTACCTTATAGAAGCAAAGCCATAAGCTTCTGTTTTTGCAATCTCTGATATTTGTTCCTCTGCTACTATCCCACCAAGAGCAAAGACTTTAATATTACACTTACTTAGAAGCTCTTTTAAATCATCGATACCCTTAGGCTCACCTTTTCCTGGAGTAGAAAATATTGGACTATAAGTAACAGCATCTGCACCTAACTCTTGTGCTTTTAAAACTTCATCTTGTGTATGTGTACTTATGATAACCTCAAGTCCGAGAGATTTTGCATACTCTATTTTATCAAACTGAGTTGATGTGAGGTGTACACCTGTTGCATTTAACTCTTTTGCTAAGTCAGAATCTCTATGAATAAAACTTTTAATATCTCCAAACTGTGAACAGACCTCTACAAAATGAGCCGCTTGAATATCATAGTTTGGGTTTGACTTATCTCTGTAAAGTGCATAGTCTGGCATATGTTCTCTAAATTGCTCATGTAAAATATTACGAAATACAGCTGGCGTATCGGTGTAAAATTCTCTTGAAGTTATGAGATATTTTTTTAGCACAGAGTTATCTGTAAAGCGGATTTTGAAAATCAATTGGAGCTGCGTTTACATCTTTTTCATAACGTTCAGCCATTGCATCTACATGATACTCTAGTCTATTTAGCAGATATAACTCATCCCCAGAATATTTTGATTTTGCTTCTCTTATATACGTTTGTAAAAAGTCTAATTTTGCAAGTTCATCATCAAAATCAATACTCTCTATCATGCGTATAATTTCATCATACTCTTGTGAACACGCCCCTATAAAATCGTATGAGAGATCTATAGTTTTCATAGTGTCAAGTGCCTTAGAAAACGCAAAATGATTGTAAAGCATACACCCTACAAAGTACTCTATATCTGAACTTTCAAATTCTGAGTATTGATTCTCTTCATTACTAAAATGTTCATGCCAAGTCGTTAAAATTATTTCTATTTTTTCATTCATCTTTTATTCTTGTATTAAATTCTTTCGTATTATACCCAGAGTGAGAAAATGACATATATCATACAAAATTATAAAAATTATTGCTAGAATGTATTAAATAGAATTGAACTTAAAAACTCTAGGAAAAGTAATGCTGTATGATGACTTAGACTCTAAACTAAACAAACGTGAAAAATTTAAAGCCCGTCTTCGCCCTATTGATTATTTTAAAGAGTTTAACTCTCTTGACTTTGAAAGTCTAGGAGAGGGAGACCGCTTTTATCTTCAAGACTTTGGTATTTTTACTACAGAGTTTTTAGAAGATGAATTTACTATGCGTCTTCGTGTTCCTGCAGGTCGTTTGAGTGCCAAGCAGTTCTCTCTTATAGCTGACGTAGTTGATGAGTATGATTTAACTATTATCATTACTGCTCGTGGGGGTATACAACTTCATGAACTCGAAGCCGACAATGTTGCAGAGATATGGAAAAAACTAAACTCTCACGGTCTAACTACATGGCAGAGTTTTGGTGATAACATCCGAAATATAGTCTCAGATGTTTATGATGGTCGTGGAAAATATGCAAAGATTGAAGTAAACCATATAGTGATGCAAATGCAAGAGTTTATACTTAAAAACCCTCGTTATGTTGGTATGCTCCCGCGACGTGTATCCCTTGGTATATCAGGAAATAGTGCCAATGTAACCTCATTTTTTGCAAACGACATCTACTTTGCTCTTGCTAAAAAAGACAATATTTTTGGTTTCAATGTTTACATGGGCGGTAAAAATACAGAAATTGCAAAATGTGCTGATATTTTCTTAAAAGAGAACGAAGTTTTTGATTTTTTCAAAGCCTTTGTAGAAGCATTTTATCTTCATGGTTCTCGCTTCTCACGTTCAAAAACTCGTCTATTTTATATGATAGAAGATATTGGTATGGATGGACTTAGAGCCCATATTCAGAGTGAGTATAAAACACCATTACAGAGTGCTGGAGAATTACAACTTACAAAAGAGAAATTTGAACTCTATGAAGAGTTAAATGACGGAAAATTTGGGTTTTGTTATCACACTGACTTTTCACGTCTCAATCCAAAAGAGATGAAAAATATTGCAGAGTTTGCAACTCAACAAAATGCAGAGATTCGTATAGGAATTGATCAAAATATTTATCTACTTGGTCTAAAAGAGAAGTCTGTGCCATTTACTTCTCTTGCTCAGAGTAGTACAGTTGTCACGTGTGCAGGTAACCTATGTCCTTATGCTGCTTGGAGTATTAAAGATGAAACTGCTTATATTCCTTTAGAAAAAATAGAAAAGCATCAAATCCAAGTTGGATTTTCTGGCTGTGCAAAAGGTTGTGGACGTCATCGCCATACCGATATCGGTCTTATTGGGCTCAAAACAAATAACTTTGGAGATACAGATGGAGGAGCAAGAGTATTTTTAGGAGCAATCCATACTCACGGTTCAACTGTTGCTCAGATGATATTTTCTATGGTTCCATTTGTGCATTTAAATGCAACACTCACTCTTATCATAGATATATTTGAGAAGAGTGGTTATGAAGATTTTGAAGAGTATGCACATAATGTACTAAACAAGTTCTCTAGTGAATTTCTTGCTCTTTGGTACTTAGCAAATCTAGAGACTTCACAAACTCTAGAATTAAAAATTGATGGAAATCCTGCTTTAGATTCAGATGAGAGCTTTGCATATGAAAAATCTTTAATTTTAAAAACTTTTAATGGTCTTGAGTCACTTCAAAATATAGATGATAGATTTTTCAATACTATCAGCGCTCTTAGTAAAAAACTTTGGACAGTAGCAGGAGAAGACCCTCACTACAAGCCACCGATAGAGAGAAATAAGTTTAGATAAACACCTAGTTATGCTATACTAAATCATGATAAATATTTCAGCGAATAGTAAACAACTCGATATTATTCTTCCAAATACAAACAGAGCTTTAGCTGAAGTTATCAAAAATGCCACTCCAAAAGAGCTAGAGATTCTCTCTCAAAGTAAAGATCTTAAGTCTGTTATGAACTCTCTACTCAAGCAGACTTCAGACAACTCAAGCTCTAATAAAATACTGTTAAATCTGCTCAAAAATAATCCTACCCTAAAGAGTTTAGGCTCTGTTTCAAACAGTGTAAAATATTTACTCAATGCTATAAAATCCACTCAGACAGAGCTTAGAGGAACACTACAAACTACTGAAGCTAAAACGCAACTCCCTATAGAAAAACAACTTAAAAACTTTCTAGTTGACATCAAAAATCTTAGTGAACCCATTTTAAAACAGAAGATTGAGAACTCTGGTATTTTTTTAGAGTCAAAGCTAAAAAATGCGAACACTTATAATATCAAAGAGCTAATCTCAAACGACTTAAAATCAATACTGCTACAAGCCTCTGATGAAATAAAAAACTCCTCTAATCCAAATAAAATGGAGCTACTTAAACAGGTAGATAAACTACTCCTTCAAATAGATTATCATCAACTCCTCTCACATTTATCTAATTCATCATCCATATACATTCCTTTTGCATGGGAACAGCTACAAGAGGGACATATTGAGATTAAGCAAGATAAAGAGAAGAAGTTTTATTGTGATATTGACCTAACACTAAAAGAATATGGAGAGTTAAATTTGAAACTTACTCTTTATGATGAAAATCAGTTAAATATACATATATACTCAGATAGTGGTAAGTTAAAAGAGATGATAAAAGAGAACATATCTTCTTTGCGTTGTGCACTTATAGAGAGTCAAATTACACCACGAGAAATTCGTCTTTTTGATACTAAACCCAGTGTCCAATCACCTTATGAAAACAGTGATAAGCCTATAGATTTAGGTTTTGAGGTAAAAGTATGAAAAAAAAAGCAGCCGCTCTAAGATACAATTCGGAGAAAGAAAATGCACCTAAAGTTGTTGCTAAAGGTGAAGGGGAAGTTGCAAAAAATATCATAAAAATTGCTGAGCTAAATAATCTACCAATAAAAAAAGATGAAGACCTCATAGAGCTTTTATCAAAAGTAGAACTAGATAAAGAAGTTCCAGAAGCACTCTACAAAGCTGTTGCAGAAGTTTTTAGTTTTATCTATAGAACTACAAATAAATCCTAACCCATAGGGTATAGAATTTCATTGTGAACTTCGTCGCAAGCTATTAAAACTTCCTCACTCAGCTCTAAATCCATTGCAGCTAAAGTTGCATCAAGTTGCTCAGGAGTTGTTGCTCCTATGATTGTAGAAGCTACAAAACTAAACTGTTTAGACCATGCAGTTGCCATAGTTACAGGATGAAGTCCTGCATCTGTTGCTATTTTTAAATACTTCTGCACCGAAGCTAAAGATCTCTCATTTGCAAATCTATCAGCCATCAGACGTTGTCGTTTGTCAGTTGAGTTCATATAGCTTGCAAAACGTCCCTCTGTGTTGTTAGGTTGATTGTACTTTCCACTTAAAACACCACCACCTAATGGAGAGTAAGGCAGAAGTGAAACTTGCTCTTTTTCACATAAAATACTAAGTTCATCTAAAAAACGTCTGTTTAAAAGTGAAAAATTATTTTGAATAGATTCAAATCGTGTATAATCTTTAAACTCAGAAGTCATAAGCGCTTTAGATGTTCCATAAGCCGTATCATTAGAGGTTCCAATATAACGTACTTTTCCACTCTGAACAAGTCTATCAAAAGCCTTTAGACTCTCCTCTATAGGCACAATAGTGTCTGGCCAATGCATCTGATAAAGGTCAATATAATCAGTTCCTAAACGTTTTAAACTCCCCTCTATAGCTCTCTCTATATGAAAGCTATCTATAGCGGTCATACCGTGGCGAATTGGCGGGACAAACCATCCGTTTGCAGCTCCTGCAACTTTAGTAGCGAGTATTACACTATCACGAGGTTTTGTTTTAAGCCAACGACCAACTATCTCTTCTGTAATACCAGCTAACTTTCCTGATGGAGGCACAGGATAAAGTTCAGCAGTATCGTAAAAATTCACACCTGCATCATAAGCCTTATCCATAATCTCAAATGCAACTTTCTCATCAGGAGTCTGAGTGCCAAAAGTCATTGTTCCCATACAAATTGGACTGACTCTTAAACCAGTTTTTCCTATGTATCTATATTTCATAATATACTTACCTCTTATAAAAATCAGTTATAATATTTTTCGTATTAACATTCTACATAAAAGAGATAAATGCACACTGACTTAACAACCGGTTCGATAAAAGATCATCTTATAAAGCTCTCTATTCCAGCTATTACAGGCTACTTTTTTCATACTGTATATAATGTTACAGATACTTACTTTGCTGGAATGATTTCTACGGAGGCTCTTGCTGCACTGTCACTCTCAGCTTCTATATTTTTCATGCTTCTTGCTATCTCTATCGGTATGAGTGAAGCACTTACCTCTCTTGTTGGAAATGCTCTTGGAAAAAAAGAGATTCAAAAGGCGCAACATATATCTTTAAATGGCATAGTTTTTGGAGCCATGATATCGATAGTTTTAACAATTTGTGGAGTTCTTATCACGCCGTATCTCATAGATTTTTTGAGTGATCCTAGTTATACAGATACAACTTTAGAGTATATAAACATCATACTTTTTGCAACTATATTTTTTATAGGCTCTTTCTTTTTTAACTCCCTACTAAACGCAACCGGTGATACGGTCTCTTTTAGAAATGTACTCATATTTACAGCTTTTTTAAATATGATACTCAACTATATACTTGTAGTATATTTTCACATGGGAGTTCAAGGTATCGCACTTTCAACTATATTTTCAGAAGCTATAACAATGGCTTACCTGTTTTATAAACTCAAAAAAACAAAACTATACTCTGGATTTAAGAACTTTAACTTTGATATAAGAATCATAAAAGAACTAATGAAACAAGGCTTTCCACCGAGTATGAATATGTTTCTCATGGCTTTTGGCATGTATATAATCACCTATTATGTAGCGCCTTATGGCAAAGAAGCAGTAGCTGCCTTTGGTATTGGAATGAGAATAGAGCAGATATTTTTAATGCCTGTGGTTGGACTAGGCATTGCAACCTTGGCGATAGTATCTCAAAACAACGGAGCAAAAGAGTACAAACGTATAGAGCCTACTGTAAACTTTGCCATAAAATTTGGATTTTTCATTAGTGCTTTGGGTGTAGCTTCATTTTTTATGTTTGGGGATTTTTACTCATCTTTACTTACAAGCGATAAACTAGTTATAGAGCAGACTACACTTTATCTTCGTATTTGTGGTTTTGGTTTTTTTGGATTTGTTCTAATTTTTGTTTATATATCTATGCTTCAAGGAATTGCAAAACCTGCGATTATCTTTCCCTTGAGTCTCTATAGACAACTTATAGCACCTGTTATACTATTTACTATTTTTAGTTTTTTAGAGCTAAACATATACTCAATCTGGTTAGGACTTGTAACTATAATCTTCTCTTCTTCCCTATATCTTTGGTGGTATTCTCAAAAGAGTTTAAAAGAATTACTTTAACTCACCCCAATTATCGCCAATATTCATACTCGCTTTAAGTGGGATATTAAGCTCCATAATGCCTTCCATAATCTCTTTAAAACGCTCTCCTAAAGCTTCAGCTTCATCTGCGTTTACCTCAAAGATAAGTTCATCATGGATTTGTAGAAGCATTTTTGCATTAAGACGTTCTTCATTGATAACTTTATGGATTTTATTCATAGAGAGTTTGATTAAATCTGCTGCGCTTCCTTGAAAAACACTATTTACAGACTCTCTTTCATAAGCTGCTCTAAACATAGGCGTTGCGTTTTCATAATCAAAATAGCGACGACGTTTGAGTAGTGTTTGAACATATCCATACTCTTTTGAACTATCTACAATAGAGCGAAAGTAAGACCGAACAGTAGGAAAAGACTCAAAGTATTTCTCTATAATCTCTTTAGCCTCTTTTGTGGTGATTCCTAGGGTGTCTGAGAGTTTTTTCTGTCCCATTCCATATAGAAGTCCAAAGTTAACTGTTTTGGCTACACCACGCTTAGCATCAGCTTCCTCTTCACCAAAAAGTGCAACAGCTGTTTGAGTGTGAATATCTTTATCATGCTGAAATGCATCTACTAAAACACTGTCTTGTGAGTAATGAGCAAGTAAACGCAGTTCAATCTGTGAGTAATCTATACCTATAAGTTTTTTACCCTTAGGTGCTACAAAAGCCTCACGAATTTTGAGTCCAAGTTTACTTCTTGCAGGGATATTCTGAAGATTTGGATTTTTAGAACTCAGACGTCCTGTTGCCGTTCCTGTCTGCACAAACGAAGTATGAATACGACTATCTGTATCCTCACGTGAGAGTTTTAAAAGGGGGTCTATATATGTTGAGTAGAGCTTATAGACTTCGCGGTACTCTAAAAGCTTAGGAATAATATCATGCTTACCCATTAAGCCATTTAAGACCTTCTCATCAGTTGAATATCCAGTTTTTGTTTTCTTCCCAACAGGCAGTTCAAGTGTTTCAAAAAGTATAACTCCAAGCTGTTTTGTTGAGTTGATATTAAACTCAGTTCCAGCAAACTCATAGATATTTTTTGTAAGCTCTAAGAGTGTCTCTTTTACTTCAACTAAAAACTGTTCTAAAAATGAACTATCTACTTTTATTCCCTCTTTTTCCATACTGAGGAGTGTATGAATAAAAGGTATTTCAACGTCCATAGACTCTTTTATGAGATGTGTTGCATCTTGAAGTTCTAGTTTTTTCAAGAAAAGATTATAAAGTTTTAGAGTTATAAAAGCATCTTCTGCTGCATATCCACAAGCATCTTCAAGCTCTACACTTGCAAAGGTCTCACCCTTTTTAACTGTATCTTTAAACGCAACCATTTTATGACCTAAAAGCTTGTCTGAGAGCTTATCAAGAGAGAGTGCACTCTCAGGATTTATCAGCCACGCTAAAATCATAGAGTCTGAGTATATTTTCAGAGTGTCATCATCCAAAAATCTGCTTACAAAATGCACATCAAACTTGATGTTGTGACCCACTACATTGTGTTTAAATATTTCTCTTATAGCACTCTTTGCAGCACCTTCACTTACTTGGTCGGCTACACCTAAATAAAAGTGAGCAAATGGCACATAAAAAGCCTCTCTATCATCATAACAGAAACTAAAACCAACTAACTTCTCTTTATCATAATCAAGTCCTGTTGTCTCTGTATCAAACGCAACAACATCATAGTTTTGTATCTCAGCTAAAACCTCTCTCAGTTTTTTCTCATCTGTGATAAGTGTAGCTTTAAAGTCTAGATTTGTACTCTCTTGAACTAGCTCTGTTTGAACTCTTTTAACTGCCTCATTTTTATCATCGTCACTCACCATATTTTTAGCATGAAGTACACGAAGGACTGCGTTTTGTTCATACTTAACAAGTTCATCATAAATATTTAAAAAAGGATGCTCAACATCCATTAAATACTCTTCAAAATCAAACTCTGTAAATACATCATGCTTAAGAGTTACAAGTTCTTTTGACATATAGGCCTGGTCATGCGACTCTATAAGTTTTTTCTGATTTGCACCCTTAACTTCTTCTACATTTTCATAGATTTTATCAAGTGTACCGTACTCTTTTAAAAGTTTTTCAGCTCCGACTTTACCTATTCCTTTTACACCTGGAACATTATCCGCACTATCGCCAAGAATTGACTGGTAATCTATAAACTGCTTAGGAGTAACACCGTACTTTTCAAAACAGGCATCTTCATCCATAGTCTTTCTTTTTACAGCATCTATAATGATAACTTTTCCATCATCTATAAGCTGGTAAAGGTCTTTATCGTGAGAGACAACTCTCACGTTATAGCCTTTCTCACGTGCAAGATGCGTAACAGTGGCTATCATGTCATCAGCTTCGTAGCCTTGCATACCTAATGTCTTATAACCCATCTTGTCAATCCACTCAATTGCTACTGGCAGTTGCATTGTAAGCTCTGGTGGTGGCGCACTACGGTTTGCTTTATAGTTTGGATCTATCTCATTTCTAAATGTAGGGCCTTTGGTATCTATGGCAAATACAATATAGTCACTGTCATGCTGTTTTTGAAGAGTTGACATAAAGTTTGTAAAGCCGGTAAGAAGGCCAGTAGGAAAGCCATCTTTGTTTTTCAGGTGTTGAGGAAGAGCATAAAAACTACGGAAAAAAAAACCGAAAGTGTCTATGATAGTAACAGTTTTACTCATTTCTTACCTTCGATAGCATCTAACATATCATCTATACTATCTTCAAGTAATTCATAATCATATCCGGCATCCCTAGCCTTTTTAAGTCCAAAGTTTATAGCTTGTTCTGAGTATGGTTTGTTTATAGGGATTATTGCTTTTACAATATGAAGTGCAGTTGAAAACTCTTGAAGTTCTGCTGGAGCGGCAGCTGGATTATCTGCGTATTTAATCATGTTTATAAACTCATCATCAAAGCCCCAGTGTTCAAAAACTTTGGCTGTAACTTCTGAACTACTCACCTCTACAAAAGATTTTTCAACTATTGCCAGGTTACTTGTAGTTTCTACTTCTGAATAAAAAGGAGTTACTTCATCTTCTTGAATAATATCACTAGCTATAAGGATTTTACCTGTCTCTTGCAAAAATGCAGCAAGGTAAAGTTTCTCTGCTTTTTGCTTATCTATCTTTTTATACCAGTTAAGAACTAGAGCCGCTTGATATGATGAAATCTCTGCAAATTTTTCACTTGTAATTCCATAAGGTTTCATATCTACGTTTAAGAGTTTACGAATAGAGTTACCAAGAGCGATAGAGCGAGTCATGCTCATACCAAACAGGCTTACTGCTTGCTCAACATTTTTTATTTCACGGGCAAATGAGTACAAAGGAGAGTTAGCAGCTTTTAAAAGATTGGCAACAATCATAGGATCAGGTTCAATCACCTTTGCCAAATCAGCGATACCTGACTCTTCATCAGCATATATTCTGTTTATATCTGCGATAGTTTTTGAAAGAGGTGGAAGAGATTTTATACTGTCAATAATTGAGCTTTTCAAAGTTGTGCCTTTTTTTTTGTTTTATTATAACTTTATTATTATTATACTTTACTAATAGACTTCAATGCTTATTCATAATCCTCATCATCTTCATCAAAGGCACGAAAAGCTTCTGCTGTTTTTTCATCTTGAAGTGCCTGTTTCTCCTCAGCGCTTAACATGATAGTGTGTATTTTTTTTGAAAGAAAAGTTTTACTCTCTACTTTTGTAAAATAGGCATACAAACCAGAGAAAAAGGTTAAAGTAACTAGAACAACTATGAATTTTTGTGCAGAATTAAAAGTTTGAATCTTATCTTTTTTCACTATTTCACACACACCACCAGGACAATGAGAAGCACGAGAGCTCATCACAAGATTATAGATTTTACATCCAAAACAGATAGAGAATGCTGACTCAAAGAGCAATAAAAGCAGACATACAATACAGATAAATACCTTAATAGGATTTGGCTGAAAATCAATAACTAACATATAAAACATAGGCAGAGCAAGAGCCAGACCTAAACCCCATGCAAATCTTTTTTGTGCTGCTCCCACATACTCAGGTATTTGATTTTGCACAAAAGTACGTCCTATCAACATACTTGGAGAGTAGCTAGGGTTAATAACTCTGATTAAAAAATCTAAAGTAAAAAAACTAATAAAAAACTTTGTCACTACCACATGACCTAGCATCGCAGCATTTGTCAAACTCAAAATCCCTAAAGCAAAAAGTATCCCCGCAGCAGCTCTAGCCTCTCTCTCATTAATAACACGAACATCATAACCATTTACACTCTCACCATATTTAAAAAAATCATTCATTTTTTATCCATTACTTCTATTTATATTATTATCTCATTTTTATATTAAGTAGATATTCAATCACTAGGTGGAATTTGTTTTTTTGTATCTTTTAATGGTGGCTTGTTCTTATGAAATATACGAACAATGTCAATAGTATTTTTTGTCTTATTTACTCTGTAAATAACAGTACACCCTTTGTAAATCATATCTCTAATATTTTTATCATCAAAATATTCTGATTTTCTAAATTTAAAAGGGGAATTTGAAAGATTGTTAATTAATTTATCAAGCTCATTGAGAAAATTTTCACTCGCACTAACCTTGTCTTGTGCAATATAATCTAAAATTTGAAAAAGATTCTTTTTGTATCGTGGGGAACGATTAATTTGCATATTTAGATTTTAATTCAGTAAAAAATATATTCATTTCTTTATCATATTGTTCTTGTGATAGCATTTCAATTTTACCACTATCTATATCATCAATATTTTGTTGAAGTTGTTGTTTTCTTTCATAAAAATAAGGGTCATATTCTAAGTTTTTATCTTTTTGAATTTGTATCTTACCCTTATAATGTTCAACAATTGATAGAAAATCTTGAATGAAACCATCTTGAATATTTACTGTTAAAGTTTGCATTACTAATTCCTCTTAATTTTATGTTAATCATTATATCAAAACTAAAGTGAATTTTACTTTAGTCTTTTTAGGTTCTAAAATTAGAAGTTTGAAGTTGTCAAGCTATTTATAATAAAAGTGTATATTCAATCACTGGGGAATTGAACTGATCTTTATATTTGGTAGTTTAGAAATAATTGGCTGCTTTTGGATTGTAATTGAGTATTGGTTACCACGGAGACCATGGGAACCAGAGAGATTTCTTTTTTCTTTCTTAAGGCTAATAATATAAGGAATTTTATATTTTACTAACTCAACTTTCGCACATAGATTCCAATAAATCCACAAACTTAAGTTAAGTATTAAAGCCCATAAATAGCCACTTTTCAGTATAATTTTGTTCCTACAACATCATTACAAAAGGCTTATTTTATGG
>Ga0256844_10000409_pt1 | contig 16518 bp, 14 predicted proteins | sample MusselsmetaG_FD_189100 | JGI IMG/M metagenome (GOLD analysis project Ga0256844, IMG submission 189100) | Mussel associated microbial communities from hydrothermal vent at the East Pacific Rise, Pacific Ocean - Mussels | ecosystem: Host-associated > Mollusca > Shell > Unclassified ... | reverse complement strand
AGAGAGCTTTCACGATAAGGCAACTAACAACGTTAGACGTGGTCAAGGAGTAGTTGCTGTCTTTGGCATTAATGCTTACTTTGACAAATATCAGCTGGAGATGATTGAGGATAACTCAGAAGAAATCATGCATATTGAAAGCATGTTAAACTTATACTTAGGAGCTTAGATGTATTTAAAACTAGATGAATTGTTAAACAGGGTTATTGTTAAGAACGTTGTTTCAGTAGAGGACTATAATGAAGCTATTAAGCTTATGCCTAATTTAGCAGATGTTTTAAACTCTGGTAGATTTACAACTGAAGACAGTACTTCAGGTTTTAAAGAGTTCTGTAATACAATTATGCAGCACATCGATAGAAAGTTAGAACTTTAATAAGGTGGGCTTGCGCCCACCTTTACTTATTTAACATTTACAATAGACGTCTCTATTTGATAAACAACTTCTCGTCTATCGATAGTTTTACTTAAAGTAAACGTACCATCATTCTTAGTCTGTAGTATCTCAGCTTCTACTATTTTACCAGCAGTATCTTTGAAACCTATGCTAACAGCTTCTATAAGATAATCTAAATCCTTCTTAATAGTTTCTTTAAGGGCAACGATATCTTTAATCTCACCCTCCAAGAAAGAAGTCAACGTATATCCTAACTTACTAGTTATCTCACTAGTTGTAAAGGTAGTAGATATCTTATCACCTTCAGTGTACAGTGTAACTACTGGTATCAATGTCTCTTTAAGAGTCATAACGGTACCATTAAGCATCAAACTAACTTCACCCATAGTCTTACTAGGCTTATAAAGTATTTCTGTCTGCTCTAACGTATTATCATTAAGTAGTTTAAGGTCTAACTTCAACCATCTACGTAGTGTATTCTTAGCGAACAAAAGACTATCATTATATCTGTCCTCATTAATCAAATAGTAATGTATCTCTAGCATTAATATATCTACAAATCTAAGTAAACCGTTATCTATGTCAATGATAGGTTGATTTAACTCATTAGTTAACACTTCGCCTTTTCTATAGATGAAAATAGGATTACCATCCCCATCAAGTTTAGTATCACCTTTGCTGTGTAGTTTATTACTAACCAGCTCCTTCTTACCATTTACTGTCACTACCTTATAGATACTATCGTTATCAAATCTCTCATATACATCTTCTTTATAAGTAGCTAACTTATCAAACTCTCTAACCTTATACTTCTTAGGTGTGAAACTAATATCTACCTTATTCCAAATGAAGTCAAGTCTATCACCAAGTTCATAATTAAGTGTTTGTTTTGTTAACACCTGATGCTTACCGTTGTAAGAAACATCTGACGTATATGTGAACGCGTCAACACCAGCTGATTCATCTTTAATATAGAAATAGATATCCATCTTACCTTTAAGCGGTACTAGGTTACTACTCAAGTTAGACGTCACGTTAGTTACTTCTATCTCATCTTTCTCCGATACATAGTGCGTGGAGTTAAGGGTAAGTGTAAAGGCGTCAGTTATGGGATCTAAAACACTAGTAATAGAAATAGCTTTACCACCTATGAACACTTCGCACGCTACGTTGTGTCTAGGTATAGCTTTTAACACCTCGTTGAAAATAACTCTTAGAGAAAGACTATATCCTGTCGATGCTTTACTTATTCTAGCTTCAGATACATTTATAGACATCTCGGTGTATGTGTTCTTAGCTAGAATGGCTAAGTCATTCACAACTGGTAGGTCTAGGTCGTAAGCTCTATTCTCAGAAACTGTTGTACTACTGTTTAACATATAATAGAAAGGTGTACTGAAGTAACGTAAGTTCTTAAGCGTTTCTTTTAAATCACTCTCTACTAGTGAAAAGAGATGGGTTTCTTCTTCTATTGTAATAGGTGTTGTTGTACCACCCTGTGTTTTGAAAATAGTGTTAGATGCTATTACGGTAGTATCGTGTATGTTCTTAACTCTAGTGTTAGCTAATTTGCTATTGACGATATGTACAGTATTAGAAAACATATCTATACGAGTAGTTAAGTTGTTATTGTCGTTAGGTAAAGACTTACTAGCTCTAAAAACTCTATTAGTAATACTGTCTTCATGTGTTGTTAGTTTAAAGTTAAACCTACTAGCCTTCTCTTCTAAAGCTTTAAAGGTAACAGCTGAATCAACATGACCTAATGTATCATGAATTATTTTCTCTTTAAGAGCTTCTAGTGTAGGTTTGTTATTACCACCATCTAATACAAAAGGACTATTCACCATAAGGTGTGCATTACCAATACCCATAGCAGAAGGAATACTTCTAGTGTTACCTCTAGTTATAGTAAACTCGGTGATGTCTACCTTATTTAAAGAAGCTACAACTTTACCCTTACTAGTATATGTCTCTATACGTATCTTACCAGATAGAATTTTTTCACCTACAAAAACACTAGGTGTTGAGTAAACAACTTGATCATCCTCTACCCTAACGTGTAAGGTAGGTTTGGTATTATCATAAACTATATCTGAGAACGTAGTTGCTATCTCTACTTCTGGTTTATCATCTTCGGCTAGAAAGACTTTACAGTAACTAAACTGGTCCTCTATAGGCACTTTTAAAAGATAGTCAGCTGTTACTGTTGTAAAACTTTCTATTCGATTAACCTGTTCTACAACAAGGTCAAAGATAACCCATCTAACACCGTTACTATCAGTTACCTGTTTACTAGGAATAATACCTTTTGATTTACCAAAGATATCAAAGCCAGCTTCCACGTGCTCTCTAGTACCAAAGATACTAACATCCACATCTTCTAAAATAGTGAAGTCTAAGTCAGCAACCTTAATACTGGTAAACTTAGGAATAGTTAACTTAGTTCTAGATTCTGATTTCAAACCCTCTGTTAGAATAGAATGTTTATCAACGTAGATTCTAAGTAGTGTTTTAGCAGGTACAGCGTAAACACCTAATAAGGTTTCACTATCAATGTGTCTAAACACCTCATCATACGTGGATGCTAGTATAGGTGCATGTAGTCGTATACCTTTAGCCATCTCTTGTAAAGCGTCAGTAGTTGTTGATGTGAAAACCTCTACCATGTTACCAGCAGGTGTTGTTGGATCTAAAATCACTACATCTTTCTTAGCTAAAGCGTTAAGCATTGCGTTCTGCATTGCCCCTGGGTCAAATGCTATATTATCAAGCGTCATCTTCTTTCTCCTCTTCATCTTCGAATAAGTCTTTATCTACTAACCATAACAACTCTCTTGTGTCAGGATCGATTATAGGTGCAGACCTAAATTTAATTTTTGTTATTTGTTCAGGCGTTAGCTTAATAAGATTGGTCTCCTTACCATCTAAGTAATCACGGATAGCTGGATTGAACATACCAACAGTCTCGTTGAAATCTCTAATCATAAAGTTTTCATTATAGAACGCACCCATACATCTCCATCTTATCGTTACTTCTTTTAAAGATTGGTTATGATGTGTGTTACTATCTAAATCAAAGAATTTACCCATTGGTAAGTTAAGTGGGAAAGCTGCACCAGTTGCTGCTATCATCTTAACAAAACGGTTATCCTCTGACATAGTTAATCTATAGATACGAGTTGTGTAGTCTAACTCTGTGTTAACTATCATGTCATCGTATGGTGCAAAGATGCCCTCATGTACGTTGGCTCCATATTGAAGCCAGTAGAAGATTAACTTTAATACAGGGTCTTCTCTAATGTTAGCTACAGTTAAGTTAAGTTCAAATGGTTGGTAGTAGTCTAACATACCATCGATATATGTGTATTGTTGTTTACGTATACCTTCACTTGTTGTAGTTGTATCTATTGTTAAGTCAGGCCATCCTGTTAACGTCTTTGTGTTGTTAGTTAGTATCGTTATGAAGGGGTCTTCTGGGTTCAGTAACGGTGACTTAAAAGTTTCCTTTAATCCACTAGCTAGCCTAGGATCTAAGATACCTCTAATGTATCTAGGTATACTCATAATCTTAGTAGTTAAAACATCGTAGAATCTACGGTCATTTGCTATGTTACTCTTCTTCATGTTACATTGTGGCTTGACTATGAACGTATACCCTTGTAGCTCACGATTAAGTAGAACGGTATTGACTGCCTCATTCTGACCGTGACCATATAAGGTATCAGTCATAGCTGTTCGAGGATCATTACCTCTACCCCTTTTACGTATATTGTCTAGTACTTTATATACATTACTCATAATTATTCCTTTGTACTTCTATTCAAAAAACATCCAACAACAGTTTTATGAAACAGATTTTATATAAAGGATAGTAATGAACCCCATAACACTTGCAACAGGATTCTTGGAGATTCTAAAAAGTATCGGGACTAGTAAAAGCTTAGAAGCTAGCGACGACTTAGACAAATTAGGCGTAGATGTACGTGCTGGTGACTTGGCTAGATTGAACTCTAACTTCGTCATTGAGCCAGACATCTATTACACACAGACACTTAAAGACACTGAGCATATAGATAGAATTAACGATATTCTAGGTAATCTATTTACAGCTAACTTTCTTAAAGGGTTTAATATTATGGTTAATGTTGCTGGTATGTCTGCTAGTACAGCATTCGACTTGCTTAGTACTAAGACCTCTTTCGATAGCTATAAAGCTACATCAAGTGTATTAGCTATGATGTCTTTTGAAGATGACGTGGATGGTTATGTTGGTTTACCTATTAATGGTGATTATACAGTAGAGGCTAAAAGTGTTATTGATGGTAAGTATGATAATGACGATTTGGCTAAGATAGTTACAGCAGAAGCTGATGTTACTTACGACATTGTTCGTGATGGCGTAAAGACAGAGGTTACAGTACCTTTGATGGTTAAGACAACTATTAGACGTATCTCTAGTAAGAGTCTTTATAGTCTTGTTGAAGATAAAGGTTTCTTAGAAACTTTAACAGGTAGATTTATGGAAGCTCGTAGTGGTGGTATTACTTGGACTAACTTCTTCTGGCCTACTGACTTAGCAGCTAAGTATAAAGCTAAGCGTTTAGACGCTATTGATGATCTTTATGAATCTATCTCTGACCAAGAAGCTACTTCAGCTAGTAAACTATTATCATCTGGTGGTAGAGGCATGGCTCTTAACTATGGTATGTATGTTATTACAGCTAGTGAGCTCACTAGACTAGAAGCTCTTTCTGGACTAAAGATGCATAAGCATAAACACGCTGATGAAATTCTTGATAAGTTAAGAGCTTTCACTATGGCTGTTGTTGATGATGATTATACCGTGGTTGATATTTACATCAAAGCTATCAAAGGTAAGAGTTCTATTAAGTATAGCAATTTAGCTAAGAAGAAAAGTGGTGGTGGAAATGATGAGTTAATTAAAGCTCTTATCTCTAATAGACCTCCAGTATTTTAGAAGGGTAAAGTATGGATATTTTTAATTATTTTAAGACAGCAGTTAGCCGTCAAGACATGGTGGATAAAGCCGTAGAACTAGAAGAGCGTTTTGAACTACTCTCTACTATGTTCGAGGAAGCGAAGCTAGCTAGAATTGATATCGACATTAGATATCTTAATCCAATCCTTGTTAACTCGGGTCTTAAGTTTAAGACAGCAACAGAGTTCTCAGTATTGATGGAACAACATATGTTCGAGTTGAAAACATTCTCTAGAGGTTTAGCTAAGTTAGCTGATGACCTACCAGAAGTAATGACTAGAAAGACTCTACCTTTAAAAGCTGGTTTTGTTTTAGCACACCTTGGTGCTCTATCTAACATCGTTAGTTATGTTAGTGACACTGCTTTAATGTTAACTTATAACGATGAAGTTTTCATTAATCCTATCAAGACACGTTCTTTCTTAGAAGGTCGTTCAGAGATGGGTGGTATTCTTAAAGATAACTACGGTAAGATGAAAGCAAAACTTAAAGCTGGCTCAGCGTTAAGTAGTACATACATCACACCTGATGAAAGTGCTAATGATAACTCTGTTACAAAAGACATCCAGAAAACTTTTCCTAGTAAGAACTTTAGAGGAAACCCATTCTATCATCTATTATTATTATTTGTCGATAACGACATTAATGCAATAGAAGAACTTAACGATAAGAAGAAACTCTTAGAGTTAAGACTTGCTAAACTTAGACTAGAAGCAGAAGATGGTGCAGACGCTGCCTTAGAGAAACGTATTCAGTATTATGAAGACGCTGTATCTGAGAAAGAAAGAGAAATACAAAAGTATAGAAACAAATAAGGAGTTAGAAATGACATTAAAAGATTTAAACCCAAACGCATGTAGTTGTCCATTAACGTTTGAGAGTATGAGTGATACAGAGGTTTTTGTAACCTTTGAAGAGATGAGTAGTTACCAAGCTAGATTAAGACAACTTGACGATGTTATCAACACTAGTGAAAGAGCTATTGCTCATGCTGAGAAAAGTATTGATATGGAAGATGCTTATGGCTTTAGTTATGCTGTATCAGAACTAGGCTTTACTGTTGAAGAAGCTGGTGAAGAAGCTGAGGAGAAGAAGTCTTTCTTACAGAAAGTTAAAACTACTCTTGGTAATCTTAAAAGAGATTTTATCAAACTATCTCAAAACTTCTTAGCGAAGTCTAAAGCATTCATCGCTACATTCAGAAAGACAAGTACGTCACACGCTTCTCTTCTTCTTCTTTTAAAAGATGATGGTATTGTTGACTTATCTGCACATGAAGGTGCTTTGAAAGCTGAGTACGTGGATAAGCAAGTTAAGAACTATTTTAACGTTCTTGGTGGTGCTAACAAACATTTCTCTGGTATGGCTAAACTACTTATTGCTAACTTTAGTCAAGACCTAACGAATAGAATGGATGCTTGTGAACAAGTTATTAAGTCTAACTTCTCTACTATTAAAAATAAAGAAGATAAAGACCTTGTTAAGTTCATGAGTATCGTTACTACCACTGAAGCACCATATGCATTTACACTTAACTGTTTCGGTGAACATGTTAGTTATGTAACCACAGAGGGAACTATTGTTAAGACAAAAGTACCACATGTTAAAGGTGATCGTAACCAAGGTGCTTTCCCTGTTAAAGATGCTATTTACCTAATGGAGAATATGCTTATTACAGAAACTAACTTTAAGGCAACTATTAAACGTGTAGCTGAGTTCAATACTAGTAATGTTAAATATATTAATGAACAAGCTAAGAAAACAACTGATACTGCAGTTATTGCTAAGTTAGAGAAGTTTGCTAGAACTAGTTTCTTAGAAGTGTCACATGGCATTATTCAAAACGTTTATGCAACAACTGCTTTCGTCGATCTAGTATCACAACTAGTCGTAGCAACTGATAAACAATAATAAAAACAGGAGTGGTTACGACCGCTCCTACAATTCAAAGGAGAATTTATGAATTTAAAAACATTAGCAGTCGAGTGTCAAAACGACAACGTAGAAGTAGAGTTTAGTTTAGAAGATGCAAGTCAGAATGAACTTTATACTTTAGAACTTGAAGAAGCGTACAGTGAGTTAGACTCAGCATTTAGAGAACTAGACATGAACCAAGCTTCACTACTATCTCTAGAAGAAGTATTTGCAGCTGAGATTAAGAAGATTCAATCAGGTGAGATTACAGTTGAAGATGCAACTATTGCTAACAACTTTAATGGTAACACTAATGAGCTTTTAGGTTTTACTAATAAGGTAATGCTTACACAAGAAGCTATCGAGATTGATGCAGTCTTCTCTTTCGAAGCAGCTAACAACGAGAAGAAAAGTATTATCCAAAAGATTAAAGAGATTCTTCTTAACCTTGGTGGTAAGTTTAAGAAACTAATCAGTAGTGTTGTAATTATTGTTAGTGGATGGTTTGCTACTAAAGCAAATGCTATCGCTGTTTCTGGTAAACAGATTAGTGAGATTGAAGCTGGTAGTAAACCAGTAGGCGAATTGAACGAGAAGCAACTTAAGAAATTAGGTAAAAGATTCTCTGCTGATATCGCTGTTGATAATGGAGTGCTTACTGAGAAGGCTATACTTTGGTCTCTAGAGGGTTTAACCGATAAGAGTACTAAAGATGTTAGAGCAGACATAGACGCTCTCTATTCAGCTATTCTTGATGGTAGAGAGATTCCTTCTTTTAGTAAGATTACTAAAGCTAAGGTTAAAAGATATGGACCTCTTTTCAATGTTAAAGAAGATGAAGAAGTTATCATGGTTCTTAGAACTGTTTCTGAACATATCAAAGCGTTAGTTAAAACTATTGATGGTAAGTATAAAGTAGTTGTAGAGAATGTTAAAGCTATTAAAAAGCCAAGATGTGAAGTTGCTTCTGTTACAGTAATGACAACTATTATTAAAACACTTGAAGAAGTGGCTGATGGTGTTAAGAAAGAGTTATTCTCAGACGAGGATGTATATCATGCAGCTGTAAACCAAGCTAGCAAAATTAAAGATGAAGATGGATACAAGATAGCTAAAACTATTGGTACAATCAGTCCTAAGATTTTCGTTGCAACTATTAGAGAGATTCACAAATTAACATTGAACCTTTTTGACTATGTTGAAGATAGTCGTAAACTTTACTAAGGTGTACTTATGGATTTAAGAGATTTAGGTAGACAAGTCGATACCGAGAATGTTACAAGTGATATGGTCTTTGAAGATTTTCAAGACTATATTGTAGCTAGTAGAGAACTATCTACAGCTGTTAGAATGCTGAATAATATAGAATCTAAAGTCATCTCCGTAGAGAACTTCTCACTTGAAGACGCTAGTTACGACTATGCTATGGTTAACGTACTGGTTGACTCGGGCTACTTTACACTAGAGGAAGCTACTGAGGGTGATAAAGACTCTATGTTTCAGAAGGTTAAGAACGCACTAGCTGCAGCTTATAAATGGGTTAAGATTAAGTTTACTAAACTCTTCAGAGCTATTGGTAAACTCTTTACATCTAGAGGTAAGTTAGCTAAAAAGAGATTAAACGCTATTCTACCTATACTGGAAACGTTTGAGAGATATAATCCCACAGTTACTACTGATGGTGTTTTACTAACATGTAGTTCTAAAGATGCTGGTGACCTATACAGTATTTGTAAAGTTATTGAAGAACGAGGTGATGAGATACTTGTACAACTCCGAGCAGGTTTTAGAGTTAACGATGGAAAACTAGAATTCATTCTTGATAGAGAAGATGTACATATGATGAATATGACACCTGCTAGCGAGCAATCACCTGTTACTGGTTATGGTAAAGTCTTTAACAACATGGACTTATATCTAGCAGAAGCTGATGTTAACATACTTAATATCTTTGCAGGTAGACCTATAGATGCTAGTGGTACTTTTGTAAGAAAAGGTACTGAGGTGCTTGTTGCTATCGAGGATGGATATCTTGTATTTAAAGACTTTAGCAATAATGTAATCACTAGAGATAGCGTTAGTACTGTGTGTACGGAAGTGTCTATCAGTACACCTATGCTGTCAAACATAGCAAATCGCTTTGACGATATCTATTATAAGATAAGCGAGTTTGAGAAAGCATTTGTTAATGTTATAACAAGCCTAACTGAAGCAGAGTCCAGTGGTCAAGACAGAGGTTTCGCGATAGCTTCAGATGTTGTCGAGGGCATGCTAACAATATTTGTTGATGGTATGAATGAGTCGTATGACATCGTTAATAAGGTAACAGGTAAGAAGTAAGACATGGAGTGGGTGTAAAAACCTACTCTTAAATAATATTAACATCTTTATTAGATGAATAAAACTATAACAAGGATTCACATGAATTTAAAAGACTTAGACCCACAGTATAACGTAGAGAACTTTGGAGGACAAGTTTGTCCATTAGAAACAGCTGTTGATGCATTAACACTTGAAGAAGCTATCGCTCAGTTTGACAAAGGTATTGAACTTTCTAACAGACTTGAAAGAGCTGCAGTTGCTCTTACTAATATTGAATCTGGTTATTCTTCTGAAGATGCTGAAACACACATTGAAGCTTATGCTAGTACTATTGCATATATCGCTGAAGAGATTGGTTATGCTGACATGGAACTTTCTGTAGAAGCTGATGCTACTAAAGAAGAGAAGAAGACTTCTCTAGGTGAAAAGACTAAAGAGATGGCTTCTGCTGCTGGTAAAGGTGTTAAAGATGCTGCTAAATGGTTATGGGAGCAACTAGTTAAGATTGGTAAAGCTGTTAAAGAATGGGCTGGTAAAGCTGGTACTGCAATCATTGCTGGTTTCAACAAGATTAAAGGTTTCAAGTTTACAAAGACTGCTTCTCAGAAAGCTGCTAAAATTGCACCTGTTCTTTTTGCTAAAGGTAACCCTAGCATGAAAGATATGACTAACATGCTTGTACAACATGGAGCTAAAAATGGTATCGATGCTATGATAGAAAAAGGTGTTACACTTAACATCGTAGTTACTGGTACACCACTTAACGCTTTTGGTTCAACTATTAACTTACTTGGTACTGATAAAAAGATTACCAAGATGACTGTTAAAGCTAAGGACGCTGCTAAAGCTGAGTTACCTGAACTTAACAAAGCTTTCATCTCTGCTGTAACTAAAACAGTTAAAGGTGTATCTGATAACCTTGGTAAAGCACCTGGTATCATTGCTAAGTTTAAAGCTACACCTGAAGATAAGGCAGATATGGAAATTGCTAAGATTGTTATTAACGACATGAAACTATGTCTTAAGTTCTTAGGCTTCCTTGCAAGTGTTGCTGATACTGCTGAGGCGGTTAAAGCTAAAGATGCTGCTAAAAAGTAGTAACTTTTTAAAACGAGGGAGGCTTCTGCCTCTCTTAAATAATTTCTCATCTTGTATTAGATGAACAAAACAATATTAAGGATTCACATGAATTTAAAAGACCTAGGACCACAGCTAACAGTTGAGGATTTTAACGAAACAGTTCTAACATCAGAAGATGTTGAAAATACTACAGCAGTATTTTTAGAATTTGAAGAACTTAGCGCACTTGCTGATAAAACAGAAATCGCTATTGCTAACCTTGAGAGAGGTATCACTTTTGAAGACAGTGAGGCTACTACAGCTTACATTGCCCTTATCGCTGAAGACCTTGGATACACAGCTGAAGAAGCATCTGATGGTGAATCATTCTTGAAAACAGTTAAGGGTACTTTCAAACTTTTAACAAGTAAGTTAGCAGCTATGCTTTCTAAACTAGAAGTTGGATTTAAAAACATTGCTACAGCTTATAACGTTAGAGCTTTCTCTAAGTATGCAAAACAACTTGATGGTGCTAGCTTTGATGGTGTTGAGTTTTCTGATAAAGCTGTAAAGACTATTGAGTCTGCATTCCCTCTACATGACCTCAAAAATGTTACTGAGTTAGGGAAAGTAATCAAAGCTACTAGTTTTGAAACTACTAAAGAACTTATGGAACTAGTTGATGGTGTTATTGAATCAGCTATTAATACTGATATGGATGCTAAGATTAAACCTATCAAGTCTAACCAAGCAGCCGTTAAAGCTTTTGAGAGTCATTTAGAGAATGATGATAAAGTTGTTGCTATCATTAACCAACTAACAGATAAGCCTTCTGCTATCATTCTTGGTGAAGCTGGACTTAGAGTAGTTAAACTAGGAATCTCTATTGCTGCTGATTCTAAGTTCCAAGCTAGCGTTAGTGATACTGTTTCTGTATTTAAAGAACTAGTTGATGCTAAGATGGATGTTAAATCAGAGTTTAAAGAACTTAAGACTTCTTATAGCGCACAGTTGAAAAAGATTGCTGACTCAGAAGCTCCTAAGTCTGTTAAGACCATGCTTAATACATTAGCTAGACAAGTGTTTACTAACAAAGCTGCTGAGTTAAGAGCTGGTGTTGCTGTAGTAGCTGGACTTGCTAAAGTTTTACTAACTGTTGAGAAAACTGGTGAAGCTGCTGCTGAAGTTAAGGGTTTTGCTAGTACTTTAGCATCTATCGTTGGTGTTATCGGAGCTAGAGTTATTAAGGGTGTTAACAAGATTGTTAGATTCTTTTCTTATATATCTCTTTTCGGCGCAGTCGTCGGTGTAGCAATCGCTGGACCAAGTGTTCTTATGACTTTTGCTGCTATTAAAGGTCTTGCAATAGCTATTGGTTCAATTCACATTACTAAGCTTATCGACACAGCTGTTGACAATATTAGAGAAAATGGTGAAGACTAATAGTCTTTAATAAAAATGACAGGAGGGCACTTGCCCTCTTAGTCTTTAATTTTATGATAATTTAATAATTTAGGAGTGAGTGAGATGGATTTAAAAACAATAGCATTAGAAGAAGAAGGTGTAGCAATCGCTACCGACGAGGTTATAACTTTAGAAGAGTTTTTAACAGTTGAAGAAGAGCTTAACGCATACAGTGTTGCTCTTGATGATGTTATTAAGTATGAGAGTAAACTACAAGCATTAGAGACTGCTGGTGATTACAGTATTTCTACAGAGAACTACGTAGACCAAGTTGCAGCTACTTTTGATTTAACTTTTGAAGGAGCTATTGGACTAAAGCTTAAAAACTTACTAGCTTGGTTCAAGAAGGTGTATGATATAGTTGTAGCTAAGTTTAAAGAAACTATGTTTAGATTTACAATAGGTATGACAAACTACATTTCTGGTAGTTATGGTAAGTTTGATAAACTTAGAGAAGTTCTTACAGATGCTGGTTTGAGTAATGATGATAAATTACTTGTTGCTACAGAAAGACTTAGTAGTAACCTACCTAGTATTAAGGATGAAGAATTTACTGCTATCTCATATGTCTTGACGTATAGAAACAGTAATAGTAAGAGCGTTATAGATAATAGATTTGATTGTGTCTTTACAGCACTTAGAGACCTTATCGAAGGTAATGCCTTAAAGTCTAGTTTATTCAAAAGCGTTAATGATTTAGACGTTGATAAAGCAGATGGTGTAAGTTTAAACTTACATGTTAAAAAGCCTACACAGTTATTCGTAACTACAAGTAAGGGTAATGTTAGTGGTGTTGCTATTAAACCTATTATCTTCAAACCTGCTAAGTTTAAAGAAGCTAGTGTTACAACTGGTGAGGTTGTTGCTACCTTGGAACTTATCGATAATGCTTTAAAACAACTAGGTAAGGATACTAAAGGTTTACATAAATCAGTTATTGCTGAATATGATAAACTTAAGAAAGTGTTAGAAGACAAGAAACCTACGAGTGATGTTGAACTAGCTAAATGGCAGATTGATTCTAAAACTATTACTGGTACAGGTATTAAAGCATTGCTAGCATCGTTTAAAGCTAATGGCGACTACATGAAGAACCTTATAGGTTTAAGAAACATGATTGGTCTAACAGCTACAGACTTTGCTAAGAAAAAGAAAGTGGTTAAGAAGGATAAATAATGAGTGAAGCTTATGTTTACACGAATGAGGTATGGAAGTGTATAGATGGTATGAACTTATCTATTAACGGAGTACCAGAAGGTGACAGTGGTCTAACAATACGTCTCGAAAGAGAGTTGTTAGCCTATGTTAGAGAAGACCTCGTTAAAGATTTACGATACAGTGTCCTACAGGATACATTAGCTATTTGTAAAGGTGTAGTCGTTGGTGATGGTTACAAGAGTAACTTATCCTTAGTGTCTAGAAACTATACCACTACATGGATAAGTGATGATAACGGTAATGCTACTTTCTTTATAGATACTGCTTTACGTAATGTTATAAACAGAGTAGGGCTCGTGGGATTACAGCAGTTAACCACAGTTCTTAGACAGTGTATCTAACACTTGATACACCTGGTCTTGACTCTAGTGTTACACGTCCGTCGGTAGTTTCTATCACGGGCAACGTAGTTAACCTCTTACAGACAACCGTTGATGCTGACGTTCGATATATTGAAGAGTTCGAGGGCTATGAGCTTAAGAAACTAAAGAGATGGAATATCATAAAGAACGATAAAGACTTTGGTAGTCTTAAAGACGACATACTACTAGTTAACTATAAACTAGACAATAGAAACCCAGATATATACATAGCTAAAGACGGAGAGGTTCGACCTCCCGTTATTAGTGATGTTGAAGCTGGTCTTAAAATTGTTCCTAATTACTCATCTACTGCTGTTGAGTTAAACGTTACCTACTTTACTAAGAGTAGAACTAACAAGAACAAACTAGTTAATAGACTAAGCACACTAGCACACAAGAATAGACTAGAGAGTCTAGGTGAGATTACTTATTATTACTACCCTAATAATAAGATCTTTGAATTAATGAATGAGATAAACATCCTTAGAGATAAGGGTGATAACTTATTTAAATACGTATCAGAACACAGTGATGTTAAAATGACTGAGATAAAGTCATTAAGTAATGGTAATAGCGAACTAGTGTTTAAAGAGAATCAAACAGGTGTTGTTGTACGATTAATATCTGATGCTGTTAACCCATCTGTTAGTCACGATAGAGAAACAGGTTACTGGGAAATACAGGTAGATTTCAAATTCTCTTTTGATAGTCCTAATAAGTTAAATGTTTACTATAACGATATGATTAACAAACAGTTTCTACCTGAGAAGTTTAGATTAGTTACTAACACTCATCGTGATAATGGTGAAGTTGTTTTTAAATCAGGTGATATGGGATGGTTAGATTATACTAATGTTAGTAACACGAGTAAGAAGTTATTGAAAGGTAGACGTTATGTTGTCGTTCCTAACTTTGATAACCATAAACCTAGTAACACACCACTTCCAGGATTAAAACTTGTAAGTGTTCTAACCACGGTTGATGGTAATAGTTTATTTAACATAGACAGCATACCTGAGGTTAAACTTAAACCAGTCTGGAGAGAGTTCCTTAGAAAAGAGTATCGTTACATAGGTAGAGCTAGGAGTAGTATTCTACACTTCCATGTAGAAGACATACATGGTAACCTCGTTGAGGATAATGTTAAAATGGATAAAGATGGTAACTTAACAACAGTTAAGGTCTTAGATCCTGAAAAAGCTTATCGTGTTTTCTTAAACATTATGGCTGATACAACAACACTTAATGATGACGTTCTAGGCAGGTTAACAACAGGTATGCTTTTAGATAGTTTTGAACTAACCGAGAACAAGGCCTTAACCGATAAAGAACGATACATAGCGATTAAGCATAATAGTGTTGATATTATAAAAACTAAAAGAAGTACTAAGCCTTTAGGCGTAAATGTTACATTGGTAGCACACCTTTTAGAGGAAGGATAACCCATGGGTATAATTGGATATGACGGTGGTAAAGTTAAAGGCTCTACCACTAGAGAAAGTAGACCACATAAACCTAGTATGGATATTAGCAGTATTATTGAAAGAGATAATACTATTGATAAATATATACAGTTTTTAGAAGGTAGTGATTGGTCTACAACCTACTTTAATAAACTTATGACCAAGGATGAGTTAAACGTTGAGTTAGATGTTAATGCACCTATAACAACAACATCCTATGATAAGATTAGTAACATGATAATAAAAACACAATCTGATTTAACAGTTGACGGCAATGATGCTTTAACTGGCACAGGTATCGTGTTTGGTATAACACCTCTTATCAATGACTATTTCCACGCTAATCTACTATACGGTAGAGAAGGCTTGTTTAAAGTTACAGAGGTGGTTGAAAAGAACTATAGACATAATCCTGTATATGAGATAAGTTATAAACTAGACAGTTACGTAGATGTGAGTAGAGATAGATTAGACCTACTTCTAGCAAAGTCAGGTGAATCCTTAGTCTATGAAGACGGTGGTGTTATTATAACAGAGAAGTCTTTTGTAAGCAAGTATGTTCTTATAGATAAGTATCGTGAGATTTCTGATTATTATATAGAGAGTTTCTATCGTAACAGAAATGAAATACATTGTTTAACTATTAAAGGTGACATTATAATAGATACTGATTTTAGTAAGTTTGTTAGAGATACCATGCATACTGAGAACCGTTACCTTTTATACACTAATAGACTCTCTGGTAAGTTTACTCATGATAGTTTATGGTCTGCTTTAAATAAGCAAAATAAGCTTAGTTTTAAGCGATGCAACCTATGGTATGGAATTACTAATGCTAAGGCTAATTTCATTGCTTACGAGGTAACTAAGACTATTGTCGGATTAAGAGATAAAGATGTACGTAGTTCATTACTTTGCGATAAGGTATTAGAGACACGAACACCTGGTGATGAGAAGACTTTACTACCTAAACTTAAAGCTGGTGAGTATATCTTTACAGAAGAGTTTAATACAAAGTTAACCCCTTACTCTAAGTTAGAAGAACTTGTTAGAAAGTATTTTGAACTAGAGGTTATAAAACCTATAGAACTAGAACCTTTTCTAGACAGCTATGCAGACTGGTCTTTACTAGAACGCTACTATTATACACCTATCATTTTACTAATGATGAAGTATAGTGTTGAACGCACTGAGAAACTTAACAGTACGCGTTATTAAATGAATAAAACTAAAGGATAGTCATGGACTTAAAAACACTAGCGTTAGAAGAAGTAAACCATATTGTAAAAGAAGATACAACTGGTTTAACAATTGAAA
>Ga0256844_10000408_pt1 | contig 16533 bp, 14 predicted proteins | sample MusselsmetaG_FD_189100 | JGI IMG/M metagenome (GOLD analysis project Ga0256844, IMG submission 189100) | Mussel associated microbial communities from hydrothermal vent at the East Pacific Rise, Pacific Ocean - Mussels | ecosystem: Host-associated > Mollusca > Shell > Unclassified ... | reverse complement strand
AAAGTGCTCTACTGACTCTGATGTTAAATCAAGTACAGTCACATCTTCTCTGGCTCCAATTTCTCTTTTAGTTTTTGGCCAATCACCTACTTTCCCTATCATATCTTTCCAAGGTGATGGAGTGTTGCTTGGTAAACTATTGATTCTAATATATGTACGACTACCACAATTATGGTTACACATACTAGCTGTTCCTGTAACAAGAACAGGTATTACATTGTTAGATCTTGCAAAATCTATATACCTCATGAGGTAATCATCATACTCATTTCCAAGGCCGGGAACTGTTGCTTTGTTTATATTGCCATCTTGAGTACTATCTCTATCATTATGACCAAACTCAATAAACAAGTAAGCACCCTTACTGGTATCTGTACCCGTAATATCTTGTTTTACCTTACTCCAGTACTGATTGAAGAAGCTTTTAGCTGTTGAACCACCAATAGCCTTATTTTTAACCCTGCTTCCATTCTTCACTAAACTTGAAATAAACTCTCCCCAGCCTCCTCTTGGAGGAGTTCGAGAGCCACCACTCACAACTGTTGAGTCACCTATAATCCAAATAGGAACATTAGTACCAACAGGGAAAGTGCCATTATCTACAGCCGTAGTTTTGAAAGTATTGTCTCCACTGTTAACCTTTTTGCCATTTGCATCTTCTGATATGACACGGTAGTGATAAGTTGTACCTGATTGAAGGTTTTTTAAGCGCTGTGAGTGACTATCATATTTGAAGCTAGTTTCCTTTTGGCTAAATAAACCGTAACCGCTCGTAGTACCAAATTCAATTTGGCCTGTTGCTTTATGATTTAATGACCATGAAACTGTTGCTTGTGTTTCGCCAATAGTACCTACACTTGGAGAGGTGGTAATTTCTAATTCCTCTACCTTTGGTGGTTTTTCCTTAACAATTACTGTTCGTACCACCTGAGTAGCCTTATTGCCTGCTTTATCAGATACGTTGTATTTTATTGTATAAGTTGCGGCAATTGATGTGTTTACTACCTCTATTTTTATAATACTCGCAGTAATATTGCCGTCTTTATTATCCGCCGCTGTTGCACCTGCATCTGTATAGTTATCACCAACCGTTAAATTTACTGTAACACTACCTCGTAAAGTAATAACAGGCTTTACTGTATCTGGCGTTTCGTGGCTTTTTTCTTCTAATGTATTAAATGTCTTATCTTCACTGATAACCTTTTTACCTTTTTGATCCTCAGATATAACTCGAAAGTGGTAAGTTGTTTCTGGTTGAAGATTTTTTAATACTTGGGCATGAGAGTCATAATCAAAACTGGTTTCTTTTTGACTAAATAAACCATAGTTGCGAGTCTTTCCATATTCTATTTGGCCTGTTCCTGTATGATTTAATGACCAAGCAATTGTTGCACCATTTTTTCCAATATTGCTTACAGAGGGCGATGCTGTAATCTTAATTACTTCTACATTTTGTTCTTCTGACTTTATCTCAGAAATAATAGCCTGCAACTCTGCAACGGAGTCAACATCTTCTTTTCCCAAAGCATCAATAGCTTGATTCACACGATTAAGATTGGAGGCCGTTACACCTTGGATACCTGCATCTTGATAGTCCTGTGTGGTTGGCGCTGGATTGCTATTTTTGTCTGCATAGGCTGCTATTTTATTTAGCGCATCTAGCTGTTGTGCAGGAAGTTCTGTTGATCCACCACCACAAGCGGTTAAAAAAACGGAAAGAAGTAATGATGGAACAATATTTTTTGTTTTTAAAGTCATGGGGTTTGCCTTATTTTTATTTTTAATATAAATAAATCAATAGGGATTATAGAACACCCTAATCAGCAAACCTAATTATTTAGATAATCGGTTACTTACCTAAACGGCATAAAAGAAGAACCACCAAACGGTGATCCGCCAAAGCTACTCATCGGACTCATGCCAGGCATTCCCATTGTTCCCATCGACATCGGTGACATTGGCGAACCAAATCCACCCATTCCCATCGGAGACATCCCACCCATTGGCGAGCCAAAGCTACTAAAGGGTGACCCACCACCAAATGATGAGAACGGTGAGCTAGAGCCTCCAAACGAAGAAAATGGATTACTGCCACCAAAAGGGTTGCCAAAAGAATTGCCTCCCATATTAGGAAAGCCACTACTCCTGTTATAGGGTGCAAAACCTCTTTGCGGGTATGAATTATAAACTGGCGGTCTATAGGTATAAGCTTGCTGTTGGGCAGCGTAAGGATTAGTCATCATATAAGGTCCCGCGCCATACGGTGATGGGTAAGGGCTAGGATAATTACCATAACTTCTATTGTAGTTTCCAGCGTTGTAGCCATTATTGTTGTAGCAATTTCTATTGTTATTATTGCCAGAGAACCCACCACCATTGTTGCCAAAGCCATTACCAAAGCTTGAGCCTGTCATTTCTTCCATCCAATACATGGGAGTCCACACTGGCCAGCTATTACAACTATTGTTATTGCCGCCGAAGAAGTTTCCAAAGCTGCCGTTATTACCGCCAAAGAAAGCACTACTGGTACTCACCGTGCCTAGCATGGTGAGTAAAAAAACGGTCTTGACGATGGTTCTTGGCTTATTCATAACGGCTCCTTAAATGCGGATTACGCATCCTTTCTTATTGTATTTATTTTATAACACGGATGCGCTTAACCTAAGCTTAGCAGTTTATTAGGCTTTCTGCGGTTTGAAAGTGGCTAAACGCCGAGTGTGCTTAAAATTTCAGCATTGGCGGCGGGGAATTCGTATTGATTTAGGGCGGATTTTTCAACCCAGCGTATCGCTTGTCCTTCGCGACCTTGAGCCTCGCCTCGCCAATCTTTAACTTCGTAAACATCTAGCAAAACAGTTTTATCGTCTGCTTTTTTGTCGCTGTATTTATGAATGATTTTAATCAAATGCGTTGCAGATTGGATTTCAATTCCCAGCTCTTCTTTTAATTCTCGTTGCAAAGCTTGTTGTACAGTTTCGCTATTCTCCAGCTTACCGCCGGGGAATTCCCATTTATTGCCTTGGTGTTGATGAGCCGCGCGCTTGGCGATTAACACTTGATTATCGCTATTGATAATAACGCCGACAGCAACGTGAATAGCCGTCATTAGCGTTTTTTCAATTGACGACCTTTAAAAGTCAACAAGGGAACAAAGTCAGCCGCGCAACGCATTTTAGGAATCCAACGCGCTAAATTTGCGGCAGTAAATACGCGACCTTCGTGTTCATTTTCAAACACACCATCATGGAAAAGCACCACGCCATCGCGCCCGCGTTTGCCGTTGCCACACATTTGCCCCATGACATTATCTAAAATTTGGTCGCCGTGTTGATATTTTTCATTCCAATCATAAGCCGTCATTTCCCAGCCTAAATGCTCAAAGCCATTTCTTTTTAGCGCTTCCATCACCTGCGGTGCTTTCTTTTGGTTGAACCAGCCATCGCCGTAGGGAAGCCTGAAAATAGCAGGTTCTGTCGTAAAAAATGGTTCTAGCAAATGGCGTGAATGTGCAATGGTGTCTTGTAACTCAGCAGGGTTTAGCTTGGAATGATGGTGATGCTCATAACTGTGCGAACCAATATCATGCCCTTCTCGTTTGATGCGTTTTAAAGTTTCAAAGCGTTGTAAACAAAGATTATACGACTGGCTTCCTGCCGCATATTTCCCACAGTCTATTTTATTGCCCAACACGAGGAATGTCGCTTTGATATTTTCTTTTTTAAGAATATCCAAAATCTGCGGTGTTACGCTACCCACCCCATCGTCAAAACTCAAATGCAGGCGATGCTTTTGTACAGGACACTGATACTGCGCGCGGATTTTATTACAATCCTCGGCGCTACTTTGGGTATTGATAAGAAATAAACTGCCGCCTAAAACCGCAACAGATAATAATCCCGCTAGCCTTGCAAAAGTGGGGGGGTGTGCTTTCATATTATTTATCTCTAGTTAGCTTCTATATTCTGCATTAATCGTCACATATTCATGCGAAAGATCAGAGGTCCAGACCGTTGCTTTCGCATCCCCTGCATTGAGCTGAATACGAATGGTAATTTCTTCCTTATCCATTTCTATCTGACCTTGGGCTTCTTGATAAGTTTCAAGCGGCTCACCTGCTTCAATTAACTGTGTATCGCCCAGCCATAGCGATAGTTTACCCACATCCAAATCTTTAACAGGCGCTTTGCCTATCGCCATTAATAAGCGCCCCCAGTTTGGATCGCTGGCAAATAATGCGGTTTTTACTAAAGGGGAACGCGCTACTGAATAAGCAATTTCTTTACCGTAGGCATAGTCAGGTGCGGCTTCAACTTCGATGGTGACAAACTTGGTTGCGCCTTCGCCATCGCGAATAATAGATTGCGCTAATTGCTGAAGCACATCATTAATCAACCCCACAATTTCATCGCGATTAATCTCATCCAAGCTCACGCCAGATTGCCCTGTCGCCATTAAAATTAACGAATCATTGGTAGAAGTATCACCGTCAACTGTAATGCTATTGAATGAGCCTGTTACCGCATCATCCAAAATACTTTGTAACTCATTTTGCTCAATGCCTGCATCAATCGCGACATAGGCTAGCAAGGTCGCCATATTTGGCTCGATCATGCCTGCGCCTTTTGCCATGCCTGTAATCGTCACTGTTTTTCCATTTATTTCCAACGATTTAGAAACACCTTTTAATATGGTATCTGTCGTCATTATGGCAGTTGCGGCTTTCATCCAATTATCGGTTTCAAGCTGTTCGATTAGGTTTTCTACTTGATCAACTATTTTCCAATAAGGTAATTGTTCACCAATTACGCCTGTCGAAAATGGCAAAATAGCGTGCATATCAACCATCGTTTCTTCAGCAATTTCAGCACAAATCATACGCGCCGATATCATGCCCTCTTCGCCCGTACCCGCGTTGGCATTGCCCGCATTTATCACAAGATAGCGGATACCATCATCGTGCTCATCCAAGCTTTCTAAATTTTCACGGCACAAGGTAACAGGCGCGGCACAAAAGGCATTTTGAGTAAAAACACCCGCTACGCTAGAGCCTTCGGCTAATTCAATAAGGGTAAGATCATCACGATCTTTATAACGAATATTCGCCTCAAGACTAGCAAGACGAACGCCTTTAACAGGCAATAAGGATTTTGGAGCAACTAGATTAACGGCCATTTATAACTTTCCATGTCATATTGATTACTGTCTTGCAAAAGTGGGGGGGTGCACATTGCCATCAGTGCTTTTTTGATTAGTTTATCAAAGCTAAAAAGCACCCATCTCACCTAACGGCTCAGATTGCCTCTAATAGCCGTCAGATCAAGGCAAAAAATGGGAAGTTTACGAGCTGTAAATGAGCATTTTTTAACGCGGAGCTGGCGGCTTTTAGAGGTGAGCTGTGCCGTTACAACTAAACCAGTTTTCCGTGACACTGTTTGTACTTCTTTCCCGACCCACAAGGGCAAGGATCATTACGCCCTACTTTATCAACCTCATTTTTAAAAGGCTTCAGTGCTTCTGGCGTAAAGCCATCCACGGTATTTTCAGCAGAGGTATCCGATTCTAAAGAGCTTGCTGCATCATCATGTACAAAGTCCAAACTCTGGTCTTGCTCTTGTTTATATTCTTCTTCAAGCGCCGCGGCTTCTTCAGGCATGGTAATTTCTAATTTAGTGAAGAAAGTCACCACGTCGTATTTGATCTTATCCAAAAGCTCTTCGAACATTTCAAATGCTTCACGCTTGTACTCTTGCTTAGGATCTTTTTGTGCATAACCGCGCAAGCCTACTGATTGGCGTAAATAATCCATCGATGCCAAATGCTCTTTCCAGTGTCCGTCCAACACATGCAACATCACATCGCGCTCTAAACGGCGCATTGCCTCATCGCCAATCAATGCTTCTTTAGCTTTAATTACGGTGTTTACTGTTTCTTGCAGTTTGGTGTGTAAGGTTTCTTCATGCAGCGTATCATCCGCATCTAGCCAACCTTGAATATCAAGATCAAGCGCCATGTCTTCTTTAAAGGTCTTTGTTAGCCCCTTAATATCCCACAGCTCATCATGACTACCCATTGGAACATAACGATTAACCGTCATTTCAACCACATCAAAGATAAATGAATCTACTGATTCTGCCACATCTTCTGCTTCTAATAGACCTGAGCGTTGCTCGTAGATTACTTTTCGTTGATCATTGGCAACATTATCATATTCAAGTAGGTTTTTACGAATATCAAAGTTATGCCCTTCAACTTTACGTTGTGCATTTTCGATAGATTTTGAAACCATTTTAGCTTCAATCGCCTGACCTTTTTCCATGCCTAATTTTTGCATAATTGCTTTTACGCGATCAGATGCAAAAATACGCATTAGGTTATCTTCAAGTGACAAGAAGAAACGAGAAGAACCCGGATCACCCTGACGTGCCGAACGACCGCGTAGCTGATTATCAATACGGCGCGACTCATGGCGCTCAGTACCAATAATATGTAAACCACCCGCTTTAATAACGGCATCATGGCGCTTTTGCCACTCTGCTTTTACCGCCGTGATTTCTGCTTCGCTAGCACCTTCAGGCATTGCTGTTATCTCAGCCTCTAAAGAACCACCCAACACAATATCCGTACCACGACCTGCCATATTGGTAGCAATGGTTAAGGCTCCTGGGCGACCTGCATTTTCGATAATATGTGCTTCACGTTCGTGCTGTTTTGCATTTAACACTTCGTGTTTCACATTCATTTTATTGAGCAAGCCAGACAATACTTCTGAAGTCTCAATCGAGGCTGTACCCACTAATACGGGCTGACCTTTCTTTTGACAGTATTCAATTTCTTCTGCAATGGCTTGGTATTTTTCCTCTTCGGACATATACACAAGGTCATTGCTATCAATACGCGCCAGTGGTTTATTGCCAGGAATTACAACCACTTCTAGATTATAAATTTCTTGTAATTCAAAGGCTTCGGTATCTGCCGTACCTGTCATACCCGAAAGTTTATTGTACAGCCTAAAATAGTTCTGGAAGGTGATTGATGCCATCGTTTGGTTTTCAGCATTGATATGCAAACCTTCTTTGGCTTCTACCGCTTGATGCAAGCCGTCAGACCAACGTCTACCCGGCATGGTACGACCAGTAAACTCATCAACAATAACCACTTCGCCATCGGTGACGATGTAATCCGTATTGATATGAAAAAGTGAATGCGCACGTATAGAGGCATTGAAATGATGCAAGATAGAAATACTCGCATTGTCATACAAGCCTTGATCTTCAGGCAGAATGCCCGCTTCCATCAATAGGTTTTCAGCGGTTTCATGCCCTGCATCGGTTAAGAATATTTGCTTTGATTTTTCATCAACGGTGTAATCACCTGGGACTTTAACTTCCTCTTCGCCGCCATCTTCGCCTACTTGCAGCTTGAGTTTTGGAATCAGTACATTAATCGCCGCATACAATTCAGAAGAATCTTCTGCCGCGCCTGATATAATCAAAGGCGTTCTCGCCTCATCGATCAAAATAGAATCTACTTCGTCGATAATCGCGTAATTTAGCTCACGTTGAACACGGTCTTCTTTTTGAAAAGCCATATTGTCGCGCAGATAATCAAAACCAAATTCATTATTTGTGCCGTAAGTAATATCAGCCGCATAAGCCGCTTGACGTTGCTCTTGGTCTAAGCCATTGATGATTACACCCGTGGTCAGCCCTAAAAAAGCATAGAGTTTAGACATCCACGCGGCATCACGTTGTGCAAGATAATCATTCACCGTAATAACGTGTACACCTTTGCTAGGCAAGGCGTTGAGATAAGCTGAAAGCGTTGCAACCAGTGTCTTACCCTCACCTGTGCGCATCTCTGCTATTTTACCTTCATTGAGTACCATGCCGCCGATCATCTGCACATCATAGTGGCGCATTTCCATAACGCGCTTACTCGCTTCGCGTACGGTGGCAAAAGCTTCTGGAAGTATCTCTTCTAAAGTAGCGCCCTGCTTTAGGCGCTCTCGAAATTCAACTGTCTTCGCTTGTAAGCTTTCGTCCGAAAGGGCTGAATATTCTTTGTCGTATTCAGCGATTGTAGTTGTTGTTTTTTCGTAAGCCTTGATCAGCCGATCATTACGACTGCCAAACAGTTTTTTGGTTATTTTTCCCAACATTACGATTATTATCCCCTGAGTATCTTGAAGCTTATACGTGCACGAATAAACTTCGGATTATTTATTGCTTTATTTTGTTGCTAATAACTATCGATATAAGCAAATAACAGTGGGGATTTATTAAACAAAAACAAGATGCCCACCGATTAGCGGTAGCATTATATTACAACTAAACTGAGAAATACCTTAATGAAAGTGGATTTTTATTATATTAGTCAAAATACTTTGAGATAATCTTTATAGAAAAGGGAATACGAGACTAAAAACAATGCAACCCGCTTCTTTAAAGCCCTCTTAGAGCATCATCCAAATAGATATTAGGATTCATTATTTTATTATTTTCTTTGATTTCTAAATGCAAGTGCGGCCCTGTAACTCGTCCTGTTGCACCAACTTTTCCAATTAAATCACCCTTTCTCACCATATCTCCCTTTTTTACCAAAAAGGCACTCAGGTGAGCATAACGACTTTTGAGTGATTCACTGTGGTTAATTTCTAATAAATTGCCGTAAGCACCCTTCTTTCCATTAAAGGTAACAAAACCGTTAGCAATGGCGTATACATTCGTTCCTGTCTTTGCTGCTATATCCAAACCATTATGATGACGCGCACTGCCGTTGATGGGGTCTCGTCGTTTACCAAACTTCGAGGAGATATAACCCGTTTTTAACGGTGTGGCAAAATCATAAATCAGCAATGAATTTCTTGAGGGTTTTAGCGAGGTAAACGAATTGGAATACCTTGATTTAGCTGATTTTTCAGACTTACCCGACAAGCGAGCAATGTCATTCTCTGCCTCTTGTATCTCCAATGAAGTCACAAGATTATGCAGTTTTAGTTTTTGCCTTGCTAAGCTATTTTCAATATTTTTCACGCTTGATTTTACATCTTTCTTACGCACGATTGCCGAGCCAAAATAGTTTTTGTTATTACTAATAGCACCGCCACGCGCAGGCGCTTTTTTAAGCCCAAAATCTTTTATATCAACTTTGCTTTTTGAGGCGATAAAAGTGCTTAAGGTATTGAGCCGTTGCACCTCTGCATCTAGCAAATTAAGTTTATGTAAAACCGAATCAAAGTTTTTAAATGCTTTTTTATCGTGCTTTGAGGCTAATAGTTTTGACCCAAAAGAAAAGGAATCAGAATCTTTTACAACAGCAATAACGCTCGCCATCAGTACTACAAATAGCACTAATGGCAAAATTACATGTAGCCACAGTTTTACCGTAAGTTTTTTATGATAACTTCCATTATCACTTATCAGAACTACTTTCATGCTATCCTTGCTACCCTTTTACATGCTCTAACTAAAGCAATCACCAAGAGCGCTATCATCTCCAATATAAGACATGCACCATGAAGAATATTAATGACCTCGTTAATAGCCAACTGGTCGAAAGCATCAAAAGTTACGATAAGCTGTCAAATGCAGTTTACGAATTCTTGCATCTAAATAAAGATAAGCACAATGTCTGGGTGGTAACAAAACAGCAACAATTAACCTTGCTGACAGATAATCCCTACTTAGCAACCCAGCTACGATACCAACAACAGAACATTTGCCTGCATATCAATAAAAAATTCTTGATGCAGTTAAACACGATTAAAGTAAAGATTGTGCCTCCCAAGGGAGTCAGAGAGAAAGTAGAGGAAAGCAATTTCACAGTAAGTGAAAAGGCAAGTGGGATTTTAGCCAATATTGCTAATGAAATTGATGATGAAGAATTAAAAGAGTCGTTATTGAAGCTAGCAAATAAAAACTAAAGGTAGCCTTGCAAAACTAGGGGGGTGTCTTTTATATAAATATAACTAAGCAAACTCGTAGCTATCGCCAAAGTACAACTGCGGTGCTTTTTCATCTTCTCCAACGGTAACAATTTCCCAAGCATCTTCATGTTTGAGCAATTCCAACGTCAGCGAATGATTAATTGCGTGACCCGATTTATGTCCGTGGTATGCGCCAATTAAGCCGTATCCCAAAACATACAAATCACCAATGGCATCCAGCATTTTATGTTTTACAAATTCGTCGCTGTAACGCAAACCATCTTTATTCAGCACACGATATTCATCCAAAACCACCGCATTACCAAAGTTACCACCAAGGCCTAGATTTTTAGATCGTAGCATTTCGGCATCACGCATAAAGCCAAAGGTTCTCGCTCGGCTGATTACGCTATTGTAAGAATCAACCGACAAATCATGTTCAAGCACTTGCTGAGTATCTTTAACGGCAGGATGGTCAAAATCAATTTCAAATGAAACTTTAAAGCCATCGTGCGGTGTTAGTTCTGCCCAACCATAGCCATTTTCAAAACGAACTGGCTTTTTAATTTTGATGAGCTTTTTGGGTGCGCTTTGCGTTTCTATTCCTGCCGACTGAATCAAAAAGATAAAAGGAGCCGCACTGCCATCCATGATAGGCACTTCGGTAGCATCTAAATCAACGTAGGCATTATCAATACCCAAGCCTGCAAAAGCCGACATTAAATGTTCAATCGTTGATACTTTTACTTCTACCCCATTCACATCTTCTTTAACCAAAGATGTACTCAACATAGTTTCACCAACACCCGCAGGTGTCGCTTTAATTTCAACAACAGGAGATAAATCGATACGCGTAAAAACAATGCCCGTATTAACAGGCGCTGGGCGCAAGGTCAGGTTTACTCGCTTTCCTGAGTGAACGCCTATGCCCATTGTACTAACGATACTATCGAGTGTTCTTTGTTTTAACACATGATCCCCTTTGTGATCTTAACCCTAATTGCCTTTGTGAAAAGTATACAACAATTAAACTAGCTTTAAACTTAACCGAGCATTATACCCAATTAATGCGTAGATTGTAATTGCTCAAGTTGCTGTTTGGTTAGTACGAATACACCATCACCACCACGTTCAAACTCTACCCATTGGAAAGGCATTTCAGGGAAAAGTTCCATCAAGGCATATTGGCTATTACCCACCTCAACCACAAGAATCCCATTCTCTGTTAAGTGCTGCGCAGCTTGTTGCAAAATCACTCGAGTAAGATCCAACCCATCAGCGCCCGAACTTAAACCTAGCGCAGGTTCATGGTGAAATTCCTTTGGCAAATCAGTCATATCCTCCGCATCAACATAGGGCGGATTACTCACAATAATATCGTATTGTTTATCTTTTAGATTACTAAAGATATTTGACTCAATCGCCATAACTCGCTGCTGAGCATCGTGTTTTTCGATATTTATATTTGCCACTTCCAATGCCTCGGGCGACACATCCGAAAGATCAACCTCCGCATGAGGAAAAGCATAGGCACAAGCAATGCCGATACAACCACAACCCGTACAAAGATCAAGCACATTGAGTACATCATCCGCATCTACCCACGGCGCAAACTGGTTTTCCACCAACTCAGCAATGGGTGAGCGCGGCACAAGCACTCGCTCATCCACATAAAATTGTAAACCCGCAAACCAGCCTTCTTTAAAAATATAGGCGGCAGGTATTTTATCCGTAATGCGTTGCTTTAATATTTCGACAACTTTCGCCTTCTCGTTACTCGTCAAAGCCGACGACCAATAAACATCGGGCGTATCAACAGGCAAATTTAACGCACGTAACACCAAGTAAGCCGCCTCATCCAAAGGCGATGCAAGCCCGTGCGTATAACTTAAATCCGCCTCAACAAAACGGCTAGCGCCCCAACGGATAAAGTCGGTAATGGTGGATAACTCGGGTAATTTTGAAATTTCTAATTCAGATGACATGGATTCTCTTGGTACTTGTGTTGTTATCACTTATTATCGCTTATTTAGCGCTTCAGGGACAACAAACATGTCGGCATCTTTTACAGATTATTTAAAATCAGGCTCGCTCTATTTTTTGCCGCACCATGCAGTCTCTCGCATCGTCTTTAAACTAACGCGCATAAAGTCCCCCCTAGTCCCAAAAGCCATCACCATTTTCAGCAAAGCCTTTGGCATTAATTTAGATGAAGCACTAAACCCTGACCCAACAAGCTACGCAACCTTTAATAAGTTTTTCACCCGCGAATTAAAAGCAGGCTCAAGGCCCATCGAAAAAGCTAAAATTACCAGCCCCGTAGATGGCACAATCAGCCAATTTGGAAAAGTAATCGCAGGCGAAATCCTCCAAGCCAAAGGCGTAAATTACAGCTTAGGTCAATTATTGGGCGGCTATAAAGATAGAACTGATAAATTCGCCAACGGACAATTCATCACCATTTACCTATCGCCAAAAGATTACCACCGCATTCACATGCCCTGCGCAGGAAAACTAACAGAACAAACACACATTCCAGGTAGATTATTCAGCGTTGCCAAACATACCGTCAACACCATCAAAGGTATCTTTGCCCGCAATGAACGCGTGGTCGCCATGTTTGATACCGAATACGGCCCCATGGCAATGGTGCTGGTGGGTGCAATAAATGTTGCCGCCATCGAAACTGTTTGGGCAGGGCTAATCACGCCACCCAAAGGAAAAATTACCAGCAACAAAAATTATAATAATGAAGAGATAAGCCTTAAAAAAGGCGAAGAAATGGGTCGCTTTAATATGGGATCAACTGTTATCTTAGTATTCGCTGAAGGCGCGCCTGAGCTTAAAGATGCTTTAAAAGCAGACCAAACTTTAAAGCTAGGACAGGCGCTTTCGGATTAACACATTTTACAAAAAGGAAAGATAAGGAAATCAACATGAAAAAACTTAGTAGTGCTTTATTAATATCACTTTTACTACTCACGGCATGTAGTGCTTCATTGCAAACAAGACGCATGGACACCGCAGAAGACCATATCGTACAAGCCGAACAAGCCGCTAAAAACAACAACTCTAGTGCAGTGACTGAAAACGTAGGAAGCGCTAAAGCCTACTTCGCAACGATTAATGATAATAGAAGCCAGCTAACCATTAATGAGCAAAAAAGATTATCAAAATTAAAGCAACGCGCGGCCAATGTTTCCAGACGACATTAATAGTAGTCACATCACGTCTAAGGCTACACCGCTTAGCACCGCCACTTATCACTAGCGCATATACATAGATGCGCTAGTTCGTCATAATTAAGGGGCTACACAAAAGTTACATACTAATAAATATTAATGGTAAATCCCATGCTTATACTCACACGGCATAAAAAAACAACACTGCTATCCACCCTATTTCCGTGCCTTCTTATTTCAGCTTGTAGCACAACACCTTTAAAAACAGATAACCCAGTTGCTAGTTATTCCTCGCCACACCCGCAAGTAGCACAAGCACAAAACTATGCAGAAAACCCAGCAAAAGAAATTAAGCCCAGCATCACAAAAAGAGCAATAAAAAGAGCAAAAGGAACCAAAGCCTTTTTTGGTGATAAAGAAAACAACACCATCGTTGTCGTCGATATTGACAAAATGGAACATCTTCGCGAAGTCAGCACAGGGCATTCACTCACTTACACAACCGATAAAATTGGCGACGGCTCAAAAGCCTATGCCGTAAACCGTGGCAGTAATGCGATTGATGTGATCGACACAAACAGCATGGAAATCACAAAAACCATCAAGCTTCAACACACCCCAAGATCTGCCGAAGCTGAAAATAAAACGCTCCAACTATGCGCCGTATCAGGCATGAACAAAGCCATGATAAGCATCATCTCCTCTAAAACTGATGAAGTTGTTGCTGTTGTGGGCGACCCAACAATTACCCAACCTGTCAATAATCACGGCCCCCACGCCACAGGGCATCCCTTCTGGCTAGACGCACACCACTTCATACTTATTGACAGAAAGAAGCAAAAAATCTTCACCTATCATATTCAACAAAAAGAAAATAACGCATGGCAAACAACACTACTAAACAGCGTTGACACCATCGCTTCCGCCCACCAAATCATTCCAAGAAAAGGCAGATACTTCGGCGATAAAAACAAATTCTACCTAACCGTAGAAGGCTCAGACACGCACTACCCAATGATAATGGAATTGCAATTAGTCAAAGGTGTCGGGCTGGTAAAAACCAGAGAATTAGAGATTTACAAAAAAGGCAGCAGCACATACGAAACCCACGTCCATCATGGCGACTTTCATCCCAAGAAAAAGCTCATTTACGTAGGCTCAAAAGAAGGCAATTTCTTTATTGTAAATTACCAAACCATGCAAATTGTAAAAACATTCAAAGCGGGCAAAGGCGCAGGTCATACCGCCATGATTCCGCAAAAAAACTTAGCCATAATCATCAACCACAAAGACCGCTTTATTACCGTAGTTGATACAAAAACCGACGAGAAAATTAAAGACATACTCGTCAGCGGTGTCTTCGAAGATTTCGTAGGCAGAAAAACCATACAAGCACACCCCAAATACCATGCCTCAAAAGACGGCAAATACTTCTACGCATTCTTAACCGAAGAAGGAGCTTTCTATCGAGTAGACCTAGACAAACTTGAGCTAGACAAACGCTTAATAGTCGGCGGACATCCCGCACAAGGCTCGTTTATAACGAATTAGACTGCTTCTTTGTATTATAGAAAAATATACACTCCCCAGTGTCATTAAGTTAAGCGCTGGGAACCTTCCCTTCGACTCCGCTCAGGACAAACCTAGTCCGCTCAGAGAACGCCTCAAACGACTGCATGCTTACTGAGCCGAGCCGAAGCATTACTTGCGTTTATTCTTAACTTAATGGGCTTGGTACACCCCTCTAGTTTTGCATGGCTGGAAAAGGAATAAGCTGGGTATTGTTACTTGCCTTGCAAAAGTGGGGGGGTGTGGTATTTTTTACCCTGCATAAATCATGTATATCAAATTTGTCGGGATTAAAATGAATATCAAACCCATACATACCGAACAAGATTATCATGCAAGCTTACAACGTATTGAACAGCTTTTTGAAAACGACCTTGAAAGTAATACACAGGCACAAGATGAACTAGAAGTTCTCAACACGCTAAAAAGAAAGCTATGAAGCTAAACACTACGCTATGCCTGAATGGATCAGAAGAGTTTAACCATAAAGATATGGAGCAGTATCTTGGTTCAAAGAGTAGAGTGAGGTTTTGAATGGCAAGATTCATTTGTCGATGAAACAGGTTGTGAGGTTGCATAAGGGGCTTGGGATTCCTTATGGGAGTTTGATTGCTTTTTAGAGCACCTTAGGCGCTGGAAAGTTGCTTTGTCACCCCTATATGGGGAAAAAAGTATACCGAAAGCCACTACGTGGCTCTCGATTCGGTTGAGTCTTGCACTTACTCCCTCTGATTTTACATGACTGATATGCTTTTTTGTGTGGGCAAACTAACTAACAGTTAATGACTCCCTTCTAACATATGGCTATTCAATATTAGCCTACCCATATAAATATTAATATCTATGATAAGCTATAACAATAAACCAAGGAAAATATGGACTTAAGCCTCACAGATTTTGATTTTTTAGATTCATTCAACCAATTAAATGAATATACAATTGATAAGCATAATAAAAATAAGCTAAATGTATTTATGCTTAAAATAAATGCAAATATGTTTGACTACAAATATTTACAAGATAGCTTGCTAGAGCCTTTAGTAGATTTTTCTCTATCAAGAACGATTAAAGAAGAATACAAACATAAGCCTGCCCATTTATCAAAAAAAGCTAGAGAAAAATTTATTGAGTATGTAAGAAACAAAGGTGAACTAGGTGAACTCCTCTTGTACTGTTTTTTAGAATCACACCTTAAAGCCCCTAAAATTCTTTCCAAATTAGAATTAAAGACATCCACCAGTCATTATGTTAATGGCTCTGATGGAGTGCATTTTTTAAAGTTAGACAATGGTAATTATCAGTTAATATTTGGTGAATCTAAAACAATAAAAAACCTAACATCTGCTCTTTCATACGCTTTTAAGTCTATTGATGAGTTTAAACGTGGAGTAAATACAAAAGAAAAGAATAAAAGTGGACTAACATATGAAAAAAGCTTGATAAGCGATCATTTAACTAAAGAAACATTTTCTGATGAAGAAAAAAAATTCATAAAAAACATCATTTATCCTTCTAGGAAGAATGATATAGAAACTGATGATGCCTTTGGAATATTTGTAGGTTATGAAATTAAAATTAGTGAAACTGATATAAAACTACCCAATGACGTATTTAGAAAAAAGATACAAGACCAAATACAGACTGAGATCGCCAGTAAACTTACACACATTACAAAAAAAATTGAACAATACAAACTTTATGGACATAATTTTTATATCTACATACTTCCATTTACCGATCTTGATGATAATAGAGCTACCATACAAGAAATAATAACTGCATGAACTTCATTGAAGAGCTTACAAGTGATGCATTACAAGACAACTATCTAAAAGATATTTTTTATAAAGCAGAGGT